>Ga0209537_1002640_pt1 | contig 17626 bp, 19 predicted proteins | sample BioPla4DNA1_FD_187698 | JGI IMG/M metagenome (GOLD analysis project Ga0209537, IMG submission 187698) | Biogas fermentation microbial communities from Germany - Plant 4 DNA1 (SPAdes) (version 2) | ecosystem: Engineered > Bioreactor > Anaerobic > Digestate | place: Bielefeld, North... | reverse complement strand
CATTAATTCCATTGTCAAGGTCGGGTAGTATTTTCTACGAAAATCTCCACCCTTCCCTTGACAATTGCAACTAAAAGATTATGCGTGGTTTTCTCAATAAGTGTTGCATTTAATATTGCAATTTAGAACCTCTTTCCAATAATGATATTTGATATATAAATGTTGCCACTATTATACCAAAAAATATAAGATCTTATATGACTAATTTCTTGTTACCACAAACAAAAGACCTTTTAAACAAAGGTCTTTTGTCAAGTTTTTTACTATTGTACTCTCTGTTCAATAGCTGCCTTTATATCCTCTGGAGTCATGCCTCTAGCTTCTATAATAGGTCTATTACTATTACTGGTCTGCATACCCATGAAATTATCATCTATTCCAGTCATAATAACTGCATCAAATCCATCTAAAAAATCCTTGCTAGCTTTTTGACGAGCACTAAATTCACTTACCTTATAGCCTGATTTTATCAAATAATTGACTATAGGTGTTAATCCTTCCTGCACAGCTATATGTTTCATACACAAAACCTCCTTTTTTCCTATTATCTCACCACTGAAATACAATTATCCCCGCCAGAAATCTCTATTTGTTAGAGAATAATCCGGTGTGATAAATAGGCAGTTGAAGGTTTAATCTATTTTTTGTTATTATGTCCAAAAATTTTTTTAGCTAATTCCCTTGCTTTCGGTGTTGCTGCCAATCCACCTTCTCCTGTTTCTCGTAAAGATGGCACCAATAAATCTCCCACTTCCTTCATGGCATCAATAACTTCATCTACTGGAATAAGGCTTTCAATGCCAGCCATAGCCAGCTGTGCAGCTACAATGGCATTGGAAGCACCCATGGCATTACGCTTTATGCAAGGGATTTCCACCAATCCCGCTACGGGATCGCAGACTAAACCCAATACACTTTTTAAGGCAATAGCACAAGCATGACTTGCCATGCGAGGACTTCCACCCATCATTTCCACCAAAGCTGCGGCAGCCATGGCTGCTGCGCTGCCGCATTCTGCTTGACATCCCCCTTCTGCTCCTGAGATGCTGGCTCTTTTGGCTATGACCATTCCTATAGCCGCAGCTGTAAATAAACTCATTACCATCTTGGTTTGGGAAACGTTTTTCTCTTCTTGAAAGGTTAATAAAACAGCAGGCAAAATTCCACAGGAACCAGCTGTCGGAGCTGCAACTATTCTACCCATACATGCATTGGACTCAGCTATCGCCAATGCCTTGACCAACACCTTGTCCATAAGGCCTCCTCCTAGGCTTTTGCCTTGTTCTATGGCCCTATGAAGCTTATATGCATCACCACCGCTGAGGCCACTGGCGGATTTTATATTGGGTTGAAGGGCACCATCAATAGCCTCCCTCATTACCTTTGCGTTGTTTTCCATTTGCTCATATATATCATCAACGCTTCTATCCATCTCTTGTGCCTGATCTTCCAACACTATATCTGATATATTTGTCTTTCTTTTTTCTGCTGCCTGTACAAGTTCCTCTACGCTGTCATATCTTAACATCTGCCCCTCACTCCTGTAAATCCTAAATATTGGTAATCAATCCCCCAAGCCCAAAACCTTACAGCGGCTTTAATATGGTCACTTGGTTTATATAGGATAATTCACTTAACTTATCTGCAATAGCTTGATCTATTTCCTGATCTACCTCTATCACCATAATAGCGTCCCCGCCTCGTCTTTTTCGATATACCTTCATCTTACCAATATTTATATCATTGGAAGACAAAAGCCCCGTAACTGCTGCTACTACCCCCGGGGCATCTCTGTGAGGTATCACAATGGTATGACTTCTACCTGTAAAATCCACTTCCAGACCATTTATATCCTTGACTACTACATTTCCTCCACCCACCGATGCAGCTGTTACAACGACTCTTCTTCCAGAATAATCACTCACAGTAATTCTAGCTGCATTAGGATGAGCATCCTTTAGGGTTACCCTCTTTATTGTATAAACAAGCCCTTTTTCGGCTGCTATATCCAAGCTATCTCGTATTCTTAGATCATCAGGCTCAAAGCCTAAAAGTCCGCCTATAATAGCCCTATCTGTGCCATGTCCCTTATAGGTCTGAGCAAAAGAGCCGTGAAGCTCAATAATAGCTTCTACCGGCTCTTTTCCCAATAAATTTCTTGCAATTTTCCCAATCCTAGCAGCCCCTGCAGTATGAGAGCTAGAGGGTCCTACCATTACGGGGCCAATAATATCAAACACATTCATAACTAGTACTTCCTTTTCTATTCTTCCGGCACCCAGCGGACTTTGGGCTTTCTTGCAGCCTTGGTCTCATCCAAACGTCCAATTGGGGCCTTGTGGGGAGCAGTTTGTACCTTGTCTGGCTCCTCCTCTACCTCTCTTGCAATTTGTATCATGACCTCAATAAATTTATCTAAGGTTTCTCGACTCTCGGTTTCTGTAGGCTCAATCATTAGGGCCTCTTTTACTATTAGAGGGAAATAGGTGGTAGGTGGATGGAAGCCAAAATCTATTAGTCTCTTGGATATATCCATTGCAGATACATCCTTTTTCTTTTGCCTTTGAGCTGATAATACAAATTCATGCATACATATCCTATCATAACTTATCTCATAATAGGGTTTAAGTTTTTCCATGACATAATTAGCATTTAGCACAGCTGTTTCAGCTACCTCACGCAGACCCTCTGGCCCCATAGTCAAGATATAGGCATAGGCTTTGAGAGCTACGCCAAAATTGCCATAGAAGGACTTTATCTTACCAATAGACAAGGGCCTATCATAATCTAGGTAATACTTTTGTCCATCAAATTGTATTAATGGGCTAGGAAGATATGGCACCAACTCTTCCACAACTCCTACTGGGCCTGCTCCTGGTCCTCCCCCACCATGGGGAGTACTAAAGGTTTTATGTAGGTTCAAATGTACTATATCAAAACCCATATCTCCAGGACGAGTTTTTCCCATTATGGCATTTGCATTGGCACCGTCGTAGTACAATAGGCCTCCTGCATCATGGACAATTTGAGCAATCTCTATAATATCCTCTTCAAACAATCCCAGGGTATTTGGATTAGTTAACATTAGTCCGGCGGTATCCTGACCAACCATTTGCTTTAGGGCTTCTACATCTACACTGCCCCTATCATTAGAGGGTATCTCTACTACCTGAAAACCTGCCATGGCGGCAGATGAGGGATTTGTTCCATGAGCGCTATCTGGTATCAGTATCTTATCCCTACCTTCATCACCCCTATTTTTGTGGTAGGCCTTGATGATCATCATACCTGTAAGCTCCCCATGGGATCCGGCTGCAGGTTGTAGAGTAACCCAGTCCATACCAGTAATTTCGCATAACATTTTATTAAGCTCATACAAGAGCTTTAAAGAGCCTTGGATAGTTTCTTCAGGCTGATAGGGATGAACCTTTGAAAAGCCCTCTAACCTTGAAACATCTTCATTGATCTTGGGATTGTATTTCATGGTACATGAGCCTAAAGGATAAAAGCCCACATCCACGCCGTGGTTTAATCTGGATAAGCTGGTATAGTGTCTAACAACTTCAGGTTCACTGACCTCTGGCAGATTAGCATCCCTGTCCCTTAGCAGCTTACTAGGAATAAGCTCCTGAATTTTCCTCTCTTCTACATCCAGCTGGGGTAAGGAATAGCCCTTTTTACCTTCTGAGCTAATCTCAAATATCAATTTTCTACTCACCAGCTATCTCACCTACCTTCTCCACTAAAGCATCCATTTCCTCACGGGTACGCTTCTCAGTCACTGCTATGAGCCAGCCTCCATCCAGTTCAGGATATGCTTTTTCTAAAGAATATCCGCCTATTATACCTGTATTTAATAGATGGCGGTTTAACTTATCTACAGGAATACTGCTCTTTAACGCAAACTCCTTAAAGAAAGCTCCATTAAAAACAGGGGTGAACAGGCCTGTTTCTATTAATTTATCATATAGGTAGTGAGACTTCTGCACACATTGATAAGCCACTTCCTTTAAACCCTCTTTACCCATAAGGGATAGGTAAATGGTAGCCATAAGAGCGTTTAAGGCCTGATTAGTGCATATATTGGATGTAGCCTTTTCCCTACGGATATGCTGTTCTCTAGTTTGAAGGGTAAGAACAAATCCTCGATTTCCGTCCTTATCCGTAGTCTCACCTACTATTCTACCTGGCATTCTTCTCATAAGCTTTTGAGTAGTAGCAAAAAAACCAAAATAAGGGCCTCCAAAGCTTAAGGGATTCCCTAAAGGTTGGCCTTCACCAACTACTATATCGGCACCTAATTCTCCAGGAGATTTTAAAATCGCCAGGGAGATAGGATCAGCGCAAACTATCAATAAGGCCTTGTTTTTATGGGCTAACTCTGCTACGGGTTCTATGTCCTCTATAATTCCAAAAAAGTTAGGAGATTGGATTACTACAGCTGCTGTTTCGTCAGTAATAGCTTTTTCCAAAGCCTCCATATCTATCATTCCATCCCTATACCCTATTTCAGTAATAGGTATATCCTGAAATTTAGTATAGGTAACAGCTACCTGCCTATACTCCGGATGCATGTTTCTGGCCACTACCACATGACTTCTTCTAGTAGCTTGACAGGCCATGAGAATTGCCTCTGCTACTGCTGTAGCGCCATCATACATAGAAGCATTGGACACTTCCATGCCTGTTAATTGGCAGATCATGGTCTGATACTCAAATATGGCCTGCAGGGTACCCTGACTTATCTCTGGCTGGTAGGGGGTATAGGCAGTGTAAAAATCAGCTCTGGAAATGATGTGATCTATGGCTGAGGGTATATAATGATCATAGGCACCCGAACCCAAAAAACATATATACTCACCAGTATGTTTATTGGAGGATGCCAGTTGCCTCATATGCTTGAGCAATTCCATCTCAGACATGGGGCCTGGTATAGCCATATCCCCATCCAATCTAATTTCTTCTGGAATATCCCCAAATAGCTCTTCAATGGATGAATATCCTATCTCCTTTAGCATCTTCTGCCGTTCATCGTTAGTGTTGGGGATGTACCTAGACATTATTATGCCTCCTCTTCGCAAAACTTCTCATATTCCTCAGCATCCATTAGATTGTCTAGCTCCCCACTGTCGGCCATTTCAACAACTGCAATCCAAGCTTCATAGGGATCCTCATTGACAAGCTCTGGACTAGTTTCTAGCTCATCATTTACTTCTATAATCTCTCCTGAAACGGGAGCATAGACATCTGCAGCAGCCTTAACGGATTCTATACTGCCCATGATATCATCAACATCTACATGGGTTCCCACTTCAGGTAGTTCTATGTATACAATATCACCTAGTTCATCTTGGGCAAAATCTGTAATTCCTATATAAGCCTTGTTTCCTTCCACTTTCACCCATTCATGCCCCTTGGCATATTTTAAATCCTCCAATACTTTCATCTTATTTCCTCCTTATTTTAAAAATTTTAAAATTATTAATGTAAAAATTAAATAGCTCACTTTACTAGTTCAGCCTATAATAATGGCTATTGATTCCAGCATATTAACTACTTGTTCTATTCTTTAACGTAAAAAGGTGTACTTATTACCCTTGCCTTAAGAGACTTACCTCTCACCTGAATAAAGAACTCATCTCCTAAGTTGGAATACTGGATTTTAACTAAAGCCAATCCTACATTCTTTTTAAGAGTAGGCGCTAGACCTCCGCTAGTAACAAAACCTATTTCCTTATCATCGGCTTGGATCTTATACCCTGTTCTTGGCATTCCCCTATCTATCATTTCAAAACCTACTAGCTTGCGTTTTAGCCCTCCCTCAGATTGTTTTGCCAGGGCATCCTTACCAATAAAATCTTGCTTCTTTAATTTTACAAACCGATCTAGTCCTGCTTCTAAAGGCGAAATATTAGGGGATAATTCCTGACCATATAAGGGTAGGGCTGCCTCAAATCTCAAGGTATCCCTTGCACCTAAACCTGCAGGAAGTAAGCCTTCTTTAGCACCAGCTTCCATTATTTCTTCCCACAATTTTACAGTCTGGTGAGAAGGAACGTATAGTTCAAAACCATCTTCACCAGTATACCCAGTGCGGGATACCATAACTTTGACTCCACTAACTTCCACATTATCTAAAAATCTAAAAAATCTAATGTCTTGTAAAGATGTAGAGGTGAGTTTTTGCAAGATTTTTTGACTGGCTGGCCCTTGGATAGCTATTAAGCCATAATCTGCCGATACATCCTTTATTGATAGATCTTTGATGTCACAATTTTCCCTTAGCCAATCATAGTCTTTTTGTGTATTGGCGGCATTTACCACAAGGAGATATTTATTAGTATCCAACTGATAAACAAGCAGGTCGTCTACAGTACCTCCACTTCTATAGCACATGGGCGAATATACTATTCTGCCAGGAGACATTTTTGAAATGTCGTTGGTAATCATTCGTTGTATAAATTCTTGGGCTGCGCTACCTTCGATAAGAATTTCTCCCATATGGGAAACATCAAATAATCCAGCTGTATTTCTAACAGCATGATGTTCATTCAAAATACCAGAATATTGGACTGGTAGTGCCCAACCCCCAAAGTCTATTATCTTTCCGCCCAATGCTACATGGGTATCATAAAGCGGTGTCTTTTTCACTTTTTCCCCCTCTTTTCTATATAATTTCTTGGATAAAACTCGTGCCCTCCCTGGGCTCCTTTAACCCTAAGTATTCCGCAATGCTGGCTCCAACATCTGCAAAGGTGGCCCTTGTTCCTAGGTTAATGCCTTGTTTTAATTTTGGCCCATATACTAAAAGAGGAACATACTCTCGTGAATGATCAGTGCTCGCCGTTGTGGGGTCACAACCATGATCAGCAGTAATTATTAGTATATCTTCCTCCTTTAGTGCGCCTATAAGCTCTGGAACTCTTGCATCGAACTGGGCCAGGGCATCGGCATATCCTTCCACATTATTCCTGTGTCCGTATAACATATCAAAATCTATGAGATTTGTAAATATTATACCTCCAAAATCTTCTTTAATAAAGTCTATTGTTTTATCTACTCCATCCATATTGTTTTGGGTATGTATAGATTGCGTTACCCCTCTACCATTGAAAATGTCTACAATTTTGCCTACTGCTTTTACCTGGAGCCCTTTTTCAACGGCATTATCTAATACGGTTTCATGGATAGGGTCCAAAGAAAAATCTCTTCTTCTATCAGTTCGGGTAAAGTTTCCTGGTTCCCCTATAAAAGGTCTAGCAATAACCCTGCCTACAGCATGATCACCGGTTAGTATGTTTCTTGCAATTCGACAAATTTCGTAAAGCCTTTCCACAGGTATTATTTCCTCATGAGCAGCTATTTGAAATACGCTGTCAGCTGAAGTGTATACAATGGGGTAACCTGTTTCCATATGTTCTTTGCCTAATTGTTCAATTATCTTGGTTCCTGATGCAGGAATATTTCCTAATACAGATGTCCCTATCTCCTGCTCAAATTTTGATATTATCTCTTCAGGGAAACCATTAGGATATGTAGGAAAGGGCTTAGACATAACTATGCCCATTATCTCCCAATGGCCTGTGGTAGTATCTTTGCCTGCAGATTTTTCAGCCATTCTTCCAAAGCATCCTACCGGGCCGTCAATTCTTTCAAATCCTCTTATACCATCAATATTACCTAGTCCCAATTTTTGTAGATTGGGTAGTTTAAAATCTTTTAACTGAGCTGCTATATTGCCCAAGGTATTGCTGCCCTCATCACCGTACTTGGCAGCGTCAGGTAGCTCACCCATGCCAACACTATCCATCACTATAACTACTACTCTTTTCATAGACTTCTCCTTTATACTAGTGATTTGAGACCACTCTTTATGAGCTATCCCTATTTTATCATATTCTTTAGGGAATTCCATCCATCTTTATACTATAACTTTATTAAAACTTTAGCCTCTTATTAAGTTTTAGTTATTGACATTGGTATTATACTATTTATTTATGCTGATAACCTATCTTCTACTCTACTAAACATTAAAGTTCTTAAACCATCTTTGATATGTGAATTGTTCATATATAATTTCCAGATAAGTCCCCTTAAGTAATTCTCTATCATGAGTAAAGTAATTCCCTTGTTGATGCCTATATACTCTGTAGAAAACCAGGGTTTTTCCTGATCTAAATTATAGGAATCGTAAAATCCGTATTCCCCCCAAAGCTGAGGAAAGTTTTTATATGCGTATAAAAGTGCTTCCATGGATTCCTTTGGTGTAAAGGGTATTGAGCCTGCTGGCCCACATATGGGTACAGTGCCATCATTGTTATTTACATCCTGTACTATACCAGAAGGCAAAGCTCCATATCTGCCACAATATCCCTTAGGACCTGCACATGCAGTTAGTCCCCAAGAATTTGCTCCATAGGTTTTAAAGCCTTCAGGATTATCTATGCAGTACTGCCTATTGGCTAAGGTGGCTTTTATGGAGTTGTCAAACCAATTGATACCATCCCTATCAACATAATTTTTTGAATCAAACCATGCATGAGAAAATTGGTGTATAAAAAGGGAATTATACCACCCTCTAATATATATATCATTTTTATAACTGCCTAATAATTTACCCATATTGTAATATAGCTCAGGTCCTACCTTAGAAGTAGGGGAACCCGCCGCTAAGATATACATCATCAATTGCTCGGCAAAATAATCCCACTGTCCACCTAAACCGGAATGACCCTCAGGATAAATTTCCGGCCAGTAATGCATATAGAACCATTTATTGTCCTTATCCACTATAAAGCTCCAATCAACTCTACTATATATCTCTTCAGCTAATTCCTTTATTGAGCCACCAAAATATTCGCCACAGGCAATAGCACCATTAATCAAAATGGCAGTGTCTATAGTGGAATACTCACAGTTATTATGCCTTTTACCTCTTTTTATATCTATAAAATGGGCGAAAAAACCCTTATAATGATCTACATTATCCACTAAAGTCTTTAATGTTCCATAAACCCTTTCATAACCTTGATTAGGGCTTATCCAGCCTCTTTCTACTCCTATTGGTATAGCGCTAAGACCAAATCCCACTGATGCAATACTGGCCACTTCCGGCTTAGCTGTAGAATCTATTATTAAGCCATATCCTGGACTTTTAGGATCACTATTTGTATAGTCCCAAAAAAAGTTAAAGCAACATCTTGCTTCTTGCTCTAACAGTTTTATTCCATTCACATTGAGCACCCCTTCAAGCTTATATATGCTTTTGGATATATACTAACATATATGTATAGATATACTAACATGACATCATGTTACTATCAACTGTTATATTATTACAAGTATATTGGGGATTTTCTCGGTAAACAAAAAGGAGACAATAAAATCTATTATCTCCTCAAAATCAAGTAAATCATATTTATTTTAGTTTAGCTTAACTACATGTACACAATTGTTGCCATCAAATACTCTAATTTGAGCTAACTGTGATTCGTACTGGACTTTACCATTACCTACGTAAATTATGGGCTCCTTGCCTAAGCCATAAATAATATCGTGGGACATTGTCTTCAAACATTCATTCTGCTCATCTTCATCCAATTGAGCCCAGCCTATGTCGTCTAACCCAATCAGCCTATAGTATCCATCCAACTGCTTTATAGCTTCTACCATATCCTCAATAATAAGGCTATACTGCCTTTTATATTTAACTGCCATATATTCCACCATACCTTATTCTTAAATTATCCTAAATTATACCTTTGTAGCTACCTAATATTCCTTTAACCCTATTATATTATGCTCAAACTTGTATTTTACTATTTTGCCTGAGCTTTTCTTTCAGGATTAACTAATACAATGCGATCATCTTCCAATTCTACTTTTATTTTCTTAGCACCCCAGAGACCTAAATGCTCTAGATATTCTCTAGGTATCTGTAATCTACCAGCCCTGTCTAGAACTGCCAGTTCCTCATGGGTATCCTGCTGCTCTTCCGTACCTCCTTGACTTTCCAAGGCTTCAAGCTCTTCTTTATAGGAGCGCCTACGGATAAACTCACTACTAGTCCTTCCATCTCTTATAGCCACAACACGATCTACTTTTCTTGATACCTGTTGATCATGGGTAACTATTACAATAGTTAATCCCAAGCTGCTGTTAAGCTCACGAAATACATCTAGAATCTGAGCAGCTGTCTTGGTATCAACCGCTCCTGTAGGTTCATCAGCTAATAATAGTTTTGGTTGATTGGCTAAGGCTATGGCTATAGCTACACGTTGTTGCTCTCCACCAGATAATTGCTCCAGCTTATTTTTACGCCTATGACTCAAACCAACCATATCCAATAATTCTATTGCCCTATTGCGTCTATCTCGCTCGCTTTTAAGAAACAACATAGGAAGTTCTACATTTTCTTGGGCTGTTAAATAGGGTATTAGATTTCTGGCATTGTTTTGCCACACAAATCCTACCGTTTCTCTCTTATATTTTACTAGCTCTTTATCAGTAAATTTAAGCAAATCCTTGCCATCTACGTAGAGCTTTCCTGCTGAAGGCCTATCCAATCCACCTATCATATTGAGAAGAGTAGACTTGCCGCTACCACTATTTCCTATAATGGCCATGAATTCTCCAGCCTCTACCACCAAATCTAAACCCTGTAATGCTACAACCTCAATATCATTAGTTTTATATATTTTAACTAAATTTTCACATACAATCATAGGAGCATCCTTCCTCTCTTTGACCCTAACTATATAGCATCAATTACTTCGCCGTCTTCTAAGGTATAAACATGATCTGCTAATTCCATCATATTTGGATCGTGAGTAGTCATAATCACAGTAAGCTTTTCTTTGGCCACTAAATCGCGAAACACCTTAACTACCTGGAGTCCCATCTGGGTATCCAATTCAGCTGTGGGTTCGTCGGCAAATAAGACTTTAGGGCGATGGGCTATAGCACGGGCAATGGCTACCCTTTGTTGTTCTCCACCAGACATTTCATGGGGCCTGTGATTCATCCTATTGCCAAGGCCTACAAATGCCAAGCATTCCTCAGCCCGCTCTTTCCTTTTCTTTTTATCGTATCCAGCCACTCTTAGACCAAATTCTACGTTTTCATAAGCTGACATTAAGCCAATAAGGGCCACTGATTGAAACACAAATCCCATATTAGTGCGGCGAAGCTCATCCCGTTTTTTCTCAGGCATCTCCGAGATTTTTTGATCATATAAATATATTTCACCCCGAGTAGGTCTATCTAAGGCTCCTAGTAGATTTATCAAAGTAGTTTTTCCCGATCCAGATCGTCCTCTAAGAATTGTTAAAGTGCCTGGCTGTATAGATATGTTTACGTTTTTGAGTGCATGGACTACTTCCCTACCCGTCGGGAAATCTCTACAAAGATCCACGGTTCTGATAATTGGCTCCATCTACCCCACCCCTATAATTTAATTAGACAAGCATATAAGATGTTCTTATATGCTGACTAGTGATTCTATAATAAAAAATAATACTTTTTGCTTTAGTGCTGCCTTAATTAGTATATTGATTGTAAATTCAACTCGTATAAGGGTTTTAATTTATTATATACTAAAAAGCTCAATAATTAAAGGAATATATCAAAATATTGTATGTTTTCTTAAATATTGATACCATTGTTGATAATTTCCAAAAAGCTCAATGACCTGGTGGCTACCTAAATACAAATTTTGCTAAGATACATTTCCTAAGTATTCAATACAAGGATGTATTAATGCTAATTTTTTATTATAAATTGGGAACACTAATAATCAAATACCTGTTAAATTATAAGCAAATTTTAAGGGGATGAGTTCATGAAAAAAAATGTAGGAACTTTAGATGCTCATATACGCCTCACTATAGGATTTTCCCTATTGGGTATGGGGATAATTAATTCTTCAAAAACCATGGTAGGTTTAGGAGCAATGAAAATAGCTACAGGAATCACCAGATTTTGCCCTATAATGCATTTACTAAAGATAACTACCCTAGAAGAGGACGATAGTTTGAGCAAGTTTGTTAAAAAGATACCTGAGTACGCAGATCAAATAGCTGAAGAGATGGGCATGGAATAAGAGGAAGGCAAATCACCTTCCTCTTGTTTCTTCAATCCCTATTTTTTTATACACTTCTATTCGCTTTTTTAAATCAGAATATTTGCTAATGGTTTTACTGGAAAACATACCGTCTGAAATGTCTTTAGTTGCCGCAATTTCGTGCCCTATAAGGGCCCAGGTAGAGTCTATTAAATTCTCAAACAAAGGATTATCTAGAGCCTGGCATATGAAAGATTGCCTAGGAGAATTTATATCCTCTCCGCTTATTTCAAAAAGGTCATATTGTCTACACAGTTCTTTTACTCTTTTTAGCTGATCCATGGTATTTCTAGTAGGCATATATGTCACTGCATCAAAACCTAAATCCTTTATAACTTCAAATAGCAGCTCTATATAATGGTCTTCAAACTTTTGGCTCTTTTTATCCCCTGTTACAGAATCCTCCACATCTCCCAAGTATGCATAAGCAGATATGGCACCAATCTCTTTAGCAAAGGCCAAAACCTTTCTTACATCTGGACACTCTAAAGTGGCATCTATATATATCTTGTCAACCAAATCGCTTTTTAAAACTCCTAATAGATCGTACTCATAAAAATCATTATTCTCGTCTAAAAGATATTTTTCTATCTTGGGCTTTATATCAATACCAAGGTCTATTTTTAAAAAGTCTACCAGCTTTTGACCCTTTCCAAAAGATCGTACTATTTTTTTAGATAGGGCAAACAGAAGATGTCTCTCAGTTATACTTCCACCATCATGATATTGAGATAGGGGAATAACTTCCTTATCAAAGTCCAGCTGGATATTATAATCCTTAAATATATCATTGATTTTTTGGATCATTTGTCTGTTTCGCTTATTTCTCTCTACAGTATAGGGAGCAAAAAACTCCTTAACCCGAGCAATTTGAGTATGGGGAATACCATGAAGGGCTATATAAGCTATACTATGCTGATCAGGATTGTTAATTCGTCTACCTTTAAGAGGCGTTTGTGAAAAATCAACCCTACACTCTACTCCTATGGTAGTAGCTATTCCTATAATTCTTCCAGCTTCAATAAACTCCTTAGCCCCGGAAATAGAATCATGGTCCATTATACCGGCGGTAGTCAGTCCTGCACTATATGCCATCCATATAGCCTTAGTAGGCGAATAAGGTGAAAAAGAATAAATAGTATGTATATGGTTGTTGACATATCCTTTATCAACGGCTTTAGGAATATCTCCTCTATCAATTGCCTCTTTAAGCTTTCTTAAGCTTTCTAACCTTGATTGCGGATTATCTCCATTTAACTCTCTAATATATTCTTGATAACCAACCACCATATTCGCCCCCTTATTTATTGAATTAGCAAAATAGGTTAATTTAATTAATCATTATTTATCCCTTATGGCTTCTTGTTCAGTTTCATCATCTGCTAATAGTCTATGTTTATATAATTGTCTATTATGTAGCACCCAAATCTTATCAGTAAACTCACCTTGTTTAATTTCTTCTAATTCCTTTTGCATATCGTACATCCGTGCATCCATTACATCCAAATAATGTAATATCTCTGCTTCGGGTATCATGGGCCTTTTGGGGCTTCCAAATTCCGGCTCGTAGTGATGGGTTAGCAGCATGTGTTGAAGTAGTATTACTATCTCTGGATCTGCATCCACCTGTTTACCGATTCTATCTATCATCTTTATACCTTGAACTATATGCCCTAGCAGCATTCCTTCCGTAGTATAACTGCCAACAACGCCTAATTCATTGGAATCCATTTCACCTATTTTTTCTAAATCATGAAGAATGACTCCTGCGTATAGAAGATCCTTATTCAAGTGAGTATAAACCTCACACACCCTTTCAGCTAATCTTAACATGGTCATAATATGATAAAGAAGACCTGAACGAATGGAATGATGGTTTTTCATAGCAGCTGGGTAATACAAGAGTTTCTCTTTTCTTTCATTTAAGGCTCGGCTAACAATTTCCTTAATATCCCTATTCTTTATCTGTATAACATATTTGAGAATCTCTCCTAGCATATCCTCTGGTTTTAATGGGGCTGTAGGAACAAACTCCTCTGGACTAATATTATCTTGTGAATTAATAAGCCTTATTTTATCTACCCTATATTGTAGTCTTCCTTGCCATTCAGTTACCATTCCCCGCACTTTTACTACTGTGCCAGGCAAAAAGTTATCTCCTAGTTCTTTTTTATATTCCCACCATTTTGCATTAATCTCTCCAGTCTTATCTGACAGTATAAAGTCCATATATTGACTATTGGTTGTGGTCATTCTAACGGTGGCTGATTTTATCATAAAATATCCTTGAGTTATCTTGCCTATTTGAAAATCCTTTATATTAGTATTCTCCACTGAAAACCTCCTAAATTTAACTTTTATAAATAAAATAATGATTATATTTTTAGCATCTTAGGTATATGTTATCATTATTTGCCATTACCGTAAATAGTTTATTTAAGCTATATTTATGAATAATACTCTCCCGTTCACTTTATGACCAATACTTCCTATTATTCGCCATTTTCTGAATTTATCTCTTTATCTCTCACCTGTCCATTGATACCAAATCTTATATTATGTAGTATACTATTGCTGGTGGATATAAGATTGATTATGTAATAATCATATTTTATAAGGAGTGTTGGTCATGGTAGATAATGCTACAGTAAGTAATTTGTCAATATTTTATATGCTTATAGCTTTTATTATCCAATTTATGCTTCCCATAGCTGTAACTATTTATCTATATAGAAAAGGAAAAATTACTATGAAACCTATTGTCATAGGAGTTTTTTCCTTTACAATAAGCTATATAATTATTAAAATTATACTAGAGCAAGGATTACAATCAACATCTTGGTATCACAATTTAGCTAAATCTAATCTATTTCTTGCAACCCTGATTATTGTTTCTTCAGTAGGCATATTGGAAGAAATAGCTAGAGTAAAAGGATTTGTCATTTTTCTAAAGAACCAATGGGAATGGAAGGATGGCATAGCATTCGGTTTAGGCTTTGGAGGAATGGAATCTATATTTGCGGGCTTATCTAGTGCTAATAAAATTATAACTAGCCTTGCTATAAATTATAAAGTTTTTACTAAAATCAAAGTTGCCGCTTCCATGAAAAAGCTGCTGGTTTTTACAGCCTCCAGCGTTTTTTTGACTGCAGGTCTTGAAAGTCTATTCATCCTAAGCATCCAGATAGGATTGACCTTATTAGCCCTTTATGGAATAAGGATTGATAAGCACAAATATTCCATATATGCAGTCATAATACACATATTAATCCATTTACCCCTACCCTCCTTAAATAAATTAATTGGAGTATGGGGTACTGAAGCCCTATTGGCCTTAATAGCCACTATAGCTATAGTACTATCCTATAAAGCAAAGGAATGGTATGAGTCTTCAGGTTCTTCCTCTATCAATGTGTTAAGATAATCTTTACAGATGATCTCACCGTATTGGTGAGCTTAAAGGAGTGTTATTTATGGTAAGCAACTTATCTATATTCTTTATGGGGCTAGCACTGGCTATTCAGTTTCTAGCCCCTGTTATTCTAGCTGTAATCCTATACAACAAAGAAAAAGTATCAATTAAATCTATTATAGGTGGAGTACTCTGCTTTACTATAACACAAATTATAATCAGGATTCCCCTACTTCAACTACTACAGCTAACGGATTGGTATCAAAACTTAGTAAAATCCAGCATCTTTCTTGCAACTCTTCTTCTGGCCCTTTCCGCTGGTATATTTGAGGAAGTAGGCAGATTCTTATGTTTTAGATATGTATTAAAGGATAGACTTGAATGGAAAGACGGAGTAGCTTTTGGAATAGGCCATGGTGGAATGGAGTCTATGTATATAGGGTTAGCCAATGTAAACAATATTTTAATTAGCCTTGCTATAAATTCTGGTACTTTTGGTAGCCTAATAGCAAAACAGCTTCCAGCTGAAATGGCAGATAATATAAAAGATCAGCTTATTTCCATAGCACCAGCTACTTTCTTGGCTGGAGGCTTGGAAAGATTATTCACCATATTTATTCATATAGGTTTATCCCTATTAGTTCTATATGGTGTAAGGAATAAAAAATATATCTATTTATTGTATGCAATTTTAATACATGCCCTAATTAACCTGGTATTATCCTTGCTTTTGGAGCCACTAGGAATATGGATTACAGAAGCCCTTATTGCCCTTATAGCTGCCATATTCCTAGTAGCAACCCTTAAAGCAAAAAGATTGTTCCAATCTTCACCATATGCTTCTTAGTTATCTCTGCCAAATATTTTTTCCTTATGTTTTTCTAGCAGCAACAGCAGTGGATAACCTAACCCATAACAGGCTACCAGCTGTCCCGCTGTTACGGTTCCCACACTAGGCCAATAGGGTAGTCCATATACTCTATATAAGACCCATCCGATGACAAAGCCGTTAATAACTACCGGTGGCAGGGGAACCAACCACCTTTTTCTCATCATTCTGGACAATATAGCGGCTATTAAAGTAGCTAAACTTCCAAAAACTATATCAATTATTCCCCCGCCTCCAAAAATATTGGAAACAATACAGCCTACAAAAAGCCCTGGTATTGCTGCTGGTGTAAAGTAAGGCAGGATAGTCAGGGCTTCTGATATCCTTACTTGAATCTGTCCATAGCTAATAGGAGCTAAAATTATGGTTATAACAGCGTAAATTGCTGCCAGAATAGCAGCTTCTACAATAAACCTTGTTCTTTTATTCAAATCAATGTTCATTCTATCACCCACTTTATATTAAATTTACAATATTTTTTCTACTTTTCATGATGCTTCTTTCATCCCTTATGTTTTATAACTTAGTTGACACTATCGTATTGAATATTAAAAATACCCTGGAGAACGCAAATTATCCCCAGGGTATTGGTCTCCGTAGTTTTGTTTATAGACAGGATGGTTTCGAACTGTCTTATTTAGTTTTCTGCTTATACTCTTTCTATCATGATACCAGTATCATGATCGTTTATATCAAATCTCTCCATTGAAGAGTCTGATACCTTTTCCAGGCTAACTGCCAAGGTCTCATTCTTGATATAATCCTCATACTTCTCTAGGGCACTTGTAATCTCTTCATCACCATCAAAGTAGATGCGGATATTGTCTGTTACCTCGTAGTCATTATTCTTTCTCATTTGCTGAATCTTAGAGATAAATTCCCTTGCATATCCTTCATCCCTAAGTTCAGGAGTGATGGTGGTATCCAAGATTACAAAGATGTTGTTTTCCATCATCACATTAAAGCCTTCTTTAGCTGAGATGGTTATCAGTACATTCTCGCCATTTATTTCAAAGGGCTCACCATCTAGGTCAATGGTATAGCTTTGCCCTGCTTCTATCATGGGCGCAACCACTGATGCATCCAGCTGAGCCAAAGCTTTTTGGAAATCCTTCAGCTTTGGTCCAAGGACAGGGCCCAATACCCTAAAGTTTGGCTTAATGCTAAAGTCCATATACTGATTTAAGTCCTTGGCAAATACTAC
>Ga0209537_1002630_pt1 | contig 17677 bp, 10 predicted proteins | sample BioPla4DNA1_FD_187698 | JGI IMG/M metagenome (GOLD analysis project Ga0209537, IMG submission 187698) | Biogas fermentation microbial communities from Germany - Plant 4 DNA1 (SPAdes) (version 2) | ecosystem: Engineered > Bioreactor > Anaerobic > Digestate | place: Bielefeld, North... | reverse complement strand
TCACGCCATCAGAATTTGCTGATGCATTAGAAATAGATAGATCTCGTTTATCGCATATTCTAAATGGACGTAATAACCCCTCATTAGAAATTGTTATGAAAATACTTGAAAAATTTCCTGAAATTAGCTCTGATTGGTTATTATTCGGATCTGGTAATATGCTTAAAAATTTAGAAACTTCTAATAAAAATTCAAATTTAATAAATGAAAAAAATAAACCTACAACTGCAGAATTAGATTTAGTTATTCCTGATGCTTATAATAACGATAAAAATTTAGATAAACAAATTAATGAAGAAAAAGATATAAAAGAAGCAATAAAAGAACCTACTAATGCTCCATTAACTGATAAATCGATTAATGAAGATAAACTTAATTTAACATCTCAAAACATAACCTTAGAAAAACCAATGCACAATACTAATGAAGGCATTAAAGAAATTATAAGCATAACATGGTTCTTTTCTGATGGTACTTTTAAAAGTTTCACACCAGAAAAATAATAAACAGTTAAAAAAAGTAAAAAACGGTATAAAAGAATTTAAAAAGAAAAGATTTCTTTTTTAGTAAATATCAGATCAATTTCTCTTTTAGCACTTTCTACATCTTTGCTACCATGAATAGCATTAGCTCTAATACTAGTACCATATTGATATCTGATAGTACCTGGTTTAGATTTAGAAGGATCAGTTGCTCCCATTAAATTTCTAAAATCTTCTATTGCATTTTCTTTTTCAATTACCATAGCGACAATAGGTCCCGATGTCATAAAATCTATGAGATCATTATAGAAATCCATATCTTTATGTTCTTGATAAAAAGTTGCTGCTAAGGTTTTGTTCATTTTCATCATTTTCAATGCTCTTAGTTTGAAACCATTAGCACAAATGGTGTGAAGGATAGCTCCAGTATGACCATTTTGTACAGCTATGGGTTTAATAATTGCAAGAGTACGTTGTTCTGCCATAATAATTTATTTTTTAAATTTGCAAAATTTTGCATGCTAAATTATAATATTTTTTTAATATGAATAATATATCAAATTTTTTTCAATTGAAATCAATTTTTATGAGTCAGCAAAGTTACAAAATTATTGTAACAACTCATAAAAATCCTGATGGTGATGCTTTAGGTTCATCTATAGCTATTAGTAGATTTCTTAGAAAATTGGGACATAAGGTATCAATTGTAATTCCTGATGCTATACCTTCGTTTTATTTGTGGATGCCTGATATAGACCAAGCAATTATTTTTGATGATGACAATGCTCTATGTTTTAGCATATTTTCTGATGCAGATTATCTCATCGCTACTGACCTCAATTCACTTAGTCGCAATATGAGTATGTCTGTATCAATTAATAACATAAAAGCTTTTCGCATATGTATAGATCATCATCTAGATCCACCACAGAATGAATGGGATATTTTGATTTCTGATAATAATGTTTCTTCTACATCAGAAATTATTTATGATTTATTGACTTATATGGATCCTAATTTGATAGACAAACAAATAGCAGAATGCATTTATACTGGCATTTATACAGATACTAATAAATTTTTTCATTGTTGTAATTGTTCACATCCTTATGAGATAATAGCTGAATTAATTAAAAAAGGCATTAATGTCAATGAAATTAATAATTTGATCTACAATTCTTATACTTATGACAGGTTTAGATTATTAGGCTATAGCATTTACGAAAAATTAAAATTTATAGAAAATAAAGGAGTAGCCTACATTAAACTTACTCAAAAAGAACTTCAAGAGTTTAATTATCATCCTGGATATACTGAGGGGATAGTTTCTATGCCGCTTAGCATTGAAAATGTAAACGTTTCTGCTTTGATATCTGAGAGAAAAGATCACATTAAAATTAGTTTGCGTAGTAAAGCCGCCTATGACGTGAGATATTTAGCTCAACGATATTTTAATGGTGGCGGACATAAAAATGCCTCAGGAGCCGATTTTTATGGGTCATTAGATGAAGCAGAAAAAATATTCATAGAAGCTGTTGAAGAATATTTGTAATTTTTTGATAATAACAATTTCGAAAAAATAGCAGTAAAATAAATTTACACAAATTATCCATAAATGAACCAAAATTAGCACAAATAAAGATTAAGGTTGATGAATTAAGTAGTTGATAAGTTGATGAGTTGAGTAGTTTAGAAGTAATTAGAGAAAGATTAAAGTTTTTATAAGTTAATTATTTAAACACTAATTTTACTCACATCATTTCTCCTAGTCATCCAGTCTCCATTTCTCAAAGTCACCAAGTCTTCCAATCTCCCAGTCTTCATTTTCCCAGTCTCCCATCACCTATCACCTATCACTTATTCTCCCCGTAACTAAACAGGATCTACATCTATATCTACTAAAACACTTCGCCACACTTTATTTCTTTTTAGAGAATAGAAAACAACTTCATTAATTTGCTGTTTTTTGATTTTTAGAGAGCTATCACGTGGTATTTTAATTAAAATTTGACGATAATAATAATCTCTAATTTTTGATATTACAGGCTCTACAGGACCTTTCACGTATTCTGTATCCAAAATATCTTTTATTTTAGTTGCTAAAACATCAGAGGCGACTTTTACAATATCTAAATTTTTGTGTCGTAGTTGTATTTGTATCATTCTATAGTAAGGTGGATATTTGAATTGCCATCTATCTTTTAATTCATTTTCAGCAAAATCATCATAATTATTATTAACAATATAGGGTAGGATAGGGGTATTGAGAGAAAAAGTCTGAATAAATACTCTCCCTTGCACATCTCTACGTCCAGCTCTACCAGCCACCTGCATAAGTAATTGTATAGCATGTTCAAACACACGAAAATTAGGATATACTAACAAATTGTCAGCATTCAATACTCCCACAAGTTGAATATTAGAAAAATCTAACCCTTTTGATATCATTTGTGTACCTACAAGTATTTGAGTTTCACGTAGCTCAAATTTTTGGATTATTTCCTTAAAAGCATGCTTTCGTCTGGTACTATCCAAATCTAATCTATCAATTCTGTAATTTGGAAAATATTTTTGTAGCTCAGTTTCTACTCTTTCTGTTCCGAAGCCTTTGAATATCAATCTATTAGATTTACATTTTGGACAATAAGTAGGTACTTCAATAGTATAACCACAATAGTGGCATTTAAGCAGATTTTCATTTTTATGATAAGTAAGATTGACATCGCAATGTGGACAAGGGAAAATATATCCACAATTTCTGCATTCCATCCACGATGAATAGCCACGGCGATTTTGAAATAAAAGTACTTGCCTACCAGCTTTCACCTCATCATCTATAGCTTTTAAAAGAGTATTACTAAAATGTCCTCTCACTTTGCCTTGCTGCATAAGAGATTTCATATCTACAATTTCTATCAAAGGCGGTATGATACCAGAATATCTTTCTTTAATTTTTACAAATCCAATTTTACCTATTTTGGCATTATACCAACTTTCTAAACTTGGCGTAGCACTACCTAGAATGAGATTAGCATTGTGATTATCAGCTAAAATAAAACTCATATCTCTTGCATGATATCTAGGATTAAGATCTTGTTGCTTATATGATGGGTCGTGCTCTTCATCTACAACTATTAAACCTAAATTTTTAAATGGTAAAAATAATGCAGAGCGAGGACCTACTATTATGCAGGAGGCATCATCTTGCTCCCACAAATCCACTAATTTATTCCATATTTCTACTCGTTCATGTAGGTTAAATCTACTATGATATACCAAAATCCTTTCACCGAAATATTTTTGTAATCTATTAACTAGATAAGTTGTTAAGCTAATTTCAGGTAAAAGATACAGCACTTGTTTACCCGCATCTAGATACTCTTGAATCAGAGTAGAGTATATTTCAGTTTTACCACTGCCAGGAACTCCATATAAAAGTACATGCTTTTTTTTACTTATGTATCCTTTTATTTCATTATAAGCTGATTTTTGTATATCAGACAATGTAATTTTCTCAATTTCATTAAAATGAGATATTTTATTATCTATCCTAGAAACAGTTTCGATAGTTTCAATAATATATCCTTTTTTTATCAGAGATTGTATAGCTGAGATAGAAAACTTATTAGATAATTCTGATTTAAGTATCTTTACTTGTCCTTGTGAGCGTTTTTGATTTAAATATAAGATAACATCTATTTGTTTAGGAGCTTTTTTTTCTAATTTATTAATTATTTCATTGAAATCTTCTGAGTCAATAAAATCCTCACTCAAGTTAATAAATTTAACATTTTTTGGAATAAATTTTTCTTCACATTCTTCACTAGGGTAGATGATACTTTTGTCAATGCAAGATTTTATAAATTTTTGTATATTTTTTTTACCTAATAACTTTTGTATATCATCATTTGTTATGAATTCTCTACTAAGCAAAGTTTCATAAATTAAATTTTCATCTTCTGTTTGAATATTATTTAAATCAATGTCTGGATGTAGCTGATATTTAGTTTCTGATTGTATTTTTAGCCCACTAGGAAGAGCATTATTCAGTACATCGCCTATATTAGCTAGATAATATTCTGCCACCCATTTGTATAGTTCCCATTGTTGTTTATTTATTATTGGTTTATCATCTAATATTTCTAAAATATATTTGATTTCGTCTATGTTATTAGTAAATTCATCTAAATCATCAAAATTTTCATCATTTATAATATCTATTACCACACCCGCATATAATTTTTTAGCTCCGAATGGTACTATCACTCTGATGCCCCATTGAATTTCATTTTGTAAATCTGATGGTACTTTATATAGAAACGTTTTGTCTAATGGCAGTGGTAAAGCTACATCTACAAGCATTTTTTCATTTATTTTGATTACAAATATAGCAATAATATATATAATGTTTACGATTCAGAATTACTTTCCAAGTAAATATGACAAGAAATATGAAACAAAACTCAGTAATTAAAAATTAAATAAAATAAACATAAGATATTTTTTATGGTTCTAAAACATTTATTGTGGGTAAATTATTTAGGTTAGCATTTAACTGTCAAATTGTTGTTATTTATCCACAAATACACACAAATGAGCACGAATAATAAATTAACCCTGACCTTTAGGTCAGGGTATGGCATAAAAAGAGGTATGGGCTTTAGCCCTGAAAAAAGACAAAATTTCAAAAATCCTTTATTCTCACAAATCATGGTTTAGACAATTTGCTCTGTGTTCTTTGTGCATTCTTTGAGAACTTTGTGGTTAACTATTTAATAATAAATAAAATTTATTTTTGTAAAATTACTCTTTTTTAATCTTTACCGACTCAAAACGTTATAGAACCAATATTTTTAGATATTTTAAAAAAATAATATAAATTTGTAATGTCAAAAAACAAATAAATTAAACATGAAAAAATTAATAATTAAATTAATTGTTGTAGTGATGGCAATAATTGGAATTACTGCATTAATGAGTTGTGAGAAAGACATTTCTGAAATACCAATTAAAAATTTTGTAACAAGTGATGGTAAGACAATATCAGTTGACTCATTTTTAAATAATGGTGTAGCATTAATTTTTTCATATGAATGTGGTTATAGTATGAGAGATATTCCTCTTTATAATGAAATGAATCAGAAGTTAAAGCAATTTAAACCAGATATTATTACAATTGCATTTAGTGACACTTATCTTAAAGAAAGTGTCCTCAAATATCCTGATATGGCAGATTTTTATGAGAAAAATAAATTAAAATGGGACATTGTAGAAAATAGCGATTCAATATATTCAAAAATATGGAAGAAAAAAGTTTTTCCTCAATTTCATTATATTAAATCTGGCAAAATAGTGCAAAGTATTCTTGCTCCATATCCAAATGAAATTGAGGATTTTGTTAATTATATCATTAATGATAATTCAGAATAATAGAATGCTTCAACTTATTAAGTGACGACTAATTAGAAGAGTAGAGTTAGTTTTTGTATTTATAAGTAATGTAACAGATTAAAACTTTATATCTAAAAAACCTATTTAACATAATATAAATTATCGGACAATTGCATATAAAATTTTATAACATATTTAAGGTTACATTGTGTTGTTATTAATCTACAAATGAACACAAATGAGCACAAATTATTAATTAAAGTTGATAAGTTGAGAAATTGATTAGTTAAGCAAGTATTAGTTTTAAATTTATTCACAAATGCACTCAAAAAACTAAATCATCTCTGTTAATTTGTGTAAATTTGTGGAAGAAATTATAGACATTTGAGCAAATATATTTATGAATTATGTTAAATAATTTCTATTTAACATAATAAAAAAATTACCAGGTAAGCCTGGTAATTTTTTCAAAATAAAATTTTAATTAGTAAACTTAATCCAGCAAATGAATTGAGAGTCCACTACGTAGTTTGGGTTCAAACCAAGTAGTTTTTGGAGGCATTATGTTACCACTATCTGCGATATCCATGAGTTGTTTCATAGATACTGGATATAGAGCAAAAGCTACTGTCATTTCTCCACTATCCACGCGGCGTTTCAGCTCTCCTAAACCTCTGATTCCACCTACAAAATCAATTCTTTTATCTGTTCTCAGATCTTTTATGCCTAATAAATTATTTAAAACTAAATCTGATAAAATAGTTACATCTAGTACCCCAATAGGATCATTGTCGTTGTAGGTGCCTTTTTTTGCTGTTAATGAATACCAATTACCCCCTAAATACATTGAAAAATTATGAAGTTTATTAGGCTTAAATTCTCCAGTACCTTTATTTTCAATATCAAAAAATTCAGATAATTTTTGTAAAAATTCATCTTTGCTTAGACCATTTAAATCTTTTACAACCCTATTATAATCAATAATTGTCAGTTGATTATCTGGGAAAGCTACAGCCATGAAATAGTTAAATTCTTCATTGCCAGTAAAATTAGGATGTTGTTCACGTTTTTCTTTACCTACTAAAGCTGCTGCTGCAGTACGATGATGACCATCAGCTACATAAAGAGCAGGCATTTGAGCAAATAATTTTTGAATTTTTTCATTAATTTCTTTTTCATTTATTACCCAGAAATGATGTCCTACGCCATCATTAGCAGTGAAATCATAAATTGGTTCATGTCCTTTAGCGTAAGAAATAATCAAGTTATCTAATTCAGGAAGTGATTTATATGCAAAAAATACTGGTTCAACATTTGCATTAGTTACTCTCACATGTTTCATTCTATCTTCTTCTTTATCCTTACGGGTGAGTTCATGTTTTTTGATAACATTATTAAAATAGTCATCTATGCTAGCACAACCAACGATTCCATATTGAGTTTTTCCCCACATAGTTTGAGCATAAATATAGAAATATGCTTCATCATCAGCTAGTAACCATTTATTTTCAATAAATTTCTGAAAATTTTCTTTTGCTTTTTCATAAACACGAGGATCATGTTCATCAGTGCCTACAGGTAAATCTATTTCTGCTCTAGTAATATGAAGCAAAGAATATGGATTGCCTTCAGCTTCTTTTCTTGCTTCTTGGGTATTAATAACATCATATGGTTTAGCTGCCACTTTATCAGCTATATTTTTCGGTGGTCGTAATGCTTTAAAAGGTCTAAAAATTGCCATAATTTAATTTATTTTACAAGATTTACATACAATAATTATTTACATTCACAAAAAATATTAATCAACACTAAATTTCTTTAATGAAAGTAATTTTTTAAATAAAGTCTCTCTCCTACTCTATTAACTAGCAGATAGAGAATTAAATCAGTTCGTTACCGCTATTATTTTCTTCTAAATTTTCATCATCTTCTTCTTCATCAGAAGAGCTTCTTTCACCTCTTTTATTACGTTGTAAAGAAGAGATAAGAGCACCTAACATTTTAGAGATTTCAATAAGCAAATTTTTAGCTTCTTCGTGTTGCTCATCGGTAATTAAACCTTCTTTTTGAGCAATAGTAATAAGTACGATACTTTTTCTGATAGAGCTACGACCCATTTTTAGATAATAGATAAATTGGTTTTTAGTACGACCAGAACCTTCGGCAATATTAACCGTAATTTCTTGTGCTGCCTCTATCATATCATTCCTAATCACAGAAGCATAATCTGGGAATGATTTGGTAGCATTATAAACCCAAGACACGAAATCTAAAGTCTTGTGATAAATGCGTAGATCTTCGAATCTGAAGAAGTTCATTGGTCTATTTTCTTCCATAGTTGTATATTTTTGGTGTTGTAATTTATTTTTCTATTTATTAACTTGAAAAGTAGTATCTCCATGATTAAAGAAAGCAATAATTTGTTTAACTGCTGCTAAACCAGCATTATTATTGGCTTCCTTAGTTTGAGCACCTAGTTTTTTTGCAGTAGCATAATAACGTCCAGGATATTTTTCATTTAAGATATCTTTGCAATTTGGAGCGACATCAGTTACATATTTAAAATCTGGTCTTTCTTCAAACATTTTTAATAAGCCATCTTCATCAATAAGTTCTTTTCTTGCAGTATTTACTAAAACAGCATTTTTAGGCATTAATGATAATAAATTATAATTTATTGATTTTATAGTATTATCATTAGCTGGTATATGTAATGAAATAAATTGACATGATTTATATAATTCTTCGATAGAACTAGCTTTAGTTACGTTATATTGTTTATACTCTTCTTCGTTAGCAGAGCGTCTATGTCCATATAATTTCATATTAAAGCCTTTTACTAACTCAGCTAAAGCTTTTGCAGTATAACCAAATCCATGTAATCCTAAAGTTTTACCTTTTAATTCAATACCAGTACTACCATCAAAGAAATTACGAGCTGCATATAGCATAAGTGCAAGTGATAATTCTGCCACTGCATTTGAATTTTGTCCAGGAGTATTCATGACGACTATTTTGCGTTCAGTGCATGCATTGAGATCTATATTATCATAACCTGCACCAGCTCTAACAACTATTTTGAGATTAGGAGCATGTGAAATCAAATCTTTATCTACAATATCGCTACGTACTATCAAAGCTTTAGCATCTTTTACACCTTCATAGGCTTCTTCTTTAGTTTTATAATTTTCTACAAATTTGATATCAAATTTTTCTGCTTTTGCAATGTCACTCATTTTATTAACAGCATCACTTGCAAAAGGTTTTTCTGTTAAAACTACTATTTTATTCATAACATTCATTTTTTAATTATTTCAAATTTGCTTTTTCGAACTCTTCCATAGCTTGTACAAGAACTTTAACACTATCAATAGGTAAGGCATTATACATAGAAGCTCTGAAACCACCTACGCTTCTATGACCTTTGATACCTACTATACCATATTTTTTAGAATGATCTAAAAAAGCTGCTTCTAAATCTTTGTATGGATCCTGCATTACAAAAGTAATATTCATTAATGAACGATCTTCTTTGTTTGGAACAGTAGGCACAAACATTTTACTATTATCTAAATAATCATTGAGAACTTTAGCTTTATCTTCATTGATTTTTTTCATATTTTCTAAACCACCGATTTCTGTTTTTAACCAACGCATCACTTCTCTAACAACAAAAATAGCATATACAGGAGGAGTATTATAAAGACTATTTGCCTCAGTATGAGTTTTGTAATTGAGCATAGTAGGTATTATACGGTCAGTAACTTGTTTACTATTTAGAAAATCATCTTTTATAATTGCTATAGTTACACCTGCTGGACCAACATTTTTCTGAGCACCACCATAAATCATAGCGTACTTAGATACATCTACTGGTCTGCTATAGAAATCTGATGACATATCAGTTACTAGAGGTACAGGTGAATTAAAATCAGTTTTTATTTCTGTACCATAAATTGTATTATTAGTAGTAATGTGGAAGTAATCTACATCTGTAGGTATAGTAAAATTTTTAGGTATATAAGAGAAATTTTTATCACCAGATGAAGCTACTATCTGTACTTCACCAAATAATTTAGCCTCTTTAGCGGCTTTTTTTGCCCAGCTACCTGTTTCTAAATAGGCAGCTTTAGTTTTAAGAAAATTCATTGGTAGCATGGCAAATTGAGTAGATGCACCACCACCAACGAAAATAATTTGATAACCTTCTGGAATATTCATTAACTCTTTCATCAACTCTATAGCTTCATTAATAATAGCATCAAATTCTTTTGATCTATGTGAAATCTCTAGTACAGATATTCCTATACCATCCAAATCTATAGCTGCTTTTGAAACTTTTTCTAATACTGATACAGGTAATACTGCGGGACCTGCGTTAAAAATATGTTTTCTCATAATACAAAATTTTTTTATGTTTTTTGCAAAGTTATAGCTTTTTTTAATAATAAAAAAATTTTTTTGAAATATAAAAACTTAATAAGTTTGCAAAAAAATGTCTTTAATAAGAATAAGTAAAGAATTTCATTTTGAGATGGCACACGTATTAGATGGATATGATGGCTTGTGTGCTTATGTACATGGACATTCTTATACTTTAATTATTACTGTTATGGGCACACCAAATAACGATATTTTTTCTCCCCAAAATGGTATGGTAATGGATTTTGGTGTTTTGAAAGATATTATAAATAAAAATATTATAAATAGATTCGATCATTCATTAGTAGTTAATCAAAAAGCTAATTGGATAGAACAAGTGCAGAATATAGATAGTTTTTCTAGAATTATTATATTGCCTTTTCAGCCAACAAGTGAAAATTTATTATTACATTTCATTGATATTATTGATAAACAGTTACCTGATAATGTAAAATTGGTACATGCGTTATTAAGAGAGACAGATAGCTCATATGCAGAATGGTTTTATGATGATAATAATTAAAAATTATTAATAATTAACAAATATTATTTTAATATCGTTATTATAAAGGAGTGAAAAAATTTATTAAAGATTTTTTTTATTTATTAAAACAAACTAGGATTAAAGTTCACGAATGGATATTTAAAATTAATCCAAAAGTACTAAACCTTAGTTATATATTAATTTCATTTTTCTCATTTTTTGGTGGTTTATTAACAATATTTTTTATTGGTAAGTTATATACACCAACAGTAGCACAAAATCTAATCCCATATATAAATTTCATTTGTTGGAGTATTAGTATTGTTTACTTTATTCAAATAATTTTATTAATATTACCAGGTGGTAAACGCTTCTCGTGGATAAATTTATCAATAAAAATTATATTTATCCTTACATTAAACTATTTTGTCTATTATATTCCAGATTTTATTTCAAGTTATTTGGATGAATTAAGCTATGTTTATTATTATAAATTGTTTCTAATATTTATAGTATTTTTGAGAACTATAAGCCATTGGGTAGAGAATATTTATCACATTACGAAGCAGCACCCAGCAAAAATTTTCATTCTTAGTTTTATTTTTATAATTATAATAGGTTCATTTTTACTACTCTTACCAGCTGCATCATATGAAGATATAAAATATGAAGATTCACTATTCATTTCTGTATCTGCTGTTTGTGTAACAGGATTAACAACATTAAATATAGCAACTACATTTACATGGTTAGGGAAATTAATCATATTAATTTTAATACAAATTGGTGGATTAGGAATAATGACCATAACAAGTTTTTTAGCTTTGTCATTTACACGGTCAGATTTATCTATAAAGGAGCAACAAGGATTAGGATTTAGCATAGGAGTATCTACATACAAAGAAGTTTTAAAAAATCTTTATGCAGTAATACTCATAACATTATTTTTTGAAAGTATAGGAGCTATATTAATTTATTTTTCTACACCTTCTGAAGAGTTTAATACAATATCTCAGCACGTATTTTTTGCGATTTTTCACTCAGTTTCAGCTTTTTGTAATGCAGGCTTTAGCAATGTAGATGGTGGTATGATAAATAATGTCTTTGTAGGAAATTATTTAAGTATATTTACTATAAGTGGTTTAATAATTTTTGGTGGGTTAGGATTTTTTATTATTAAACGTTTAGTAGATAACTTCTTTCTAAAAATCAAAAATTTCTTTAGAAAAATTTTTAATAAATCTAAAATAATAAGACCTAAAATAGTGGATATAAACAGGATAATAGTAGTGAGAACCACAATAATATTGCTTTTATTAGGAATAGCAGTAATTTTAATTTTAGAAGCTAATAAAGGACTATCTAGCTATAATTGGTTTGATAAAATTGTTCAAGCATTTTTTTGTTCAGTGGCGCCAAGGACAGCTGGTTTTAATACTTTAGATTTTGCTATTTTTTCTCCCGCTACAGTAATGTTTATAATAATATTAATGTGGATAGGAGCATCACCAGGTAGTACCGGCGGCGGTATTAAAACCACTTCTTTAGCATTGGCATTTTTAAATGCAAGATCTCTAGGGAAATCTCAAGAAAATATCATTTTCAAAAAACGTACTATCGGTAATGGCAGTATTCAAAAAGCATTTGTTATCATTGTTTTTTCTTTATTAACGATTTTCGTAGGAATAATTTTAGTTAGCGCTTTTGATCCACATCTAGGTTTTATGAATATAATGTTCGAAGTATTTTCAGCCTTTGGCACAGTAGGATTAACACTGGGTATTACTCATAATCTATCTTTAGCATCTAAAATCGTGATAATAATAGAAATGTTTATTGGCAGAATGCAATTTATTATTCTATTTTTAGCTATCATTAGGAAAGCTAAACAAAGATTAATCAAATATCCAGAAATTGATGTAACTTTATAAAAATAAATAAATGAGTAAAAAAGTTTTAGTATTAGGATTAGGTAATTTTGGAAGTGAATTAGCTAGAAGGCTAACTCTCGAAGATATAGAAGTAACAGGTGTAGATATTAATCATCATCTAGTAGATTTATATAAAGACAGCATAACCAATGTAATAGAAGGCGATGCCACTAAAGATGAAGTAATGAAAGAATTAGAAGTATCTTTATATGATTTTTGCATTGTGTGCATAGGTCATGATGTAGGTATTAGTCTGACAATGGTGGCACTACTTAAAAAATATGAGGCAAAAAGCATCTATGCTAGAGCTATCAATAATATTCATTGGCAGATATTGTCTCTACTGAGAGTTAAATACATATTTCAACCAGAAATCGAATCTGCTGGTCGACTAGCTATGCAAATTGCAAGTAAAATAATTTATGATGCATTTCCAATATCTAAAAATTTTATTGCTGTAGAAATAAATATTCCTAGATCATACGAAAATCTGAAATTAGGTGATATAAAAATTAATGATGATATTAATATTTTAATGCTTAAAAGATACTCATATACAGAAAGTCCCTTTGAGCGAAGTGAATTATATCATAATCCTTCATTTGAATATACACCTACTAGTGACCCTAAAACTTTACTACATAAAAATGATAGATTAGTGCTTTTCGGTCCTATAGAAAAGATCAGAGAATATGTTAAAATATATGATAAAGAGATTGAAGAATAAAAAAAATTATAACTCTTCTCTACCCTTTTAGACAAAAGGATTATAGCTGCAATAAAATAAAAAAAATTAATATAAATTTTTCAAACTTATTAGATTAATGATTTTTTTGTATCTCTATAAAATTACTTTTTTGATTATATTTTCATATTATTATATAAAAATAATTCTGAAAATATAAAATTTATTATATAAATTTTTAAAAATTTTTTAAACCCATTATTAAAAGTAGTTAATATAAATAATTTTCATATTAAAAAAAAATATATACTAAATTTAAAATTTATTATATAAATTTGTAAAAAAATTAATATGAAAAGGATTATTATTTTGTTAGAATTGTGTTTAATCTTAATGAACATAAATTTATTTTCCCAGTCTAACGTAATAAATAATTGTTTAAATGAACCATTATTCAAAGTTTGTTCTGTAAACCAAACTTTAAATGATGAAAAAAATAATGCACCAATATTAAAAATTAAAAAAGATGAAAATTTCAATCAAATTAATGTAGAACATAAAATTCCATTTGCATTGGGTGAAATTTCCAAAAATGATGAGAGGTGGCAAAGAGGTGGTATTTATTATGGTTTCACGCCAGAACAAGAGATTATAGAGAAGAGAACGAAAGTTGCTAAGCATTTTCAGCTACCAAATGGTGAATATGCAGCATTTATAGGTAGTATAAAACATTATAAAGATGATAATGGTGCTTGGCAAGATATAGACCTAACTATCAAGAATAATAATACTAACAAACATAATGAATATAAATATTGCAACACAACAAATAATGTGAAAACTTATTTTCCAGAGGCTTCTGATTCATTAGGTATAATAGTAGAATATGAAGATTTACAACTATCATTTTGGGTAAATCCTAAAATAGAAATATTAAATTCTAATTATGAGTCTATAAGTAGCATAAAGGCCAATATTGCAAAAGGAGTTTGCAATGGTAATGTAATACAATATGAGTATTTTGCAGGTATAATAGACGAATTTATTATCCAAGAGAATGGTATTAAAAACAATATTATTTTAAATGATAATAATTGGATAGTAAATGCAAATAATGAGAATGATTATGCATCATTTCAGCAATTTATTCCATTAAATAATGCTTATAAAATATATAAAGATAATAACATAGTATTAAGTAATTTTGTAGCGGAGAGCTTTGTTATAAAGCGCTTAGAAGATAGTGTAGGATTTATCTTTTCCCCCATAATCATTTATGATAATGGCATAAATAAAGAGCGAGTATATCAACTTATCACAATTCCAGAAGAAAAAATAACAAATGAAGAAAGAGCAGAATTAGAAGCTCATGTGTTACAAGTAAAATATAAGGTAGAATTTATAGATAATGGAATAAAAGTTTCAGTTATTGTACCAATTCATTGGTTAAGTGATGATAGTAGAACATATCCAGTGATAATAGATCCATCAGTAACAATAGGTACAGGAACTAGCACACAGAGACAACCATGGGGTATTTGGTACGGTTATGAGAGAAGTGCAGCGATATATCTAAGTAGTGAAATTGGGGCTACTAATATCACAATAACAACATTAAAATGGAATGTTAGTAGCGCTCAATCTACAGGAGTTCCATATATTTTAAGATTAAAAAATACAACAAGTAGTAATTTATCCGCAGATACATGGGCTAATATTATCTCTGGTTCAACCTGGGTTAGCAGCGGAACAAAATCTTTTTCATCAACTGGATGGGATGGCTTTAGTGGTCTTGGCTACAGCTATGCATCAAATAATCTTCTTGTTTTATGTGAGTCTAATTACGGTGGTACAGGGAATAGTGCATATCCATATTTTTATTATACTAGTACCAGTGATAACAAGCATGAATATTGGTATCAAGATAATTCAGCACCAACAGGAAATGGCTATGTAAATACTTATAGACCAAATATTTATATAGAATATGTACCCGCAATACCATGTGATGATGTAGATCATGGAGGTAGCGATTGGACTATAAGTAGTGATACTACCATTGGAGGACACCATTATAATATAGGTACATTTACAATAAATTCAGGTGTTACAGTTACTGTTGCACCTAATTGTCATATTTTTACCATTGAAGCTGAAAATATTAACATAGCTGGGACTATAAATGCTGATGGTGCAGGTGAAACTGGAGGTAATGGTGGTAATGGTGGAGCTTATGCTTTTGGAGATGATGATGATTGTAATGGAGGTTATGGTGGAATAGGTGGCGCAATGGGTGGTGGTTCAGGTGGTGGTTCTGCTGGAGCTAATGGAGGTAATGGAAGTTGTCGTAAACAAAAATGTGGTGGTTTATTTTGTATTGGAAATCGAGATGGCTACATGGGTGGAGGTGGAGGAGCAGGTGGTGGTGGTGGTGGAAGCTATGGAGGAGCAGGTGGATTTGGTGGATATGGTGCTTATGGTGCAAGTTGGCCTGAGGCTTCTGGAGGTAGTTATGGAAGTGGAGGAAATGCTGGAAATATTTACGGCACTCCCACTGGTAGTGATATATATTGGGGATCTGGTGGTGGTGGAGCAGGTGGTGGTGGTGGAGCATTTGATAATGGCACAAATGGAGGACCCGGTGGCAATGGTGGAGGTGCTATTAAGCTAATAGCTAGCAATAATTGTACTGTTACTGGTACTATATCTTCTAAGGGCACTAGTGGTGCTGCAGGTGGTAATGGTGGACAAACATCTGTAGCACGAGGTTATTTATGTTCAGCAACAGGTTATAATGATTGTGGTATTTGTCCTCAAGAAAATTATGATGCTGCTGGTGGAGCAGGTGGTGGTGCTGGTGGCGGCTCTGGTGGTGGTATTATGATACAAGCAAGTGGTATAATGACTTTTACTGGTTCAATAGACGCGAGTGGAGGTACTGGTGGTACTGCTGGGTTACCTAATCCAGATTATGGTGATTGTCATGATTATGCCAAATGTGGAGCTGGTGGTGGCGGTGGCAGAGTAAAAATTTTTGTTAATCCTTGTTTAAACAATAATATTTCTGGTACAGTATCTGTATCTGGTGGAAATGGTGGTAGTGGATATAGTACAGGTAATAATGGTTCTAGTGGCACATATAACGTTATCAATCTTAGTATGCCCTACCCTACTGTTACAGCATCAGCTACTCCATCTTCTATTTGCCCTGGAGGAAGTTCAGTTTTAACAGCAGGCGGAGCTAGTACATATACTTGGTCTCATAGCCTTGGAAGTGGAGCAAGTAAAACAGTTTTCCCAGCATATACAACTACTTATTCTGTTACTGGTACTAATAATTATGGATGTACAGGAAGTACTACAGTAACTGTAACGGTAAATCCATTGCCAACGATAACAGCGACAGCAAGTCCAACAACAATATGTAATGGAGCAAGTTCAACATTAACAGCAGGCGGAGCTAGTACATATACTTGGTCTCATAGCCTTGGAAGTGGAGCAAGCAAAACAGTTACCCCAACATCTACAACCACTTATTCGGTTACTGGTACTAATAATTATGGATGTACAGGAAGTACTACAGTAAGTGTTACAGTTCTACCACCAATTAATTATGGTAGTGTGGCCAGTGGTAATGAAACTATATGTTATAGTGGTGACCCAGCTAATATTACTATGAGTGTATCGCCTAGTGGATCTGGATCTTTTACATATCAATGGTATTATAAAGATGGTATAGTTAGTTGTCCAAGTGGTTCTAGTACATCTGGATGGACAGCTATACCTGGAGCCAATAGTAGCAGTTATAATCCTCCAAGTGGTTTAACTGATTCGCGAACATACGCAGTATTTATAACACCTAGTGGCACTCCTACCTGTGGCACTAGCCAATGGGCAAGCGGATGTAGGCAAGTTACTGTTATAGGTTATATGATATGGACAGGTAATGCTGGTGATGGCAATTGGCATAATGCAGCTAATTGGTGTGGCATAGTTCCTACACCAACTTTAGATGCTATAATACCAAATGGTTGCTCTACTTATCCAAACAATTATTCATCTACTACAGCTACCTGTAAAACTTTAACAATAGAATCAGCTGCTAATGTATCTGTAGCAAACAATATAACGTTAGATTGTGAAGAAGATGTAATAAATAATGGCACATTGACAATGATAGGAAACTCTACACTAAAGTGTGGAAGACATTGGAATAATATCAATGGTACATTTAATGCTGGTAATGGCACAGTAGTATTTGATAGTAATGATGGTACTATAA
>Ga0209537_1002628_pt1 | contig 17689 bp, 12 predicted proteins | sample BioPla4DNA1_FD_187698 | JGI IMG/M metagenome (GOLD analysis project Ga0209537, IMG submission 187698) | Biogas fermentation microbial communities from Germany - Plant 4 DNA1 (SPAdes) (version 2) | ecosystem: Engineered > Bioreactor > Anaerobic > Digestate | place: Bielefeld, North... | reverse complement strand
TCGTAAAGCCTCACCTGCCTTTACTAAATTTTATGCCGACCTTGTTGGTCTCGGCTAGTTTTAGGACAAAACATGAGATGAAAAAAATTTTATGCGGGGTCTTGACACGCACTACCATATCAGGGGCCGGGCATGCCCGGCCCGCCCAATGTGGAGGGGACACTACCAATCCGGCGTAGAGGCGGGTATCCACGGTACACCTTCGCGGGAGTTATAATAAAATAAAGGGCTGCCCTTTCGGGACAGCCCCATTTATTGCCACTATCAGCCTGCGCCGCTTTAGCTTTCGCCGGCGAGGCGCCGGTAGAAGGCGAGGCGATCGGCGGCATCCTTTTCCGCCTTCTTGAAGAGCTCCTCCGCCCGTTCCGGGAACTGCAGCATCAGCGTATTAAAGCGCGTCTCATTGAGCATGAATTTGCGCAGGTCGCCAGTGGGCTCCTTGGAGTCGAGGATGAAGGGATTCTTCCCTTCCTCGGCCAGCAGGGGGTTGTAGCGGTAGAGGGTCCAGTAGCCCGCCTCCACGGCCAGCTTTTCCTCCCGCTGGCTGCGGCCCATGTTGATACCGTGGGCGATGCAGGGAGCGTAGGCGATGATGAGGGAGGGGCCGGGGTAGGCCTCCGCCTCCATCAGCGCCCGGATAAGCTGCTGCCCGTTTGCTCCCATGGCCACCTGGGCCACATAGACGTAGCCGTAAGTCATGGCCATGGCGCCGAGATCCTTCTTCCGCGTCTGCTTGCCCGCGGCAGCGAACTTGGCCACAGCGGCGGTAGGCGTGGACTTCGAGGACTGGCCGCCGGTGTTGGAGTAAACCTCGGTGTCGAGAACGAGCACGTTCACGTCGGCCCCGGTGGAGAGGACGTGATCCAGGCCGCCGTAGCCGATATCGTAAGCCCAGCCGTCACCGCCGATGATCCAGATGGAACGCTTGGGCAGGTAGTCCTTGAGCTCGTCAATCTGTTCCAGGATGGCCCCGGCCTTGCCTTCGGCGCGGCCCAGTTCCCGCTCCAGCAGGGCCTTGACCCGGTCGGCGGCTTCCAGCGAGGCGTCGCCTTCATCCTTTACTTCGAGCCAGCGTTCAAAGGCTTCCCGCAGTTCGGCGGGCAGCTCCAGCGCCAGCGCCTCCTGGACCAGGCCGGTGAGCTTCTCCCGCAGCTGGGAGACGGCGAGGTAATAACCATAGCCGTACTCGGCGTTGTCTTCAAAGAGCGAGCTGGCCCACGCCGGCCCCCTGCCGTCCGAGCCGGTGCAGTACGGCGTCGTGGGGGAGTTGCTGCCGTAAATTGACGAGCAGCCGGTGGCATTGGCGATGATCATGCGCTTGCCGAAAAGCTGGGTAATGAGCTTAACGTAGGGGGTCTCGCCGCAGCCGGCGCAGGCCCCGGAGTACTCGAAGAGCGGGCGGCAGAACTGGCTGCCCCGGATGTTGCTCTTGGAGACGCCCAGGTCACGCTCGGGCAGGCTTTCGGCAAAGCGGAAGAGGGCATCCTCGGTCTCCACCACTTCGTCCAGCGGCTTCATGACCAGCGCCGGCTCCTTGGCCCGGCAGGTATCGACGCAGTTGCCGCAGCCGGTGCAGTCCAGCGGCGATACCTGAATGCGGTAGCGCAGGCCCTCGGGGTTTTTGCCTGAGGCCTTGAGGGTGATGAAGCCTTCGGGCGCCTTCTCCAGGTCGGACTCCGCTGCCAGGTAGGGGCGAATGGCCGCGTGGGGGCAGACAAAGGAGCACTGGTTGCACTGGATGCAGTGCTCGGGAATCCATACCGGCACCTTGATGGCAATGCCCCGCTTTTCGTAGCGGGTTGTCCCCAGCGGAACCACGCCGTCCGGCTGGAAGGCGCTCACCGGCAGCCGGTCGCCTTTAAGCTCCAGCATGGGGTAGACCACTTCGCGGACGTACTGGGGCGCCTCCTCGCGGACAAAGACGGCGCCGCTTTCCGCGTTGGCCCAGCTTTCCGGGTAGCGCACTTCCTCCAGCGCTTCCATGGCCTTCTTCATGGCGTTGATATTTTTCCTTACCACCTCGGGGCCTTTCTTGCCGTAGGAGAGCTCGATCATCTTCTCCATTTCGGCGAAGGCCAGCGAGGGATCTATAACCTTCGTTGCCTGGAAGAAGGCTGTCTGCATGATCACGTTAATCCTGCCGCCCAGGCCTTCCGACTGGGCGATCTTTACTGCATCGATGTTGTAGAACTTCAGCTTCTTCCGGGCGATGGTCCGCTTCATCTCCGCCGGCAGCCGCGATTCCATTTCCTCCAGGCTCCAGGGCGAGTTCAGCAGGAAGATGCCGCCCTCCTTGATTCCCTCCAGGAGATCGTAGCGGGTCACGTAGGAGGGGTTGTGGCAGGCCACGAAGTCGGGCTGCTCAATGAGGTAGGGCGACTGGATGGGCCTGGGGCCGAAGCGCAGGTGCGAGACGGTGATGCCGCCCGATTTCTTGGAATCGTAGACGAAATAGGCCTGGGCATAAAGATCGGTATTGTCGCCAATGATGACGATGCTGTTCTGGTTGGCGCCTACCGTCCCGTCGGAGCCGAAGCCGTAGAACTTGCAGCTGTAGGTTCCCTCGGGGGTGGCGTCAATGTGCTCCTTTATCTCCAGCGAGCTGTGGGTCACATCGTCGGTAATCCCCACGGTGAAGTGGTTCTTCGGGCTGGCTTCGCGCAGGTTGTCAAAAACAGCCTTGGCCATGGAGGGGGTGAACTCCTTGGAGCTGAGGCCGTAGCGCCCGCCGACGACGAGGAGCGGCCGGCCCGCCTCCATGAGGGCGGTGCAGACATCCTGGTAGAGCGGTTCGCCGGGCGCGCCCGGTTCCTTGGTCCGGTCCAGCACGGCGATGCGCTTGCAGCTTTCAGGCAGCACCTTCAGGAAATGCTCGTTGGAGAAGGGGCGGAAGAGGCGGACTTTCACTACGCCAACCTTTTCTCCCCTGGCACAGAGGTAGTTGACGGTTTCTTCCACGGTGTCCGTGGAGGAGCCCATGCAGACGATGACGTACTCCGCGTCGGGTGCCCCGGCGTAGTCAAAAAGCTGGTAGCGCCGCCCGGTGAGGGCGGAAACCTGCTCCATGACCCCGGCTACAATCCCCGGCACGGCCAGGTAGTAGGGGTTGGCCGCCTCGCGGTTCTGGAAGTAGGTGTCGGGGTTCTGGGCCGTGCCCCGCTGGTGCGGACGCTCGGGGTTGAGCGCGCGCTTCCGGAAGGCGGCGACAGCTTCCCAGTCCACGAGCTTCTTGATGTCCTCGTAGTCGATAACTTCTATCTTTTGCATCTCGTGCGAAGTGCGGAAACCGTCAAAAAAGTGCAGGAAAGGAACACGCGATTTAATGGCGCTCAGGTGGGCTACCAGAGCCAGGTCCATGACTTCCTGCACCGAGGCCGAAGCCAGCATGGCGAAGCCGGTCTGGCGCGCGGCCATGACGTCGGAGTGGTCTCCAAAGATGGACAGCGCATGGGTGGAAAGCGCGCGGGCCGAGACGTGGAAGACCGCCGGCAGCAGCTCCCCGGAGATCTTGTACATGTTGGGGATCATGAGCAGCAGCCCCTGGGAAGCGGTAAAGGTGGTCGTCAAAGCACCGTTGACCAGGGAGCCGTGCACCGCTCCGGCTGCTCCCGCCTCGGACTGCATGGTGGTGACCCTTAGGGTCTGGCCGAAAATGTTTTTCCGCCCGTGGGCGGCCCATTCATCGCATGTTTCGGCCATGCTCGATGAAGGTGTGATTGGGTAGATGGCGGCAACATCGCTTAAAGCATAAGCAATATGAGCAGCTGCGGTATTACCGTCCAGCGTTTGGGTAAGCTTGGGCATATGCATTCCTCCAGTTGGGCGAACTATATTTATCCTTGTAGGACAAGAACCTAGCCCCAGCGTTATCTTACTATGATTGGGGCCAAATATCAACTTGGACTTAGTGGAAAGAAAGAAATTCCGACTTTTTCGCCATTTTTCAGCGGCGGTGCACCGCATTCAGGGTTTAACTTCGACGTAAATTATATCGGTGGGGGCGATTTCCTGGCTCACTTTTCTCAGCTCAAGGAGATCTTTAAGGGTGAGGTCGGTTTTCAAGTTGTGGTATCCCATCCAGAGCAGCTTCAAGCCCAGGGGGGTAAACTGGATCTTGCTGGAGGCAAGCAGAAGCTCAACCAGGTTTCTCTCCTTTGCCGCCGCTGGCACCGTGTCGTCGTTCAGCATCTGCAGGAAGGCGTGGCCGTCCAGGGAGCTTTCGCCGGGGGATGCCGCCTCGCAGCTGCACGGCGCGGTGGCGCCGTAGCCTGCTTCGGCCATGAGGGCGACCATCTCCACGAAGCCGTGCAGGTTGAAGTCGATGTGGAAACGGGGCGTCAGCCCCGTTAGCGAGCGCACGGCTGTGTAGAGCTGGTCGCGGCTGCCCCCACGCTTGAGCAGTTCGCCAAGGGGGCAGCTTCTTCCATTTAATTTCACGGCGGTCTCCGGATCTAGCGCCGCCAGCCGGGCGCAGCGACGGGGGACAAGGGTGACCACCATGACCACCTCCACGCTTTCCTCCTCCCACCACCGGCCGGTTAGAAGAAAGTGGATGCTCTCCTTCCCTTCGCCCGGCAGCTTGGGCACCGGAGGCCTTTCGCCGGCCCGGGGCCCTTCTTCCGGCTCCAAGGGCCTCTCATCCGACGCCGCCGGCTCGCTTTCGCTCTCTTTTACCTCCGCTGAAGGCTCTTTCAGGCCGGGCTGCTCCCCGGCGCCAGGGGAAGGGTGGCCGGGGTCACGGCGGCGGAGTTCTTTCTTCTCCGCGAGGTAGTAGTCATCGTCCTTGCCGGGATAGGAGGGGCTCTCCGCCGCCTTCTCCGGCAGGGGAGCCTCTTGCTTCCCCGAGCCTGCGGCAAGGAAACATAGTAGCAGGGCCAGGAGGCCAAGGGCAACCCAAAAGGCTGGCCGCTGCACAGGTCATCCCCCGTTTCCAAGACAAGATAAAGCTAGTTTCCCACGGGATTGAGGGATCATGCGGGATCTTGGCGGGAGGTGTCATGCCAAAATATGTCATTATGAAGGTATCCGCGCGGCAGGCGGCGATGGCAGGGCGCTTATTCGACAGCGCCTAAGCCTGCGGAGATTTTCTGCTGCGCCATCTTCCTTCTGAGCCGCCGGATGCGGTGCCGCAGCGCCGCGGGGTGGCAGAGGCTGCTGAAGGGGAGGCCACTGCAGCGACAGGCTTCGGCAAGAGCCTTCTCGCTCCAGTAAAGGGCGCTGGCATAATCGCGGGCGCGGTGCTCGTAGTACTTGGCCAGCTCCACCTGGGCTTCCAGGTTTCCCCGGTCCCGAGAGGCGAGCTCTTGCCAGCAGGCGACCGCCTCCGCCCATTTTTCCTCTTTTTTGCAGATCTGGCCCAGCTGCAGGAGCGCCGCCTCCTCCAGGGGGCCGGCCTTGCTGCCGGTGACCTGCCGGTAGTAGTGCAACGCCTTCTCCAGGTCGCCGGCCTCGTGGTAGAGCCGGCCCAGGGCGTAGCTTTCCGCGGGATGATCCGGCCTTGCGGCGGCGGCGGTAGAGGCAATCCGCCCCAGCAGCACGGCCATGGAGAGAATATCGTAGACGTTGTGCTCAAAAACCTTTTTCAAGAGGGCCGTCTCGCCGCGGCGAAGGTAGTTGAAATAGACGGCGGGGATCTCTTCGCCCGGTATATCGCCGGAGCGACGGAAGCCGAGGAGCGATTCTTCAAGATAGCCCAGGCTGCGCGAGGGAAAGCGCTCCTTCCAGAGGGTGCGCGCGCAGGTGAGGAGGTCGAGATGGGCCCGCGGCGCGATGATATGGGGTGTTCTCCGCAGCAACTGCCGTGTCTGGATGAGAGGCACGTCGAAAGCTTTCCCATTGAAGGTGATGAGGCCGCTGAAGGGAGCGGCAAAGGCGCCAAAATGGCACATCATGGCTTCCTCTTCGGCAGGATGCCTTAAAAAATACTGGCGCAGGCGAAAAGAGTCGCCTTCTATCCAGCCCAGGCCGATTAAGAAAACCCATGTCCCCGTGCCGCCGGCCAGCCCGGTGGTTTCCACGTCGAGAAAGAGGAAGCGGGAGGGCTCGATGGGCGGCAGGGTCCGGTCGCGCGCCAGCAGGGCCAGGTTGCTGCCGCGGCAGTTTAGGCTTTCGGCCAGGGTGTAGGCGCCATGGCGCCGCTGCAGGGGGAAGGAGAGCTCGCGCAGGTAGCAGCAGCCGGCGCCGGTCTGCTCCAGGCTCTCCTCGCCCGGGAAGAGAAAGGCAAAGGCCTTCCCCGGGGCCTCTTTTTGGCGGGCGGCGGCCGCAGGCCGCAATGGGCCCAGTTCGCCGGAGCGCTGCAGCCTCTCCAGGCGGGAGCGGAGATCATGGCCCACCCAGAATCACCTCCAGCAGCTGGAGGGTATATTTCTTCCCCTCCATCCCCGCCTCCCCGGCAGCCCCCACGCAGGAGGGGCAGCCTGCGCTGCAGTGGCAGTTGATGATGGTTTCGCGGGCTGCCTGGAATATCTCCCGGTAGATGCGGTAGATGAGTTCGCTGTAGCCCACGCCTCCGGGGTAGTTGTCGTAGAGAAAGAGGGTGGGCCTCCCGGTAAAGGGCGACTTGACCTGGCTTACGGCGCGCAGGTCGCGGGGGTCGCCCATAATGAAGAGGGAGGCGATCTGGGGGATGAGGTTGGCCAGGCCCAGCAGCCCCGCTTCCACGGCCGCCGGGGTCATCCCCTCCGTGGCGGCGGGGGGGAAGGCGAGCCAGAAGGCGGTGGTGTGCATTTCCGTTTCCGGCAGGTTTACCGGCCCCGTGCCCAGGTTTTCATGGGTGTGGAAGCGGATCTTCTTGAACATGGACACCAGGGCGTTGATGCGCACCTCTCCCCAGGCGCGCAACACCTCCTGCTCCTCCTGGGCGAAGACATCCAGCACCTTGAGATCGACGGAGAGGTTGGCGTCGGTAAAGTAGTTTACCTGGACGGCGCGCACGTAGGCTTTCTTCTCGGCGAAATCGAGCTTCTCCACCTGGTACTGGCGGCCGCCGTGGATGTAGATGGCCTCCTCGTGAACGAGCATGGGGGCGCTGAAGCGATCCACCTCGCCGATGACCTGCGGCTGCGGCGTGGTGATGTCGATGATGACCACGTTTTCGCGGGCGGCGCTGCGCAGCGAGATCTCCTCGGCGGGGTAGGCGTCGTCCATCCAGTGGTAGGTCCCCTCCGACAGGTAAAGGGTCCCTTCGTCGGCGAGGAACTGCAGGATCTCCTCCACGTGGGCCCTGCCGAAGCTTTCCCCCTGGCGGAAGGGGAGCTCGAAGGCGGCGCAGCGCACGTGGTTGGTCAGGATGATGAGGTTGTCGGGGTTGATCAGGGCCCGCTCCGGGGAGCGGCCGAAAAAGTAGTCGGGATTGTTGATGATGTACTGGTTCAGCGGCTCGCTGTTGGCCACGAGCAGCCCCAGGGAGGTGCCGCTGCGCCTTCCCGAGCGCCCCGCCTGCTGCCAGGTGCTGGCGATGCTGCCGGGGTAGCCGTTCATGATGCAGGCCTCCAGCTCGCCGATGTCAATGCCCAGCTCCAGGGCGTTGGTGCTCACGACCATCCTCACCGTGCCCCGGCGCAGCCCCGCCTCGATGGCCCGCCGTTCCCGGGGGAGATAGCCGCCGCGGTAGCCGCGGATGTCGCTCTCCTCTCCCGGCTTCTCTTTCCGCCCCTGCTGCAGGTAGGTGAGCAGCAGCTCCACCCCCAGGCGGCTGCGGGTAAAGATAATCGTCTGCACCTGGTGCCGGTAGAGCTCCCTGGCCAGCCGCTGCGTCTCCAGCAGCGCGCTGCGCCTGATGCCCAGCTCCCGGTCCACCACCGGCGGGTTGTAGAAGATGAAGTGCTTCTTGGAGCGCAGCGCCCCGTTCTTGTCGATGAGCGCTACGGGCTCCTCGATGAGCGCCTCCGCCAGCTCGGCGGGGTTGGCGATGGTGGCCGAGCAGAGAATGAAGCGGGGCTCTCTCCCGTAAAAGCGGCAGATCCGCTTCAGCCGGCGGATGACGTTGGCCACGTGGCTGCCGAAGACGCCGCGGTAGTGGTGCATCTCGTCGATGACCACATAATTGAGGTTCTGGAAGAGCTTGATCCACTTGGTATGGTGGGGCAGGATGCCCGTGTGGAGCATGTCGGGGTTGGTGACGACAATGTGGCCGCTCTGCCTGATGGCCTGGCGCAGGCCCGGCGCCGTATCGCCGTCGTAGGTATGGGTGCGCAGGTCAATCTGCAGTTCGCCCACCAGCCCTTTCAGCTCGGCAACCTGGTCCTGCGAGAGGGCCTTGGTGGGAAAGAGGTAGAGGGCGCGGCTATTCCCGTCCTCCATGAACCTGTTGATCACGGGTATATTATAGCAGAGGGTTTTTCCAGAGGCGGTGGGTGTAACCACGACCACGTTTTCGCCGCGCGCGGCGGCGCGTATGGCCGCGGCCTGGTGGCTGTAGAGGCGCGCAATGCCCCGTCGGCGCAGCGCCTCCTGCAGGCGCGGGTGCAGAAAAGGGGGGAAGTCTTCGTACGATCCTTCCTGCGCCGGCAGCTCCTCCCAGCGGGTTACGTTGCTCATGAAAGCGGGATCCTCCCGCCACCGCGCCAGCAGCTCTTCCAAGCGGGACATTAAGGTAAACCGCCTCCGTCGTTTTAATCAATTATATAATTTCGCTGCCCTCCTCCGAAACCCTACCTGGCCGGGGGCGGCAGCCTTCACGCACTAGACAATGGGGCCAATTATCTTCAGCGAAAAGGGGAAAGGTTTGCGCCCTTTGCTGACGAAAAATGAAATTGGGAAAATATAGCCCTTTTTCACCCGGGGACGGCAGTAAGCAAAAAAACACTAAATCGGCAAAGGAGGATTTTGCTATGCGCCGCGGATGTCCCTACGGCACCCATAGGGTCATTGAACCAAAAGGGCTGCTGCCCCAGCCTGCCTGGAAGATTGACAACACCATGGAGATTTACGACAACGAGATCTTGATCGACGTGGATACGCTGAACATCGATTCAGCCAGCTTTACCCAGATCAAGGAGGAGGCGGGGGATGATGATGCCCGCATCGCCGAGATCATGATGCGCATTGTTGCCGAGCGGGGCAAGCATCACAATCCCGTTACCGGCTCGGGGGGCATGCTCATCGGCCGGGTGGCGGAGATCGGCCCGGCCCTGGCCGGCAAGAGAGACCTTAAGGTGGGCGATCGCATCGCCACCCTCGTTTCCCTCTCCCTGACGCCCCTGCGGATTGACCGCATTAAGAAGATCCACCGCGATAAGGACCAGGTGGAGATCGAGGGGAAGGCCATTCTTTTTGAAAGCGGCATCTATGCCATCCTGCCCGATGATCTCCCCGAAACCCTGGCCCTGGCCGTGCTTGACGTGGCCGGCGCGGCGGCGCAGACGGCCAAGCTGGTCAAGCCGGGCGACCGCGTGGTGGTCATCGGGGCCGGGGGGAAGTCGGGCCTGCTCTGCCTGCACGAGGCGCGCAAGCGGGCCGGCGTGACCGGCCAGGTCATCGGCATTGCTCCCCGCGAAAAGAGCAAGCAGAGGGCCGAGTCGACGGGCTACTGCGACGTGGTCATCCTAGCCGATGCCACCAACGCCCTTGAAGTGATGGAGAAGGTCAGGGAGGCCACCGGCGGGGCGATGGCCGACGTGACCATCAACTGCGTCAATATCCCCAACACGGAGCTCGCCTCCATCCTGGCCACGCGCGACGGCGGGACGGTCTACTTTTTCAGCATGGCCACCAGCTTTACCGCTGCCGCCCTGGGCGCCGAAGGGGTGGGCAAGGATATTACCATGATCGTAGGAAACGGCTACACGAAGGGGCATGCCGAGATTTCGCTCCACGTGATGCGCGAAAGCTCCGTCCTGAGGCGGATTTTCGAGGAGCTTTACGTCTAGGGCGGCCCGGCCGCGGAACTGACATGAGGAGGCGATAGGTGATGGAAAAGGTGATGCTGCGCGTCCGCATCAGCGAGCGCGAAGTGCATTATGCCGGCGGCTTGGTGGACGGCGCCAGGCTGATGAACTTTTTTGGCGACGTGGCCACGGAGCTGCTCATCCGCCGCGACGGCGACGAGGGCCTTTTTGTGGCCTATGACAACGTGGAGTTCAAGGCGCCCGTCTATGCCGGCGATTACCTGGAGATCAGCGGCTGGATTGACCGGGAAGGCAACACCTCCCGGCACATGCAGTTCGAGGCCTACAAGGTGATCACCAATGCGGGGCTGAAAGAACAGCCCTCCGCCTGCAATGTGCTGGTGCCGCCGCAGCTGGTGGCGCGCGCCTCCGGCACCTGCGTGGTGCCGAAAGCGCTGCAGCGGGGGCCGCAGCCGCCGCCGGAAGCAAGGGAGGATGAAAAGTAATGGAGAAGCTCATTATCACTGCCGCCATGACGGGGGCGGAGGTGACGCGGCAGCACAACCCCAACCTGCCCATAACGGCGCAGGAGATTGGCCAGGCCGCCTACGAGTGCTGGCTTGCCGGGGCCTCCATGGTGCACCTGCACGTGCGCAAGGAAGACGGCAGCCCAACCCAGGACGCGGCTTACTTTAAGGCGGCCATGGAGGAGATCCGCTCCCGCTGCGATATCATCATCCAGGTTTCCACCGGCGGCGCCGTGGGGATGAGCGCCGAGGAGAGGATCCAGCCCGTTTACCTGAAGCCGGAGATGGCCACTCTTACCACGGGAACGGTCAACTTTGGCGACGATGTCTTCTACAACCCGCCGGAATACATGGAAATGTTTGCCCGGGTCATGCAGGAGCAGGGAGTGAAGCCGGAGATCGAGGTCTTCGAGGTGGGCATGATCAACAATGCCCTCAGGCTGGCCCAAAAGGGGCTTATTGAAGAGCCCATGCATTACGACTTTGTCATGGGCGTCCCCGGCGGGATCCCCGGCACCCTGAAGAACCTCCTGCACCTGGTGGAGAGCCTCCCCCCGGGGAGCACCTGGACCGTGGCCGGCGTGGGTCGCCACGAGCTGCCCCTGGCCACGGCGGCCATCCTGCTGGGCGGCCATGTCCGGGTGGGCTTTGAGGACAACATCTACTACAGCAAGGGGGTGCTTGCCGAGAGCAACGCCCAGCTGGTGGAGCGGGTCGTCCAAATTGCCCGCCTGCACGGCCGGGAGATCGCCACCCCCGACGAAGCCCGCCGGATATTGCGCCTTCGCCGCGAATAAGTGTTGTAGGGGGCTGTCCCAAAAGGGGCAGCCCCCTACAACCCTGTCGCTGCATGTCAACCATGTACGGGCAAAAAAATCTCCCCCCTTGTAAAAGGGAGGTTTACATAACAAGTCTTTTGCCCGCGCGAAACCTTCCCCCCTCTGACCTCTCACTTCTCACTTAACATCTTTGGCCGCTGCAGGTAAAGCAGCAGCATGGAGATATCGGCGGGGGTAACCCCCTCCATGCGGGCGGCCTGGCCCACGGTATGCGGCCGCGCCTGGGCCAGCTTCTGGCGGGCCTCCGCCGAGATGTGCACCGCCTTGCTGTAGTCAAAATCGGGGGGGATGACCATCTCCATCTGGCGCGCCGTTCTCTCCACTGCCCGCTGCTGCTTTTCAATGTAGCCGCTGTACTTTACCTGGTTCTCCACCTCGCTGAGGGTGCCCGGCGGCAGGGGCGGCGGGGTGATGCCCTCAAATTCCAGCAGCCTGCCGTAGCTGATCTCGGGCCGCCGCAGGAGTTCTTCCGCCGAAATGGGCTGCTGCAGCGGCGCCGAGCCCAGCGATTCTAGCAGGGGGTTGATCTCCTCCGGGCGGAACAGCCGCTCCCGCAGGCGCCGCCGCTCGCTCTCGATGAATTCCTTCTTTCGCCGGTAGACGGCGTAGCGCTCGTCATCCACCAGGCCGATGCGGCGGCCGATTTCCGTGAGCCTCAGGTCGGCGTTGTCCTGCCGCAGCAGGAGGCGGTATTCGCTGCGCGAGGTGAAGATGCGGTAGGGCTCTTCCACCCCCCGCGTGACCAGGTCGTCAATCATCACCCCGATGTAGGACTCGCTGCGCTTTAAGATGAGCGGCTCTTCTCCCCGCAGCCGCAGGGCGGCGTTGATCCCGGCGATAAGCCCCTGGGCCGCCGCCTCCTCGTAGCCGGTGGTCCCGTTGACCTGGCCGGCGAAGTAGAGGCCGTCGATGATCCTGCTTTCCAGGGAGGGCTTCAGCTGCGTCGGCGGGGCGAAGTCGTACTCGATGGCGTAGGCGGGGCGCATGATTTCCACCCGTTCCAGCCCGGGAATGGTCCGTAATAAGACCTCCTGGATTTGCGGCGGCAGGCTGGTGTAGACCCCCTGCAGGTACATTTCGTCGTTGTCCTGTCCTTCCGGCTCGATGAAGATGGGATGGCGCTGGCGATCGGCAAAGCGTATAATTTTATCTTCAAGGGAGGGGCAGTAGCGCGGCCCCCTGACGGGGCCGGTGCTGTAGGGCTGGGCCAGGTCCAGGTTTTCGCGGATGATGCGGTGCGTGTCGAGGTTGGTATAGGTCATCCAGCAGGGGAGCTGCTCCTCCGGCACCCTGGTGGAGAGAAAGGAGAAGGGCGGCGCCTGCGGGTCGCCGGGCACCGGGTTCAACTTGCTGAAATCGATGCTCCGACGGTGCACGCGCGGCGGGGTCCCCGTCATGAAGCGCTGCAGGGTGATGCCCAGCTGCTGCAGGTTTTCCGCCAGGGTCGAGGGGGGCTTGAGCCCGCCGGGGGCGTAGTCGTGGCCGCGCCGGCCGAAGTATATCCTTGCGCGCAGGTAGACGCCTCCGGCCACGATGACGCTGCGGGCCGGGTAGAAGGCGCCGCTGCGCCCTCGCAGGCCCCTCAGCCGCCCTCCCTCGAGGATGATTTCCTCGACCATGTCCTCGCGAAGGAAGAGCATGGGCTCGCGCTCCAAGACACGGCGCATGCTCCCCTGGTAGCCGGCCTTGTCTATCTGCGCCCGCAGCGCCTGCACCGCCGGCCCCTTGCCCGTGTTCAGCAGGCGCAGCTGGAGCAGGTTGCGGTCGGCGTTGCGGGCCATCTCGCCTCCCAGGGCGTCGATTTCGCGCACCAGGTGCCCCTTGCCGGGCCCGCCCAGCGAGGGGTTGCAGGCCATCACTGCCACCAGGTCGAGGTTCAGGGAGAGGAGCAGGGTGCGGCAGCCGAGCCGCGCCGCGGCCAGAGCCGCCTCGCAGCCGGCATGGCCTGCACCGATGACGGCGACGTCGTATTCTCCCTCCCCGCAGGAGGCGTGGTGGCGCGCCATGGGCTTCAGCTCTCCTTTTTCAGGCTTTTCAACGCATTAAATTATAGCTTAGGCGGGGGGGTGGATTCAACCTGGCCGGCTCCCGGCAGCCGGCGCTAATTCCTTCCGCGGGCCACGGGGAAACGGCGCACCTCCAGGCCGCTCATGACGCGCAGGGCGGGGGCAGCCTGGCGGCGCTTGTACTCGGCCCGGTCCACCAGGGCGATGACCCGCTGCACCGTGGTCGCGTCAAAGCCCCGCGCCATGATCTCCTCCGGGGAAAGATGCTCGTCCAGGTAAAGCTGCAGGATGGGATCGAGGACGGAGTAGGGCGGCAGCGAATCCTCGTCCTTCTGGTCGGGGCGCAGCTCGGCCGAGGGGGGCTTGGTGATGGTCCGCTCGGGGATCACGGCCCGCTTGTGCTTGCGGTTGATGAAGCGGGCCAGCTCGTAGACGGTGAGCTTGGGCAGGTCGGCCAGCACCGCCAGGGCGCCGGCCATGTCCCCGTAAAGGGTGCAGTAGCCCACGGCCAGCTCGGAGCGGTTGCCGGTGGTAAGCAATAGGCGCCGCTCCCGGTTGGCGATGAGCATGAGGATATCGCCCCGGATGCGGGCCTGGAGATTCTCCTCGGCCAGGTCCATCTCCGGCCTGCCGGAGCGGTTAAGCTCCTTAAGGTAGGCGTGGAAAAAGGGGGTGATGGGGATGGTTCGCGTCTCCAGTCCCAGGTTTTCCGCCAGGGCGCGGGCATCTTCCAGGCTGTGCGGGGGCGAGTATTCCGATGGCAGCATGATGCCGAGCACATTTTTTGGGCCCAGCGCCGCCGCGGCCAGGGCCGCGGTGACCGCCGAATCAATGCCGCCGCTCAGGCCGAGCACGGCCCGGCTGAAGCCGCTCTTGTAAAAATAATCCTTTAGGCCCAGGCACAGGGCTTGGAAAAGGGTGTCCATATCTTCAGCGGCGGCGGGGCATGCTTCTGCCGCGGGAGCGAAGAGATCCCCGGCGCGGATGAAGAGGAGATCCTCGGCAAAGGAGGCCGCCCTTCGGATCAGCTCGCCGCGGTTGTTGTACACAAGGGAGGCGCCGTCAAAAACCAGCTCGTCGCTGCCGCCAACCAGGTTCACCAGCAGCAGGGCGCAGCGCTGCTCCCTGGCCAGGGCGGCGGCCTCCTGCTCCCGCCGTGCCTGCCCTCCGAAGCGGTAGGACGAGGCCGCCGGGATGATGAGCAGTCGTTTCTCTTCCGCCGTCCCGCAGGGCTGCGGCAGCAGGGGGCGATGCTCCGGCCGCAGGGCCCCTTCGCCGACGGCTACTGCTGCCATGAGCTCACCCCAGCGTTCGTAAGAGGCTTGACCGCCCCTGGAGAAATAGCTGCATTCCTGGAAGGGAGCCCTCTGTTCCAGGACCGCCTTGGGATAGGCAGCTTCCACCCGCCCCTTCTTGAGCAGCAGCGCGGCGTTGCAGAGCCTGCCCTGCAGGCGCCGGCATGTCCCCAGGAGCATGGCGGGGGCGGGGCTTGCCGTCAGCGGTGCCAGTTCCTGCTCCATGAGCGCCTCCGCCGCGGCAGCGAAGCTGCCGTAGAGCAGCAGATCCTGCGGCGGGCTGCCGGTGAGGGCCATCTCGGGGAAGACCACCAGATCGGCTCCTTCCTGCCGCGCTTTGTGGAAAAATTCCTTGATCCTGGCGGCATTTGGCCTCAGCGCACCGGCGGTGGGGTTAATCTGGGCGAGGGCAATGAGCATCCCTTGGTCCTCCTGGGGCCGGCGCTCACGGGAGCACCTGGAATAGCGGAATCTGGAAGCATTATATGCCCTGCCAGCGGCAAAAGTCAAGGAAATCGCGGTGGGGCAATTTGCGCCGGGGGAAGGAAGAAGCCTTTCTGAGGGCGAAAGTAAAAGCGGCGGGGTTGCAAGGAAGGATCCCAGTACCAGACGGGGCAGAAGCCAAAAAGAAGGAGGAGACAGCCAGTGAAAGTTGCCTTTATTGTCAACCCGCTGGCCGGGCGGGGCCGGGCCAGAAAGATCTGGGAGGAGCTTGAACCCCGATTAAAGATTGACGCTCCCTACGAGGTCTACTTTACCGAAAAGGCAGGCGATGCCGTGCAGCTGGCCCGTCGGGCCCAGGAGGAGGGGGCGGAGGTCCTGGTCTCCGTCGGCGGCGACGGAACCGTGCACGAGATTGTCAACGGCATGGATTTGCAGAAGGGGACCCTGGGCTTCATCCCCGCCGGGACGGGAAACGATTTCTGCCGCAGCCTGCACTATCCACAGGATCCCTTTGCCGTGGCGGAGCAGCTCTTCAGCTGGGAGCGGCGCCGCGTCGACCTGGGAAAGATGGGCCACCGCTACTTCGTCAATGTCATCGGGACCGGCTTTGACGCCCAGGTAGCCTATGATGTGAACAAGAGGTTCAAGCGGCTCACCGGCCTTGGCGCCTACCTGGCGGCGGTCCTGAAAAACCTCGTTACATACCGCAACGCCCCGCTGGAAATAGAATATGACGGCCACCGCTGGTCGGGGAAGGCCCTCCTCATCGCCATCGGGAACGGGGGATACTACGGCGGCGGCATCCGCATTGTCCCCCCGGCCGAACCTGACGACGGCTGGTTCCATATCTGCCTGGCGATGGATATGGGAAAGCTTGAAACGTTGCGGCTTTTGCCCGCGGCCATCTCCGGAGGGCATGAGGGGCATCGCAAGGTCATTCTCCTGAAAGCGCGCCGGATCAGCGTCCGCTCTTCTGCTCCCCTGGCCATCCAGGCCGACGGGGAACTTTTGGGCACGCTTCCCCTCACCGTGGTAGGTGGCGCCGCAGGCCCTCTCCGTTCTGGCCCCGGGCGGGAGAGAGGCGGCGCGGCCATGAACTGAACTGAAGGAGGGGGGAAATAAAAAAACTTTCTATAAAAGCGGGAAAAGAGTTTATTGTCATTGCCTTTCCCTTCTGTTACAATATGGATCGGCTTATGTTGTCCCCCGTCCAGGGTTTGGTGTTGCCCGCAGAATAAAATTGATTGAAGGGAGCATTGCAAAATGGCTGACACAAAAAAGCAGCCGGTGAAAAAAACAGTGGTTCCCGCCAAAAAGGCCAAGGCCAAGGCGGCCGCTTCTCAAGATGAGCAGGTGGTGGAAAAGACCCCACGGCAGAGGGCTACCGGCCTGCGCCTCCTAGCGGTGCTCTTCTGGCTTATCGCCATCGCCGGTGAAGTATTCGTCATTGCGCTCTTCAACGGGACCCTCTATCTTCCCGAAATTCGCGACTACGAAAATGCATTTCTCATTGGCGGCATTGTTTTTATCCTCATCTTTGTGGTTATCGGTTCGCAGCTCTGGAAAAAAGCAAACCGCATCGATCCCATTTCCAAGAAGAACAAGCTCAAGTTCTATCTCTGGAACCAGATGGGCCTCATTGTCGCCGTCATCGCCTTCTTCCCGCTGGTTTTGTTCCTCCTACGGAACAAGGAGCTTGACAAGAAGACCAAGCAGCTCCTAACCGTGGTTGCCGTCATTGCCTTCCTCATTGCCGGCGCCTTCTCCATCGACTACAACCCCGTTTCCGCAGAGGATCTCGAGCAGGCGAAGGAGGATTCATACGTCCTCAGCGACGGCACCTGCTACTGGACCCGCTGGGGCCGGAAATACCACTTCGATTTGGAGTGCTACACCCTGAGCAGGTCCGCTGTGATCTACGAGGGCACCATTGAGGAGGCCTTCGAGGCCAACAGGACCTCGCCCTGCTCTGTCTGCGCCGTCGTGGAAGAGGGCGAGGAAAGCGAAGAGGAAGAGATAAGCGAGGAATGATAAGGAACAGCCAAAGGTTCCTGTGCTACATAAAACCTCCGCCGGCGGGTCCCCCGGCGGAGGTTTTTGTCCTAAATTAACCCTGGTACTAGTACTCGAGAACGCGGGGCAGCTTTTTGGCCTGTTCGATCCACTTGGCCACTTCGGTTTCGCTGGGCACGCGGCGAACGAGCTTTTTCTCCTCGTTAACTTCGGCCAAAGCCTGGGCCAGGTTGGCCGGGTTGCGGCGGGCCAGCTCCGGCACCGTGTCTACGCCGGCAGCTTCCAGGAGCTCGGCGTATTCCGACCCCACGCCGTCGATGCGGTAGAGATCCACCATGTTGGCGAACTTGAGGATCTGTTTTTCCGAAAGCCCCGTTTTTTCGGCAAGATCCTTCCGCTGCTTCGGCGTGGCACTGGCAGCCAGCAACGAGTCGGTGTCTTTTATGCCCGCTTCGCGCAGCTTTTTACCGATAACCTCGCCGATACCCTCCACATTTTCGATCTTGTAATTGGCCATTTTTCAACCTCCTGCAAGGTAGTGCCTAAAAGGCGCCGCTGGAACAAACAACTAGCTTTTCCGGCAGCTTTGGGTAAATTATAGGCATCAGTGATGTCAACGGCCAGTGAAAATGTCACCCTAAAAATGCTTGAAATGGACTGAGAAAATGTCACCCCTTTAGTTATGTTTTGAAGCGTATCTTCGGAGATATCGTTCTTTGACATACAAATCTGTTTCTG
>Ga0209537_1002625_pt1 | contig 17715 bp, 13 predicted proteins | sample BioPla4DNA1_FD_187698 | JGI IMG/M metagenome (GOLD analysis project Ga0209537, IMG submission 187698) | Biogas fermentation microbial communities from Germany - Plant 4 DNA1 (SPAdes) (version 2) | ecosystem: Engineered > Bioreactor > Anaerobic > Digestate | place: Bielefeld, North... | reverse complement strand
ATCAAAGGCTCTTGCATAGTGGGTCTCTTTCCCAATGTCAATTCCAACGACCAGAGTCTCAAATTTGATTTGCGAAATCTTCTCGTTTTGTGTACTTTTCATATAGGGACGCCTCCTCAATCTTTTGTATTGTGCCTTTCTGTCGTGGATCAGCACAATTAAATTGTATTGATGGGCGTCTCTTTTTTCAAAGACCGTTCTTAAGCATTACAGGAATGCTCCTGAATTAATTTAATCATTTGCTTATTTCCATCTTGTTCAGAGTTATAAATTGATAATAATTGCCGGTAAGCAGCCGTTATAACTTCAGGACTGGCGTGTCTATCGACTTGCAAAATCTCATAATAATCAGGTCTAAATTCCGCTCCGGAAGGTATAGAACTGGAGTCAAATTCGTTTATATCAATATCAATAGTATTTCTGCCGTGCCGATTTGATGGTTCGGCAGCGGGATTGCCGTTACAGCCAAAAGTGGTACATCCTCTCCCTTCATTCCAACATTCCCGGTGATGAGGTATGCTGCAGGCTGAACAAAATACCACAGCCTCTCCAGGTTTAATTGGAGTTTGACAATATGGGCAGGTCTTACCGATTACACCACTCAAACCAGTCATCTCCTCTCCAGTTCATTTATATGAATTGTGAACAACTTAGAAATAAAAGCCGATGACATAGCTGCGAAATTGCTTCTTAAATAACTACTAACATTAAGAAAAATAGGAAAAAGCTAAAACATAGACCGTAATAAATATTACTGAGCTTAACAAATGATACTTGATTGTACTCTTAATCGAAGTTTCAAGTTTTGCTCGTATTTCTTGATCCATTCCAGCAAGTGAATTAATAACTTCTTCGTCCGGATGCTGTCTAATGTGATTAATGTTCAGGAATAACAAAATAAGTCCAAAATACCACCAAAAATATTTATGAAAATTAAACTGTGTAAAAAGGAAGGCTATTAATACAGCATATCCAATCAGCAAAAAGACAGCTTTTCCGAAATACAAATGGTATGTTGAAAAATTGTATATCTTCATAAGCAAAAACCACGAAACATATAAGAAGACTAAAAAGAGACCGGCATGCCAATTTCCTATAAAAATGAAAAGAATTCCGAGGATACCAAAAATAAAACACAGTAACGGTGCAAATGTTCCGCGCATAAACGATAACCAAACAGCGATTAGAAAAAATATAATTCCCAAATAAAACATGTAAGTTTCCCCCAAAATATGTATTTTGTAATAACCTTTTAAAATGATATTACACTGGATTTCCAAAAAAAGCAATAAATACCCATTATTATATGTGGCCTATTTCGGGATTTTGTCAAGCCCCTTTGTTGTTCGAATTTTCACATACCAGTATCTATGCGGCTTTGAATGCTTTTCTTGAAAATTACAATAAACAAAAAATATTGGAGAGAATCTGTAATCATAGAACTTAAGATATGCTGTTTTACAACTCCCAGGTAGGGTTTGCTGCTTAGTCCTGCCGCAATCCCAAAAGCTCTAGTAAATAATTAACATATATGGTAAGCTGCAAACTAATAGTATCCTGATTTCGGCTAAGAAATAATTTCGAACGCTAGCTAAGGATTACCGCGGATAGTAAAAACAATCAGAGTTCTATTGCCGGGATAACCGGCTTTTTGGGCTACTTATTAGTGGATAATAAACCGTATCAATCAGAGGTAATAAACAATTATAACCAAGTAATGGCTTGCGTGCGGTTATTGTTGGAATAGCATATACAATAATGGGCTTGTCTGGTATTGTGCTATGGTTCGGCGGCATTGGCATTCATTTTTGGACAGCGATAATAGCTTTTGTATACGGAGGATTTATTAGTGCGTTCATTACATTTATGTTGCCTGTCGTAGGAGAGGCCTTCTGGGCATGGAAGTCTTATGTGTATCAGGTTACTTTTGGAACAGTTACATATTTATTTTGGTTCTCTATCTAGCAGTATGGATTCTAGTTTTATTCAGCTCATTCATATTATCTGTATATAGTGACAATTAATGGTTGAACCAGTTATTGCCGTAAACAAAGATAAGATGATCGATTCTAAAGCTGCATAAAGTAAGCAGTCATAAAAAAATCCAAGGGGAAGAAGTTAGTTTGCTCATTTTTAGGTGAATCAAGTTTTTATTAGTCCAGAGAACATAATTACCTTTAAATTTTTATTGGTAATTGTGTGACAAACTATATTGTAGTTTCAAAGAACGCAATTTTACTATTATGCAAAAATCCTTATATTAATTGTTTAGCCAATACTGATGTCAATAGAAAACAATAAGGTTATGGTAGAATCGAAATAAGAGAGGAGAATTAGCGTGCCCAAGATATATAATGATGATTTGGTAACCTTGTTTCGGAGCAGACTCCAAAGTAATGCTACGCCTTTTGAAACTTATGTAAATAACCTTGTTGATGTTCTAAAAGATATGGTGAATAAAGATTATTCTGCTACTGATGAATTCGTGAAAAATAAGATTACTGCAAAAAGGATTTACGATTTAACGAAAGCTGATGTTGATTTGTTGTTGGATGTAATAAAAGGAGTGCAACCTGGGACAAAGATTGGAATAGCTCAAATGTCGTCAATGTGCTTTCCTAAGAGGTTTTTAGATAAAGAATCAATATTTGAATTATCCCCCCAAAAATGTATGAGATTAAGCGATATTATTGACCAAACATTTTACTTAGGTTTCATGTATCATGAAGTGCTTATGACACACCCAAAAAGAAATATCATTGGCAATACACTGGATAAGGATTTATTTTTTAAAGAATTTTATACTGATGCGCTGATTGCAAATGTTCTTATGAAAGATTATAAGTTGGCTAATAATAGGGTAGCAGGGGAAGTATTTCGTTTATTTTATAATAAAAAAATTTCCATTGTTCTGAAAAAGGAATTTAAGATAGGCTTTTTAAAGCGGAATATGTGTATGTCCTTCCTGGAAAATTTATATTTATCAGGTGCATTATTAGGAATAAAATTAGACATATCTACAAGATGACTGGCTTTCAATGTTCCGATGTCCAAAAAAAACAAAATGCCTATTATCCGTCTATTGAGGTGAGCGATTATGAGTGATGGTAAGGTATCATTCCAGGGGATAATTGTATCAGTTCAACCCAGAATAAGGCTGATACGTTCATTTGATGAGCGGTCCCACAACTATCTGGGTTATGCACTGGTCATAAGAGGATTGGTTGATGATGATGAGCGGGAATTTTCAGTAGGTATCGGTAAGGCTGCCCAAAAGAAGCATGATTTCTGTGTCGGAGATGAGATAACCGGCGAATGTTTACCGGTTGCCGATGAAAGACTGGAGCCGGTGGAGTTTTACAAAGTTTCGAAATTAAAAAAGACCGGCCGTGTTGACCATCCGACCACCCCTCCGCCATGGCAAACCGTTCCGCCAGAGCTGGAAGTCTATAGAGAAAGGGGACACCGGCGATTGGCTACCCGGACATATGACAGTAAATGTAGCACCTGCATTTGGGGGTGCCGGATGCCGGTGGAGATTATTGTCGATCACTGGAATCCTGACCATCGCAAATACCGATTTGAAACCTTCTGTTACGGTCCCTTATCCTGCAAGTTTTATAAAGCGGGGCCGACAAGGAAGGTTGAAGGCAGAAAAGGAATGGTATACGAAGAGGAGGACTGGGTAGACGAGGAGGCTGTAGGGCATCGGGAGATGGATGAATAGCAATATTTTAATAACCACCTTTTTAATTAGCCTATAAATCTGAAGCTCCGGTTTATAAAATTCGATAGCAAGCTTTTTGTTTTATTAAATCCTTCAGTTTTAGGTCCATTTAATTCATCCATATAGAGGCTTCGATTTACTTCTACCATTATAGAGCTTACTCTTTTATCCTGTAGGTAATATTCAGAAGGAACAAAAGTTCCGGAAAATGGCCGATTAAGATATACTGAGTATGGTGAAGCCCATTCCAGGGCGTAATCAATTAGTCGTTTCGGTGTATGGAACTCACATGTCCCTATGCATATATCTGGTCTTTTTGGATCTTGATTTAGCACATAAGGTAGTGGTTTGGAGGGAAAGGAATGGCAATCGATTATCAGGCATCGGCCATACTGAGACAGACATTCTTCTACCTGATTATTAAAAAAGTTATGGTACGGATCATAATATTTGGCAAGCAATATTTCTCGCAAAGTTTCGTCCGTATATTGTAGTTTTCTACCATCTACCGTCAGTTCATATACGGCCCCCATACCTACTTTGGACATTACTTCATTCTCGTCATATCTAAACCGTTCCATATCTACTACCAGACGGCTCACTTCACTTTTGATCATCTTGACTCCCTGTACTGCAAAAAGCTCATCCGTATACCGATCTGTTAAAGCTAAAAGCTCTTTTTCAAGGTCTGTATCGTTAAGAAGTATTCTTGATTTGATATCCTCAGGAATGTGCAAAGAAGCATGAGGTACATGAAGTATAATATAATCCATAAAAGTGAGACTTTTGCAAATTAATTAGCTTAGAAATAATGGCATTTTCAGAGAGTAAAAGAAGGACTTCACCCCCATTTTTGCCGAATTTATTAGTGACAAAACAAACCAAGCAAAAACGAAAGGAGAAGTCACTTATGAATATTCGGCAAGGATACGTATTTTCCTTTGAGGATGCAATAAATTTGCAGCCCCGGTCACGTTTAGAGATAATTCTAGCCACCCTCGATTTTGATGACGTTATTACTGTTCTTTCTAAGAATAATGAAAAACATCGAGGGCCTACTGGTTACTTGGTTGAGCACAAACTTAAAGCATTAATTGCGATGCGAGTTTACAATATGGCTACATTTACTGAGTTAGTGGAGCGTCTTACCCATGACCCAGTGCTTAGATACAACTGCGGCTTTGATGTTTTTGGTAAAGTGCCTAGTATTGCTACCTTTAGTCGTTTCTATGAACAGTTAAGTCAATCAGAAGTACTTAGTGAACTGTTCAATGAACAGGTAAAAACAGCAGAATCCATGGGGCTTCTTGATACCAGCTCCATTGCCATAGATGCTTCCAAAGTAGATGCCAATGAGAAGTCAGTTCCACGTAAAAATATTAAAGACGATGGCCAATCCGCTAACTGGGGCAGTAAGCTAGATACCAATGGTAATCAGATAACCTGGTTTGGCTACAAGCTGCATATAGCTACTGACGTTAAATCTGAATTACCAGTAGCATTGAGCATAACCCCAGCTAGTATCCACGATGGTATAGTGGCCGAAAGCATCCTTGAAGAATGCAATAATAACTTGAACAGTAAACCCCAGTATTATCTCATGGATGCCGGTTATGATCAAAAGTCAATATATGAACTAATCCGCAAGAACTACAAAGCACAGGCAATAATACCACTAAACCACCGGGGGGCAAAGGAACCTCCAGAAGGTCTGGATTGGGATGCAACTCCCATATGTTCAGCAGGATACCGCATGACTTATTGGGGCGGTAGCAATGGGGTTAACAAATTCCGATGCCCTCATGTTATGGGCAAATGTGACTGTCCTTTTGGTTCCTCCTGGTGCTCAGCCAGCAATTATGGAATGGTTGTTAAAACCAGAGCCAGACAAGATTCCAGATTGTTCACAGTGCCTCATCGAGGAACTTCAAACTGGAAACTGCTATACAACAAGAGAACGGGTGTAGAGAGATGTTTTGGGCGCTTAAAGGAGCATCTGGGACTTGAAACCGGACTCAATGTACGAGGCATTAAAAAGGTTAAAACCCATGCCTACCTGAGTGTTATTACCATGATTGCATCGGTTGTTGCGGTAAACAAAGCCAAATCATCTGAAGATATAGCTGCCTAAAGCAAGCAGGAATTAAGGTTTTTGAAAGAAAGGGGTTAGCCTGCTCATTTTTAGATAAATCCAGTAACCTTGTTGATACTAAAGGCATAATTAACCAAAAATCAACTGGTTTTTATGCACTAATACCATATTGTAGTTTCAAAGAACTTGATTTTTGCTATTATGCAAAAGTCTCTTAATAGTGCTAAAAATCAGCTTTACTGTCTTGAAAACCGCGGCCATAGACTTCTATGGTTTCACTAATGGTCATAAAGGCTTCGGGATCGATTTGAAATACGATTTCCTTGAGCCGGGGGAGTTCGGTTTTAGCCACGGTAACCATAATGATCTGCCGTTCTTCGCCAGTATAGGCACCTAATCCAGCCAGGTTGGTACAACCCCGGTGCAGGGCATGAATTATAACATGAGTGATCTCCTCATACTCTTTGGAAACGATAAAAGCTGTACGGGTTACATTAGGACCGGACTCTACTAAATCCAACACCTGGGAACTGATATAGATACTAATAGCGGAATACAAGGTCAGTTCTAAGCTGGATGTAAAAAGAAACAGGGCCAGGATGGAAAGGTTGGTAATTAGAAACGTCTGGCCAAAATTATACCCCCAGAAACGCCTGGCTATAACAGCTATGATGTCAGTTCCTCCTGTGGATCCCTTGCTGCGTAATACAAATCCTGAACCGATGCCAGTCAATACCCCACCAAATATGGTGGCAAGCAAAAGATTATCAATTCCGAAATCTATGTTCTTAAACCCTTGTAAAAACAGGCTTTGAAAAACCACTCCCAAAACACTGTAAATAATAAAGCGCCGGCTTATATAGCGATATCCGACAATAAATATCGGTATGTTTATCCCTAAATACCACAGTGATATGTCCACATGGGTAAGAAAGTTGAGAATAACTGCTAAACCAGCTACTCCTCCCGTAAGTATATGCGCAGGGACCAGAACGGCTTGAATACCCAGAGACAATATGGCTGTACCTACAGCAATACCTAGCACGTCCTTTATGGAAATTTGCTCCCTAAAATGCGGTAGATGAACTCTGGCGCGCATCTTATGCTCCTCCTTGACAGCATTCCTAATCCTTCCTTAGCTTTTCCCAAGCAACATCATTTATCACCTCTGGAACACGCAAATATGATTCCATAAATTGACCGTAGCTCTTCGGGCCTAAGTTAACGGATATAGCGATTTTTATTGGGAGCGGCAAGCCTACAATACCGGGCTTGGCAACTTGCACATGTCTATGAAGTTATAGATATCGGGCTCTAGGGGCATACTAGACAGAAATGCCTGAAAGAAGGCATAGACCCGGGATGCAAATGCATACAATGATTTGTCAGTAATGTGGAGGTTACATTAGAATATGATTTCCGTAATTCTGGCGGGGGGGAAAGGACTGCGCCTTTGGCCGGAAAGCAGGCAATCTCACCCCAAGCAACTATGCAAATTTGTAGGCAATCGCTCTATGCTGGACCACACTATTGATCGGCTTATAAAGGTGGGATCACGCCGAATAATCATTATCACCAGTGATGATCTGATGTCTTCGGTACAGTCTTTAGTTCAAAAGCGGCCCGATGCTGAACTAATTGATATACTCGGTGAGCCAGTTGGTAAAAATACTGCTCCCGCCGTAGGCATGGCTTTGGCCCAGTGCTTAAATGAAACAGATGAAGTTATGGGAATATTTCCAGCCGACCATCACATTCTTGACGTGCAGGCCTTCGAAGAAAGCGTGCAGCGAGCTATACAAGCTGCTCAGCAAGGATGTGTGGCTACCATAGGTATTACCCCTAATCGCCCGGAAACAGGATACGGTTATATCGAAAAGACCAAATGGGAGATTGCTTCCCTGGATAATGTCTACCAAGTGAATTCCTTCTGTGAAAAACCCGATCTGAACATAGCTCAAAATTACATAAACAGCGGTTCCCATATGTGGAATGCTGGCATCTACATAGCCCAAACCCGCACTTTATTGGAAGAGTTCGCCCGTTACCTGCCCGATATTTATGAAAACATATTGAAAGGCCCAGATGGGTACTTATCTTCTTATGCTCATTTACCAGAGATCAGCCTTGATTATGGAATTGCCGAAAGGTCCCACCGTATGGCAGTGGTTCCCGCTAATTTTGGATGGTGTGATTTGGGAAGCTGGAATGCTTTAGAAGATTTATATGATCTGGATGAGTATCGAAATGTAATCTGTGGAGATGATGTGGTCGCTTTAGACAGCCGCAACTGCTTGATAAAGCAGAGTGATAAATCAATCGTTTTATTTGGAGTAGACCATCTTTTGGTAGTGGAAACCGGTGATGTCATCTTTATTACCGAACGAAGCCGGGCTCAAGATGTACGCAGTGTGGTTGAAACCTTGCATCAACTCAACCGCCAAGACCTTTTGTAGACACTTTTAACTGGAGGATTATTATGAGTACTATTTATCGTCAGTACGATATAAGAGGTGTAGTTGGTAAAGATTTGGGAGAAGAGGAAGTGGAGCGAATCAGTAGAGCATTTGCAGCCTATGCCTTTGAACATGGTCAAACTAAAATCCTGCTGGGACATGATAATCGCCATTCTTCGCCAGGATTCCGGGACATAGCTGCTCAAGCTTTAATAGAGAGCGGATGTCAGGTTATAGATTTAGGCATGGTTATATCGCCTGTATTTTATTTCGCTTCTCATCACCTGAATATTCCTGCCGGCTTAATGATTACCGCCAGTCACAATCCTTCCAACTATAATGGCTTTAAGCTGCTGCTGGGTGAATCTACGATTTATGGCGAGCAGATTCAAGAAATTAAGCGCATAGCTGCATCGGAACTCTTCCGCTACGCTGAAGGAGGATCTATTGCATCACAAAACGTCAACCAGGCTTATCATGACATGATCGTTAAAAAGATTAAAATGGGTCCCCGCCGTATACGGGTAGTAGTTGATTGTGGAAATGGTACCGCTTCTGTTTTTGCTCCTCAAATTTTGCGAAGCCTAGGTTGTGAAGTTTTAGAATTATACTGCGACTCCAATCCTGATTATCCCCACCATCACCCTGATCCGGTTGACCCGAAAAATATGACGGATTTAGTGCAAATGGTCCGCGATTCTCAAGCTGATTTGGGTATCGGATTTGATGGTGATGGAGATCGTTTAGGCGTAGTTGACGCTAAGGGCAACATGATCTGGGGCGATATGCTCATGATTCTTTTCTGGCGGGAACTACTGCCCCGCTATCCCGGTAGCCAAGCTATTGTGGAAGTAAAGTGCTCTCAGAGTCTTATCGACGAGATTGAACGGTTAGGGGGCAAACCGCTGCTATATAAAACCGGGCACTCACTGATAAAAGCCAAAATGAAGGAAATTGGGGCCATATTTACCGGAGAGATGTCAGGCCATATGTTTTTTGCTGACGATTATTACGGATTTGATGATGCCATCTATGCTGCCGCTCGACTGCTGGCTCTGCTCTCCCACCAGGATAAAGGCTTAGATGAACTGCTGGAGGATGTACCTCGCTATTATTCTACCCCAGAGATACGTCTGCCCAGCAGCGATGAAGCCAAGTTTCGGCAAGTAGAATCAGTTATTCAGCATTTTGAGCCCCGTTATGAGATTATTAAAGTTGACGGTGCCCGTATTCTGTTTCCCCAGGGTTGGGGACTGGTACGAGCTTCCAATACTGGTCCGGAATTAATCGTTCGCTGTGAAGGCAGCACGCCTGAAGCCCTGCAACAAATAAAAGAAGAATTATTTGATTATCTCGCCCAGCTCGAGGTCCTGCCTGCAGAATCAGACCTGATAAAGGTATAAACCGCAAAGAAGTGGAGAATATTGTGTGTAAGTCTGCTTTCAGTACAAGGAGGAAACTTATGACATTAATAAATGTTGGTTCTTATCCGCCTAAACAATGTGGAATCGCTACTTTTTCTCAAGATCTGCGCAAAAGTCTAATAAAAGCAGGTCACACGGTTTCAGTTGCCGCAGTATCTGATCAAGAATATGAATATCATTATGGAGCAGAGGTAGTAACACAAATCAGGCAACATGAGAAGAACGATTATTTGAAAGCTGCCGCCCAGATAAACAATAATTCGGCAATCAATGTGGTTATAATTCAACATGAATACGGAATTTATGGAGGACCCGATGGCAGCTATTTGCTAAATTTTTGCGCTGCCCTGCAAAAACCCTTCATAGTTGTAACCCATACCGTACTACCCAACCCAGATAGTGGTCGTTATAAGGTGTTGGTCAACCTGACCGAACTAGCTGCAGCGGTGGTTTGTATGACTGAAAACTCGGCAGCCTTATTACAGCAGGTATATCAGGTACCTTCTTTCAAGCTGCACATGATAAGTCATGGGGTACCGGACTTCTTGCCCAAATCACCCCAAGCCTTAAAAAGGCGCTACCATCTGCAGAATCGAAATATAATAACTACTTTCGGATTGATCGGACCAGGTAAAGGACTGGAATTAGGTATACGAGCAGTCGCCGATGTTCTTTCTGAATATCCTGATTGCCTTTACCTGATAATTGGCCAGACCCACCCCATGCTACAAAGAAGCCAAGGGGAAAAGTATCGTCAGATGCTAGAACAACTAGTAGATAAACTGGGTATTAGTGAAAATGTAAAATTTATAAACCGGTTTCTCAGTGATGAAGAACTAGGGGATTATCTATATCTCACTGATATTTATCTGAGCCCCTATCCTAACCTGGATCAGGCCGTATCTGGCACCTTGACTTTTGCCGTGGGTACCGGCCGGGCTATTGTTTCTACTCCTTACGCTCATGCGGTGGAGCTGCTGGCTGACAACCGCGGTCTTTTGACTTCTCAACCTGACTACCACCAACTGGCTCAACTGATGAAAGCCATCTTATCTGATCCAGAATTAAAAACCAGGCTGCAAAACAATGCTAGAAAACTTGGTCATACCATAAGCTGGACCCAGGTAGGCCGCCGCTACAGTCAAGTCCTGCAACAGATAATAGATAACAACTTCCAAGAAGGGAAGCCGTTTCACTATGCTTGATTACCGGCATTTGCGGCGTATGACAGATTCCACTGGCATTCTGCAGTTTTCCCGTTTATCAGTCCCTGATATCAGTAGCGGGTACACTTTAGATGATAACGCTCGGGCTCTGATAGTAGCCATATATATGGAAAACGGTCATGACCTGGCATTGACCTATGCCTCCTGGCTATATCAAGCTCAGCGCCTAGACGGTACCTGGAGTAACCTGCAATCCCTGGGCAGGGATATTCCGGCTCTAGATTCAGAGGATAGTGTCGGCCGGGCCCTCCTAGCCTGTGCTCTGGGGATGTCCTGTTCGTGGCCAGATGTGCAAAGCTTGTGCCGTTCCATGTTTAACCACAATTTGCCCCGAGCTATTACTTTTACTTCCCCCCGAGCCGTGGCCTATACCTTGCTCGGACTGTGCAAGATAGACCAGCCCTTATCTCGAGAGCATATAAAGTTAATTCACCAGCTGACCTCCTTTTTGACAGGACTGTACCGGCAAAAGCAAAGAAAAGGCTGGTACTGGTTTGAAAACTTCTTCACTTACTGTAACGGGATATTACCCCAATCTTTGTTTGCTGCATATAAAAGAACCGGAGACATTAAAGCGCTGAAAATTGGGCACGATGCTTTGAACTTCCTATGTGATGTTCTGTTTGAATCAGGTTACTTAAATATAATTGGCAATAAAGGGTGGTATATAAGAGGAAGGAAAAAGGCCCGTTTTGATCAGCAGCCGGTAGATGCGGCTTCCACTGCTTTTGCCTGCTGGGAAGCTTATCATATTTTGGGCGGGCAGCATTACCTGGATATGGCTCAAAAAGCACACCGCTGGTATCACGGTGCCAATGTACACGGTCTAAAATTATATGATGGTAATACCGGTGGATGCTATGATGCCCTCACTGAGGAAGGTGTAAATCTGAACCAGGGTGCCGAAGCCGTACTGTCTTATCTGCTATGTGAGCAGCATATAGCCAAATACCTGCACCAAGAGCAGCCTTCGGCTGTAGAACAGTCCTCTTAATCACACCCCTCCTTCATGGCCTGTGTCATCGCTGGGAAAATGTTTACTTATGTGTCATTGCTGTGAAAATACCTCTTACAGTTGTCCTCATGGCAGTAGGTTTGCCATGAGCACGTTGGTGTAGGAGTCCGATATAGTCGGTGAAGATGGGCGGAGGTCGGGGAGGCGAGGGACAGGATGTCCGTAAGAGGGCTACAAAACAGGATGTTTTGTTTAGCCCGGTACCCCCTGAGTCGGACATCAAGCCGTTAGACAGAACAGGTGCGCATGGTGAACCTACTGCCTATGATTGGTTTTCATTCATCGTGGTCTGCGCTACAGGTGATAATTGCGGTGAAAAAGGTTTTCTCAGTGTCATCGGCCGTTACGGCACTCTTGAGCTGTCATCGCGAAGGCTGTTTTCACAGCAATGCGGAGACACACTTTCATCATTACACTCGTTTCTAATATAAAGGATTAACTCAGAGCGGTACTGCGAAAGGATTCCGGCACTAGATCAGCTAAAGTAGCTCGAGCTACACCTATACTGGTGTCCGCCGCTCCGTAATAAACCAGTATTTCATCGTCATCATCCAGAATATCTTTATCCGTACCGGGTACTGCTCCGCAGGTAAACACCACATTAGGTACCCAAGCCCCACTCAAACCAATTTCATAATCTTCTTCCGGTTCCAGAATAGGATTGGGCGACCGGTAGATTACCTTGCGGGGATTGTTCAAATCCACCAGCATCACCCCTAGGCGGTATACATAATTATAATCAACACCATGATAGATCAACAGCCATCCATAGCGGGTTTTCAGGGGTTGGGCACCAGCCCCTATCTTCATAGAGTCCCACATCCGTCCCGGGCGAGGTCCGGCAATGATAGCGTGCTTCTCCCAAATGGGAAACTTGAGCTCATTGCTGTAAGTTACCCATATACTGGGCTCAATCCGGTGATAAATTATATACTTGCCGTTAATCTTTTCCGGAAAGATAATAGCATCTTTATCCCAGATATTTTTGAAGGCCAACCCGTCGCGCTGCCAGTTGGTATAGTTTCCGGCCGTAAAGTCCTGTAATGAAATGGAGGCTGCTGCGATCTGAGCGATGTTTCCGTCGTATGCTGTATAGAGCATAACAATCCGATCCCCAATAATCACTAAGCGGGGATCCTCGCATCCCATTATTTCCTCCGGTATTTGCGGGGAAAAAATTGGCTCAGGCAGTCGCTCCAACACCTTAAAACCATCGGTTATTGCTAATCCTATATGGGATATACCATCATTGCCCACTGCCCGGTAGAAAAGGTAGACTTTGTCCCCTATTCGTAAAGCTCCTGGATTCAGCACATATTTAGACTCCCAATAGCTGCCTTCTACAGGTTCGAGTAAGGGGTTGCCCTCATAGCGATGCAGATGACGGCTTGGTTCAGTGGTAGTCTCTTGAACCACTACAGTAACATCCTTAGGCCGAGTTGGCAACAGATTATCCAATAGGCTGGCATGGCTTTTGCCGGATTGAATCATACGAAACACAATTTTTATTATTTCCTGGGGATCATAGCCCAATTCCTGGTAAAGAGCCTCCAGGAACTCGTGATTGAACCAGCGTCCTTCTACACTGGTAGTCACTGGGCTGGGTATTTTTCGTCCCCCCTTAAAACTATAGCTAGCCCAGCTCCACGCGGTACAGGTCAGGAAGGTTTCATTTTCCAGTACTTGGCTCAGTCCATAACCCTGCACCATGAGTTTTAGCAAATGGGCTAAGCTGCTTTTGTTTTCCTCTTCCAGCCTCTGGGCTAATCCGGCTATTTTTTGCACCAGACTGCGGTGATGATAGTTTTCGAAAATGTTGTGAGCGGAAAAGTCATCTCCTCTGCGAATTCCCAGTAAAGAGTTGCGGACTTTAAGGTTGATGTTTTTCCGCTCCAAAACGTTTATCCTGAATAACTGTGAATACTGCTCCGCTACAGCCAGTCTTCTCACTATGCTTGTAAAGTATCGGGTTTTGGTATATTTCCCTCCTTGCCCTTCACTGAGTGGTTTGATAATAATTCTGGCGGTTACCCGGTTTAAATCCGATATCTTTCCTTGACTGAGCAAGCCCATGTGCAGTTCCTGGTTAAGCACTACTGGTTTTATCTCCTCCCAGGCAAAACTTTCTGGTTTCAGATTGTCAACCAGCCATAACAAATCCCTATCGGTATAACTCCAACTGGCCATAAGATTAGCGGAGGTAACCACATCACGGGGGTCCATGTGTTCTAGTAACTGCTCAGCTTTGTAATATCCCAAAGGTATCATGAGATTTACCGGAGGAAATCTCACTACCATTTCCCTTAATAACTCTGAACTAATGGTGAACATGCGGTGATCGGGGAACAATGCAAACAACCTGTCTACAAAAGACTTTAATCCCTCTTCGGTGTATATGTCACCAGGCAGGAGCTCGTCTAAACCTGCCTCCAGCCTTTCCATATAGTCTTCCATGGCTTTGATGATAACCTCACCCGAAGAATCTAGATCTACACCCAGACCTTTACTTAGAAACTGATTAAAGCGGTTTTCATAGCGGTGGCGTAATTCCCGGAAAATATTATCAGTGGCAATCACCCGCTGGTCTTTGCCCACTATACGTTTAGGCACCACTATGGGTTTACCCGGCACATATTCCATATAAGTAAGGGGAATGATGGGCGGACGACACTGTTTCTGATACTGACTCCATACCTCATTCAGGTCCGGCTTATGCTTCCAAAAAACATCTGTCAAACGATGATGGATGGACGTCATTTTGTGCAACATCAACTCATCAAGCTGGTATTCTTCTTCTTGAGGCAAGCATTGCCTATAAGCCTGCATTTCCAGGATATAGCTCAGTACCCGTCCATTATACAGCCCGGTTAAGAGATCAAATATCGCGTCTTTATCTGCATCATCATTAAAAACGTATTGGATCATAAGTTGAAACAATACCGATACCCACAGTTCATCATCCATATGAAAGGTTTTAGCGGACGCTAGTTGGCTGAGTTTTCCCTGGGAATCAATCACTGATAAGAGTTCAGGATTATTCTTTAAACCCTGTTGATATTTACTGAGCAAACTGGCCGGGGGATAAGTTATATAATCAGGCCGTTTAGCCTCCTGGCGAGATAGAATATCGGCCACCTTGATGAGCAGGCGATCCTTTAGCCAGACAGCAGTATCCCTTTTGATAGCCTCAAAAATAGTGTGAGCGGTTTCCTTAAAAATGCGGTTGCGGTTTTCTAAGCTGTGTAACTTCACAGCGCCACCCAGATTAACCTCGCAAATGGTCTTGTTCCAGCACAAAGCTCGCGTTAAAATCCAAAAATCAATACCATATCCCTGGATAATTTCCCCCCAAAAGGGTCCATCATGATCCAGTTCCTCCACAAAATCATGGGCAAAAGCATAGATTCCCCCCAGAGGATCTCCCACTCGCGCTCCATAAAAACTTTCCAGTATGGGTGAAGCCAGCATGTGGGCAATACTGTCCATGGCCTGATAACGGCGCAGGCTTCCTAGCACCATATCATAATCACCTTGAATGGGAGTTAATAGACTATCTAACCAAGCATCTTCTAACACTGGCTCAGCTTCACTAGACATATGCGCTGAAAAAACTATTAAATCAGCTTCGATGGTATTGGCAATTTGCAGCAAAGCGCGAATGCTAGTACCACGCCCGCTTATTTCTGGGGGGAGAAGAAATTCAATATGGGGATGGTGAAGCTGGAGCTTTTGGATAGATTCCAAAATATGGCCCGCTTCCGCATCACCCACACATACAATCAACTGCCTCTTGCCTATCCATGATTTGAGTACCTGGTCCATTGACATCAAAAGCTGGGGCAGGTGTTCTTGTTCATCTACAAAAGGGATCCCTACCACCAGATCAAAGTTAGCATAATCATTTAACAGAGGCTTTATTTCCTGCATAACTTCATCAAAGCGACTTTCCCGATAACCCTTGTTCACCTCTACATCCTCCTTGTGCCAGATAGGTTGAGATATGCCTTCTACATAGTTATGCTCCATTTGGGTGCATTATATTTAGCTTTTCTCAACAAAATCCGACCCTCAGTAGGCTGGAAGGGATGAACTATCAAAGTAAGTAAAAACAGCTTAATAAAAGGGCAAGTCCCGCCAAACAGCGGGACTTACCTGATACTGCCACTTGTTTAGCTGCCCTCTGCAGTGCTATCAGCCATTTCTTCAAATTCATCCAGGAGCTTTTTGAAATAATCCAAAGCCTTTTCCACCGGTTCAGGAGTGGTTAAATCTACCCCGGCTTTTTTCAGCAGGTTGATAGGATAATCCGAACTGCCTGATTTAAGGAAGTCCAAATAGCGGTCTATAGCTGGCTGGCCTTCTTCCAAAATGCTCTGTTTTATAGCCGTAGCCGCTGAAAAACCAGTGGCATATTTGTAAACATAAAAGGCCGAATAAAAGTGGGGTATGCGAGCCCATTCCACACAAATGTAATCGTCCATGACCACTTCCGGCCCATAGTATTTTTCGTTTAACTCCCGGTATAATTGACCTAGATTTTCAGGAGTGAGAGCATCGCCAGCTTCGACCCGCTCATGGGTCATTTTTTCAAATTCCGCAAACATAGTCTGCCGGAATACCGTTCCCCGGAATTGCTCCAGGTAATGATTCAACAAATACATTTTTTCCTGGGGATTGTTACTTTTGTTTAATAGATAATCTATCAAAAGAGACTCATTGACCGTAGAAGCTACTTCGGCTACGAAAATGCTGTACTGGCTGTAGACATAAGGCTGAGTTTGATTGGAATAGTAAGTGTGTAGGGAGTGACCCATTTCATGTGCCAGGGTAAAAAGATCATCCAATTTGTCATCATAGTTCATTAATACATAAGGATGGGAATCATAAGTGCCCCAGGAATATGCGCCACTGGTTTTCCCCTGATTTTCGTAGGCATCGATCCAGCGTTTATTATACCCTTGCTGCAAAACTGATAAGTATTCTTCTCCTAAAGGTGCCAAGGCCTGCAGAGTTATTTCCTTGGCTTCCTCATAGGGAACTTTCATATTAAATTCGGAGACTAGCGGTACGTAAATATCGTACATATACAGGGGATCTACCTGCAGCATTTTCTTCCTTATTTTCATATAACGGTACATCGTGTCTAAGTGATTATGGACACTGGTGAGCAGTTGATTGTAAACATCCACCGGCACATTATCCTGATCCAGGGCAGCATGAAGTGCCGACGGGTAATTGCGAGCCCGGGCATAAAAAATATCCCTTTTTATACTGGAGCTATAAGTAGCCGCCAGAGTATTACTCAAACTCTTATAGGTGGAGTATAACCCTTCATAGGCCTCTTTACGAACCCGGCGGTCCTGGCTTTCCATAAAACGGCCGTAGCGTCCTTTGGTCAGTTCCACTTCCTGACCATTTTCATCCCGAATATAAGGAAACTTAATGTCAGCGTTGTTTAGCATAGTGAAGATATTATTAGATGCTGAAGACAAGTCTGCTGACATAGCCAAAAGCCGTTCTTCCTTTTCCCCTAAAATGTGCTCCTTTTGCCGGAACAATTCATCAAAATAATGGGCATAAACAGCTAGTTCCGGCTCAGCCTGTTCATATTTCTTGACCTGCTTCCTAGTCATAGCCAGCAGTTCCGGCATTACAAAGGCTACGGCACTGTTGCTCTGTACACTCAATCCTTGCGCCCGGTCAAACAGGGACTGGTACTGGGTATTAGAGTTATCTTCATCGCGGCGCATGCGTGAATATACATAGAGATTATCA
>Ga0209537_1002611_pt1 | contig 17773 bp, 22 predicted proteins | sample BioPla4DNA1_FD_187698 | JGI IMG/M metagenome (GOLD analysis project Ga0209537, IMG submission 187698) | Biogas fermentation microbial communities from Germany - Plant 4 DNA1 (SPAdes) (version 2) | ecosystem: Engineered > Bioreactor > Anaerobic > Digestate | place: Bielefeld, North... | reverse complement strand
CGGTTTTTGTCTTCCATAAATAAAGACGAAACTGACACCCAAAATGTCACACATGAATATGAATAATTAGGGACGGGTACAAAAAATTCACTCGTGAATTTTTTGTACCCGTCCCTAATTATTCATCCATCACCATTATGTATCAAGTTCAAAAAAATATAGTGTATTTGTATCAATATCGTATATGGCAAGGGTAAAGTTAAAGGAACTTCGCTTAAAAATGTTTTCATCTTTTTCTGGGGAGCTGCTCTTATCATGTCGGTCAACAAAAAACCAATAACCGTTTTTAACATGAGGAATTCCAAAGCTTTTGGCAAAATTATATGCATACTCCACATTATCCTTTTCTCCGCCATACATGATAAGATGAAGATTTTCGCTCAGGGGTAGCTCATGCCAACTATCAAGACTTTCTATTTGCCTTAAAATTTCTTCAGCCTGATATGGGTAAATTGGATTTTTGCAAAGGTTTCTCCATCTCCGTGAAATCCTCCATGAGTGTCTTCATATTCTATTTTTACATTTGCAGGTATTTTAATTCCCAAGGTGGCTGAGATTTTTTTGTATAAAGCTTGTGAAAAACATCCTGTTAATAAGCAGATAAAAATCAAAAATAAAAATATGTATTTTAGCTGTTTTTTCATGGATCGCACTTTAATCATTTTAAGCCTGAGAATCTGTCACCTCTCCTTTAAAGCCACGGAAATTGCAATCAAAATTACTCCCATTATAAATAAACCTAAATACATAAATAACTGAAAAGGCCCTCCCCCGAAATGGCTAAATGGGTACGGTCCGTTTATAATCCATATATACCTTTCATAACTGCCATGAATAAACCAAAACAGTACCGAAGGGCTAATTATTAAAATGAATCCTATTCCCAAAAACAAACCTGATATATACTCTTTTACGGTTCTCCCCATTTTTACTTTTCCTCTTTTGCGTATTCTAAGATATCACCAGGCTGGCAATCTAATACTTCACATATTTTTTCTAGAGTTGAAAATCGTATGGCCTTTGCTTTTCCATTCTTCAATATAGATATATTTGACATTGTTATCCCCACCTTCTCAGATAGCTCAGTAACACTCATTTTCCGTTTAGCTAACATAACGTCTAAATTTACTATTATAGGCATCACATCACCCTCATATTGTCAAATCGTTTTCTTCTTTTAGTTCCCTTGCTTTTTCCACCAGATGAGAAATGGTTGCAGCCACAACGGCAATAGAAATTCCAACGAAAATTATGAATAATATCATAAGTAATATGCTAGGATGCAGTAAGTTTAAAAGCAGGAGAATTATCATGGCCGCCAAGTAAAGTATACATTCCAGCAAAGCCAACTTGCTTATCTCCTTTAACCTCTGGACATTTTCTTCACAAAATGAATTGTCATTTGCAATTTCCCCACATATGAGCCAGCCCTTGTAAAGGGCAATGTAAAAAGGAACTCCAGTAGCCCAAATAAAAATCAGACAAGGCCAAAACATATAACCATATTCTGGATACATAGACTTCATCTCTAGGCCTAAAAGGGGAGCAACAATAAAGCATAAGAACAGACCTATTAGACCAGTAAAAACAATAACAATTTTAAGCCATTTGGTTAATTCTTCTCGTTCCATATTCATCATACCTCCTTAATCAACATTATAATTGATTTTTGTGTGTATTGCAATACATTTTTATTAAGATACGATTAATATTTATCGTTTTTCGATATGGATACTTAAGTGAATAATTATGGTTGGGTACAAAAAAAATCATCCCGATGAATTTCTTGTGCCTGTCCCTAATTATTCATTGATATCTTTTTTGTTTTAAATGATATAATATACAATAATGCTACTCCTTAATAAATATTGGAGGAGGCGAAAGCTATGGGAAATGTTGCCGCTTTCTTTGACATTGACGGCACCCTCTTTAGAAATTCCCTCATGATCGAGCATTTTAAAAAGATGATAAGGTATGAAGTGATAGACCCTAGCCTCTGGTACGGCCGCCTGAGGGATTCTTATTCTGAATGGGATAAGCGCTACGGGGATTTTAATGATTACATGGATGAATTGGTGCAGGTCTACGTTAAAGAGCTCAAGGGCATAAACAAGTCCTATATCGAGTTTATAGCAAGTCAGGTAATAAATATAAACTGGGATAAGGTTTACAGGTATACCAGGGCCAGGATCAACTGGCACAAAGAGCAGGGCCACATGATATTTTTCATATCCGGAGCTCCCGATTTTCTGGTGGAAAAGATGGCAGAGAAATACCGGGTCACCGCCTACAGAGCCACCCGGTACATCGTGGATGAAAACAACAACTTCACCGGTCAAGTTGTCAGCATGTGGGATTCAGAAAACAAACAAAAGGCTGTAAACGAATTGGTGGCTCAATACAAAGTGGATTTGACTGCCAGCTTCTCCTACGGGGATACCAACGGTGATCTTTCTATGCTTAAGATAGTTGGGAATCCGGTGGCAATAAATCCCGTCAAGAAGCTTTTAATGGCCATAAAAGAAGACAAGGAACTCTTCGAAAAAACCACCATAATCGTAGAGCGAAAAGACTTGATATACAAGCTAAGCCCTTCCGTAGAACTTATCCAGTTTGAATAATCTGGGACGGGTACAAATTATTCACTTCGTAAAGTTACGACAACAATTTCAGGCCTGTTAAAAATCCTGATGGGGATTATGCTGTTGCCCAGGCCCCTGCTTACAATCATTGTCGATTGATTCTGTGTGTAGGCGCCGCTGCTATACTTCGGAAAAAAGCCCTGATCCGGCGCCACAATGGCCCCTACAAAAGGTATCCTGACCTGCCCACCATGGGCATGGCCTGAGAAAATCAGGTCTATGTTCTCCCTTGCATATATTTCAAAGAGCTCCGGCCTGTGGCAAAGCAGGATTTGGAAGACGGCATCATCCGATAAGCGCTCAAGATGCTCCCTCAATTTGGAGGTATTTGTCCCTTCCAAATAACTATATGTTAAAAAATCCGGGTCGGACAAGCCCAGTATGTCTATTTTCCCTTTGCCTCTAATCATAGTTGCCTTTGTGTCATCAAGTATTTGCACACCGGAGCTTCTGAGTCTTTCGCTGATATTGGCATAATCACCGGACCAGGCCTCGTGATTTCCGGAAACATAGTAAAGGGGAGCGATCTTTATTGCGCCATTTATGAAAAGCATGGCCGTTTCCAAGTCGTATTTTCTTCTATCAATCAGATCCCCGGTAATCACAATTATGTCCGGGGACACTGCGCGGATTCTCTTTAATAGGCGCTCCTGATTTTTGCCAAATTGTTTATTGTGTAGATCTGAAATATGGACAATCCTGTATCCGTTGAATTCTTCAGGTATTTTAGGACTGATGTAATCTATTTGCGTGGTAGTTATGGCATTGTTCTGCCATGTACAGAAAACTGAAATGGTAAAAATTGCAGCAAGAGCGACTAATATTGGCCTATTCATCATTAGCATACCCGACATTCCTTTTTTTGATTTAATGATACCATAAAAATATTAGCGAGGTGCATAAAATGAAGACAATACTTTGCTACGGCGATTCTAACACCTGGGGCTACAATCCTGACGGCTCGGGGCGATATCCGAAACACATGCGCTGGACCACTGTGCTCCAAAAGGAACTTGGGGAAAGTTTCGATGTAATTTCCGAGGGTCTGAATGGCAGGACTACCGTTTGGGACGACCCGGTCAGAGGCGATTATAGAAACGGGAAAAAGTACTTGTTGCCTTGCCTGCACACTCATAAGCCCATCGATTTAGTAATATTATTTTTGGGCAGCAATGACTTAAAGCCCAGGTACAATGTGACTTCAATGGAAATTGCTCAGAGTGTAGAAATGCTGGTAGACATTGTTAAAAAGAGCGAGACGGGACCTAACATGACTTCACCGGAAATACTCGTCATTATTCCCCCGCCGATTCTGATCCCCGAAGAAGTAAAGCAAATGGATTACCTGCTTCCGGAATATGAAAAGGCGGTAGACAAAAGCAGGCAATTTCCCCAAGCTTTCACGAGTGTCCTAAACGGAAAATGCCATCTGTTTGACTCGTCAAAGTACATAAAAACTAGTGAAATAGACGGAATGCATTTGGATCCGGAAAGCCACGCCATCTTGGGAAGAGAACTGGCAAAATATATAAAGGATTTTCTTGCGACTCCATAGAAGTTTAAATACATACTCTTGTTGTGGCAATTATTTCGAAAGGATTGATCACAGGATGTATTTTAAGGAAATAAAAACTACAGCTTCTTCTACAATTAAGCTCTTTTTGGGAGATTGTTTTGAAGGAATGGAAAGATATCTTGAGAAAAATTCGGTTGATGTTATAGTCACATCACCCCCATATAATATCGGCGTTAATTACAATAAATATGATGATAAAATACCTAGGGAAGAATACTTAAATTGGCTTGGCAACTGGGCTAATATTACAAGGGAGGTTCTTAAAGACGACGGATCTCTTTTTCTTAATATCGGTTCTAAGCCTTCAGATCCTTGGGTTCCCTTCGAAGTGGCCCTTGAAATGCGAAAATACTTTGAGTTACAAAATGTAATTCACTGGATAAAATCAATTTATATAGAGCATGAGAGTTACGGGGAAAAGGTAGAACTAAATGTGGGTCACTATAAACCCATCAACAGTAAAAGATTCATAAATGATACCCATGAATACGTCTTTCATCTTACGAAACATGGCAATGTCGAGCTTGATCGCTTATCTATAGGAGTCCCGTATAAGGACGAATCGAATATAACTCGGTGGGATAGTGGGAGAAAAGGCTTAAGATGTAGAGGGAACACATGGTACGTGCCATATAAGACAATTCAAAGCCGCATGAAAGATAGGCCTCATCCCGCAAGTTACCCTGCTGAACTTGCCAAGATGTGTATACAATTACATGGTGTAGAAAAAACGAAGCTTGTATTGGATCCCTTTATGGGTATAGGAAATACTGCCATCGCATGCAAGGAACTGGATATAAATTGCGTGGGATTCGAAATAGATAAGGTCTACTTCAATGAAGCTATTAGAATTTTAGAGGAGGGAGGGCAATTGTGCCTGATTTAAACCTGCTTGCTAAAGAAGAGAAGCTAGAAATAATTGATGGTATAAAAAAAGCATTCAGAGACGTGGAGTTTATTGGAAGGTTTTTAGATACTTTTATGTTACAAATTAATCTGAAGGCAAATCCGCCTTCAAAGGTCATAAGTTCCATATTTGAAAATAACTTGCCGGATTTCTTCAGTCAAATTAGTTGTGCCGCGGATCTTTATACAACACTTAAAGACCAGCATTTCCAAAGTGCATTTGATCTTGCCTGGGAATCCAAAATGAGGAAAAATAAATTAAGAGGACACACCATATCAAATATCGTTTCTGTTTGCGTAGAATCATATTTGAAAAATGGTAGATACTTTACTGATGGTGATGGTTCTAATGATTTGAAACGCGTCATAGATGGTTCACGATGGGAAATAAAAGGAAGCAGGTCAAAAAAATTTAGCCTGACAATTAACCAATCCCACGTGGGCTTAGATTCTACTTATTTTATAGTTTACAATGGTTTCCCTGAGCATAACAAGATTCATGGCATTTATATTTTAAAGGGGGATGAGCATATCTTTACCCCTAGGCAAGAGGGGCTCAACATGCGAACTTTTATTAATGAATATTACGACACCCACGTAGAGTGTATATATCCGTAAGAATACTCCTTCAAAGCTTCATCCTCCTCAGCTTTCATCCAATTCTTTGCTAGATTTTCTCAAAAGAGACTTATTTGATCCGGGTTCTCGCCGCCGGAATCTTTCGGCGAATCGCTTGCCTCCTCTTTAGTCTCTTTCTCTATAACTAAAGCACCATCGTAAGTATCATTTGCAAGGATGCTCATAATATGCTTTTGCGGAGTACTGTTATTTAGCCACAAATCCAGTTGCTCTTTTCTTACAATTAGAGGCATGCGGTGATGTACGGGCTTTAATTGTTCATTTGCTTCGGTGGTTATGATTACAAAGGTCACTTGTTCTATTGAATTTTCATCCCGTGATATTTTGTATATTCCCCCTAGTGATATTAAGGGTTCATCCCGCAGGCCGATCCTGTATTTTGCTTTTTTTCCACTTTGCTCCTGCTTCCACTCATAAAAACCGTTAGCGGGAATGACGCATCTCCTGTAAAAAAAAGAGCTTTTGAACATGGGCTTGCTCGTTACAGTTTCGGCCCTTGCATTGATAACCGGCCTGCTCTTCCCGCTAAATGGAAAACCCCATTTTGCAAACTGCAGCATCCTTTTTCCGTCATCGATTACAATAGGGGCGTTTCTATTCGGAAAATAATCACCGGGCACATATTCCCATAAGGCTTCCACGTCAATGGAATAGTACTTAATTAAATCGCTATATAAAGCCATGAGCAGAAAACTTCCACACATCACGATTCCTCCCTGGGCTGTTTTCTATTTTCATTTAGATACTAAAAGGTCCAGTATTAATCGGCTGATTCTTCAAGTTTATTTAGCTTATAATATACTATTTCACCACAATCTTCACTGACAAAGAGAAGATTTTTTTGGGTATAACTTGACTCGTTATTTTTAAATTCCACCGCTTTGCCGCTTTCCTCTTCAAAATCACTTTCTCCTCTCCGGTTTCCGTGTTCCAGGAGATTATGTTGCGTGCATAAATACCTTCTTCATTTTCAATGTCGAAGTACTCCTCGAGCCCTTGTTCATATTCTTCTTTGGTATAAGAAGAATCTAAAGTCTCACCGTTTTCTTCAGACGAACTAGCCTGCTCTAAAGATAGATTGTTTGAACAGCCGATTAAGATGATACAGACAATAATGACGGCTACACAGAATCTGTTTTTCATTTTTATAAACAACCCCTGAATTCTAGGCTTTATTCCCACAAATCCTCGGCCAGCTTTCTTATATTATCCTTCCGTCTTTCCGTCTCGCTTTTGTTTACGGTAATGGTGATTATATCCCCTTCTTTTGCTTCTTCGGGAAGGGCTTTTTTGGGTATGTTCACAAAAGTCCTATCGGGCAGTTCGACAACAGCATAATCGCCTTCAAAGCGGTCTATGATAAGGTTCATAAAATTCCTCCTTATTGGGGCGGCTTACAGCTTTTGCAGGGCTCATAGCCCCTTGTTTTGGCCTCGGAAAGTTTTATGGGCACCCTGCTATCTTTCAGCAAATTGCAGTCACCCATATGATACTTCTTGCCGGTCTTTGTAATATAAACGGTAACATCTTTAGCAGTCCGGCCTGTTTTTTCAGTTTTTATTACGATATGGTCTCCGTCTGTGGCAAAAAGCACGGTTCCCGATTCATCGGTGCGGTATATTTCGATACCGGCCTGTTCGAGTCTAGTTAAAACTTCTTCATGGGGATGGCCGTAGTCATTTCCTTTGCCGACACTGATTACCCCATAAGAGGGCTTGACTGCAGCCAGAAATGCTTCGGTACTGGATGTGCTAGAACCATGGTGGCCTAGCTTTAAAACATCGGCTTTCAGGTCATAGCCACTGGCCAGCATTTCATTTTCTGAAATATCCTCTGCATCTCCCGTAAAGAGAAAAGATGTATTGCCGTATGTAAGTTTTATTACTGCCGAATAGTTGTTAAGATCGTCGTATTCCGGGCTGTTTGGGGCCAGGATTTCTACTCTTGTGTTAGGTGAAAAGTCGATAATCTCTCCAGCTTTTGCAGCTGCTATCTTTAAGCCTTTATTCTTAATTGCGATTAAAACATCTTCAAAGGTCTTTGTGGTGTGGGTCACCCTGGGCATGTATACTTTTCCTATATCATATGTATCTATGACCGTGTCTAAACTACCTATATGGTCTTCGTGAGGATGTGTCCCGACTAAAACATCGATCTTCTTTACGCCTTTGGCATTAAGGTATGTAACTATCATATCTGCATCATCGTTGTTCCCTGCATCGATGAGCATGTTTTCCCCTGTAGGGGCTTGGATTAAGATACAGTCAGCTTGTCCCACATCAAGAAAATGAACTTTTAAACCGGTCTCAGCTTCGGTTGTTTGAACAGGTTCTTTAAGAGCTGTACTGCCACAGGCAGCAAGAAGTACTGTTAATATTATTAGTAAACAAGCAAGTAGTTGTTTTGCATTCAAAGTATGTCAACCTTTCATGTATTTTTATCCGGGTATTTTTTCTACTTGGATTTTATTTGATCAATTTCCCTAGTGTTATTCCTCGTTTAATATTCTAGGGATGATTGGCTTTAAAATCATAAAAAATAAAAATCCTAATAAAGAACCGGAAGTATTAGTAATCAAGTCAGTGACATCAAAGCTTCTTGATGATAAGCATCCCCAAAAGGCACTCAACAATTGCGCACTTTCAATAGCAAAACTAAAAAGAAAACCCTTGGCAACTATTTTAAAATGCTTGATTTCTTTGCATTTAAAGCTGTTCTCGTATATATCAAAAAACTGTTTAAAACTATTGTTACACGCTAACACACTATTGTAAGTTAAATTCTTCGCTGTCATAAAGTATAGTATTTATACCTTCAAGGTGAAAGAGAGAGGCATTTTCCTTTTGAAAACTTGGTACAGAATAGCAGCTATGTAACGGCAGTCCGTGCATACCGCAGGGCACAGTTTTGCCACTTTCCTTTGATGAGATGAAAATCGAGGTTGGCCCGTCTGCTCCGCCGATGATGCCGATTGAGGCCACAGCACTGGGGCTGTATATATCGCCCAATACCTCAGGTTCTTCAGTATACTGAAAACTGCTGTCAAACTGTAGACTATCGCTTTGAGGCAATGCAGGCTCTATTTCGTACATTGCCTGCATGATGTATAGATCCCGTTTTAAAGCTTCTCCAAGGGGCACCTTTATTGAACTGGCATTTTGCAAATAGAGTTTGTGTTGTGTCCCCGTTACGGGATGAATGAAATGAATCTCCTTTTCCCTTTCACCTGCCGACATTTTAAAACGGATATCCAGAGGGTAAAGCCGCTTGACAGGAAAGGTGGACAGCCTTATACTTTTCACTTTCTCCAAACGCAAAAGGCGCAGCAGCTTTTGATATTTTGAGTCCGTTTCCGGATACGGCACAGAGTATCGCTGGCAAGCAAAAGGAGTGCTATCTTTTAGAATAAACGAATAGGCTCTTCGCACCGGCTTTAGCGCTTCTTCCTGCTCAAGCCAGGGTATGCATATCCTGTAGCTAGATGAGTATCCGCCTAGTACCTGCTTTCCATTTATCCAAATTCTGCTTATCGCCAGATCCTGGCAAGGGTGTTCCTGCTCTATTAGACGCTTTTGTAAAGGCGAAAGTTTCTTCCCTTCGGCTATTTCATTTCTTTCAAGAAACTTTTTGAGCTTTTCTTCATCCAAAATTGTAATAACGTCAAAGGCGATGCCCTTGGAGAAGCGATATATAGCGGGGATATAGCGCTTTGCCCCAGCGTAATCAAATTGCCAATTTACCCTCTGTGGCCATCCCCAAAGGCCTCTGCCCTTGCTCCACAAACTACTGTTGTAATATACTTTCATTAATAACCTCCAATAATATAAAATAAATACATGCCGCACATGTTAGGAGCATTTTATAATGGGGGTCGCAGCAATACAATTTTATTAACCTTCTTCTTGCATCTTTTTCAACTTATCTCCGGGCTTTTTATCAAACAAAACCTGGTATATCCCAAAAATCATCACTGCTATGCCGATTATGGCGTTTTTCCCTACAGGCTCTCTTAAAAATATGTATCCTAAAAGTGTCCCCAGGGTGATTTCCTGAGTTAATATTAAATTGGCATAAGCAGCATGGGTGTAACGCAAGCCGGCATTATAAAGAGTATGGCCTAAGGTGTTTGGTATGAGAGCTAGTAGCAGGAGAAAAATCCAGTGTTTAAAAGTTTGTGACACTGTAAAGTTACTTAAGGCAACAGGTAGCAGAAAAATCGATGCTAAAAGGTATACCCAAAACACATATTGTAAGAGCTCATAACGATTCCGCTCTTTCCGGCCGGCTATAGAGTATAGGGATAGGCATATAGCGGAGCCGAAAGCCAAAATGTCACCGATAATCATTTCTCTAGTAAGCAACGGTTCAAAACTCGCCAGGATAACGATTCCCAATATTACCACAAAAATACCAACATATTTATGGCCGGGCAGCGGTTCTTTAAACCACAAGGCCGATAGGATCGCTATAATGACAGGTGAGGTATAAACAATGCACAGTGCGTGGGCAATGGTAGTATACTTAAGCGAGGCTATGTAAAGCAAAAAGTGGAGGGCAGTAACAAGGCCATAGTACAAGAACTTAATAATGTCCTTTGAGTCTATCACAAGCCGACTCTTGCTGACTTTTGCCAGGACAAAAATAAAAAACGCTGAAAAGAGCAGCCTAAAAAATGCTATTTGCCCAGATGGGAGGTCTACAACAAATCTTGTTATTACGGGACTTGTGCTGCAACATAGGGTGCCTATAATGACTAAAATCAGACCGCGTTTATTAGTGTCCATGGTTCACACTCATTTCTTAAAACAATGCTCACAAAAATAATTTTATCATATTTAGAACTAATCATGTTTTATAGCTCTTCTTTTGTTTTTCTCATTCCCAGTAAATAAAAACAGGGTGCTGTCTCTAACGCTCATGAATTTTTTGTACCTGTCCCAAAATATTCATGGCCCGGTTCCAATGCCGTCTATTCTCCAGCCGCTCTTTTCTGTTTCTTTCTTTAACATGACAAATCGCGGCCAGACTCCATCTTCTGAGGTTATTGCCTTTTTGAAATCAAAATGGACTTCAACCTGGTACTCCAGCACCCCCGGTTCATCGCTTAAGGCAGTTATCTCCCTTAGCTCTAATAACTTAGCGCTTTTGATGTTGTAGTCGATATTATCCTCCTTGTTAAAAAGGTATTGATTGTCTAAATTTGTAGATAAGTGGAGAGAGAGATTTTTCCTCGTCAAACATGCCCGTACGGTTTTAACATCGTTCCTGTCCAAGGCATTAAAGTACTCCCTTATGATATCTTCAGGTTCCATTTGGGACAGCTTAATTTCCAGTTCATCCTCATAATCTATATAATCTGCAATCCACTCATCCCATTCCTTGCCGGTGATCTCCTTTAAACTCTTTCTATTGAGGGAACATGCGAAGGAATAGTGCCTGCCGGCATCAATATAGGCTCCGATAATTTCGCCATTATGTTTTAAGACAATGCCCCTTGCGTCTCGTCTCGGTTCCAAGAAATCGGGAAGGGGCTCCCGCAGCCTATAAATCTCTGCAACAATATCCTTTCCCAGGTAATCGGCAAAATCAAGCCCTATTTCCCTTGACAGTTCATTGTTATAGGCCCAATAAATCTTTACCGGGTATTCTCCCGCCTTGTGTTTAAGATTGCCGGGCAACTTTTCCTTTAAAGTGCTTATCCTGTAGTCTACAGTCCAGTTATATTTTTGGAACAGCTGCAGCACCTGCTCTTCGACATCCGTGTCGGGATTTGCATACTCGTTTAAATCCGCAAGGTACCTGAAGAAACTGTAATCGGGCTCAAGCTTTCTTCCATCTTCATCTACGTATCCTATTTCATAAAGGGTGTCATATGCGAAGTTAAGTTCCCTTTTGCTACCATCGGTTTCGATAATGATTAATTTGTTGTTTTTGCGGGCCATTCCGCTCATGTCGCTGAATTTGGATTCATCCGTCAAGGGTTTGCTCTGCTTTATCATGGCCAGGATATCATCTATCATTTTACTGTCGGTAATGGTTATGGGCTTTCTACCGTTCCAGTAGGGCCCGCTTTCATCAAACATTATCTCAATCCTTGTAATGTCCGTCCTACCACTTGCCTGACTTTCTATATCTTTAGCATCTTCTTTCATCGTTTGTGTCTCAAATGAAGTCTGATTAGAAAGCTTCATAGCTCCCGCTAATATCAATACAATTGCAAAAGCCAACCATATCCACGGTTTTTTCTTAAAACTTGTAAGCAACTCAAACATCTCCTCACCGGCCCACTTATGTCCATTCCCTCGGCAAAGCAAAAACCATAGGCCTTTAATAGATTATATTCACAAACTCGCGATTGTTTCTCCGGTACAATCGTTATCTGCTTCACAATTTCCTTATCTGAATGATATCACGGGTGCCATGCAATTTCAATGTTATAATACTCGTAATTATCGAAAAAAAAACACCTCTACGGTTAATCAGAGGTGTTTGTAAATCAATTATCCGGTTATTCAAGAACCCTGCAGTAACCCAGCAATCGGGGACCCCAATATATATCGCTGGTCTTTGTAATCACAATACCCTCGGTAGAGCTGCTATGTATAAACTCACCGTTGCCCATGTAGATTCCCACATGGTGTATGTACCCGTTGTGAGCAAAGGCTACCAAATCCCCCGCTTTGGCTTCTTCGCTGCTTACGGCTTTTCCAAAATGGTATTGGTCTTGTGCCACTCGCGGTAAATCAATGTCGAACTGCTTGTACACGTAACTGGTAAAACCCGAACAGTCAAACCCACCCGGCGATGAACCGGCACTCTTGTAAGGTGTGCCGATAAAAGTCTTGGCAAAGTCGATAATTTGCGTGGCTAGGTCTTTCTCTTCCTCCGCTGCCTCTTCTGTAGCTGCATGGCTTTCATCGAAGTTTTCCCCTTCAGCCTCATCTTTGCTGACAAGCAGCCTCTGGCCCGGGTGTATCAGGTCACTTTGAAGGTTGTTCAATCGAAATAGTTCGTCCACGGTAAGACCGTACAGTCGAGATATTCCCCACAGGGTCTCTTTCGGCTGAACAACATGGTAGTTTGCTGCATAGGAAATACCAGGTAACATGCAAAACATAACTGCCATTGCAATAAGCGATATTAATACTTTGGCTCTATTTACCATAGTACCCCACTTTCCGCAACTGAAAATCTGCTTGTCTCATTTTATACTTGAAGTATATAGGCTGCCCCTCAACTAGTCAACTTTATCTAGTTTCAATCTCCCAAACTTGAAGCTAAAAATGACGAATTTCTGCACTTTTTCTTGAAAACTCTAACATTTCAAAAACTCTAACGACCTTAAATTAGTTATGAGCTTTGCAGGAAATCTCGCAGCAAATATAAAATATTGTATAGGTGTTACATTATGATTAGGAAGCTATTTGGGAGGAAAATATGGAAAAAATCATAAAACAATTAGCTAATGAATTAAATATCCGCGAAAAACAGGTGGCTGCAACCGTCGCCTTACTTGATGAGGGAAATACCGTCCCCTTTATAGCCCGCTACCGGAAGGAGGTCACCGGGGGACTTTCCGATGAACAGCTAAGGGCCCTTTCGGAGCGGCTCGGCTACCTCAGAAACCTTGAAGACAGAAAGGCGGAAGTTAAAAGGCTCCTGGAGGAGATGGAAAAGCTCACGCCGGATATTGAACAAAGTCTGGATGAAGCCATAACCCTACAGGAAGTGGAAGATATCTACCGGCCCTTCAGGCCCAAGCGAAGGACCAGGGCCACCGTGGCCAGGGAAAAGGGCCTGGAGCCCTTGGCCCAGAAAATCCTGGCCCAGGAAGCCCCGGTTACCGAGGAAGATGCAGCGGCCTTCATTGACCCAGAAAAAGCTGTCGAAACTGCCGATGATGCCTTGGCTGGCGCCCTTGACATCATTGCCGAGATTGTATCCGATGATGCCGAAATACGAAAGCTCATCCGGGACATGGCCTATGAGAAAGGCATCGTTGAAACAACAGGCCTTACGGAAGAGACGTCCACTTACTCCATGTACTACGATTTTAAAGAACCGGTGGCAAGGATCGTCTCCCACCGGGTCCTCGCCATAAATCGGGGCGAGCGGGAAAAATTCCTGCAGGTGAAGATCCAGGTGCCCGAGGAAGATTTATTAAAGGCCATTAAGGCCAAGTATATAAAAAATCCGTCGCCCACGTCCGAACTGATGGAAAGGGCAGTAGATGATGCCTACAAGCGCCTCATTTGGCCCTCCATTGAACGGGAAATTCGAAACATATTGACGGAAAAGGCAGAAGAGCAGGCCCTTGTGACCTTTTCAAAAAATCTAAAGCACCTGCTCCTACAGGCCCCGGTAAAAGACAAGGCAATTCTAGGCTTTGACCCGGCCTACCGGACCGGCTGCAAGCTGGCGGTTATCGACAGCTCGGGAAGACTGCTAGACCATGCCGTCTGCTACCCCACTCCGCCGCAAAACGCTTTTGAGGAGTCAAAAAAGCTAATTCTCGCTTTGATAGAAAGGCACAATGTGGATGTCATATCCCTTGGCAACGGCACTGCCTCTCGAGAGAGCGAACGCTTCCTGGCTGAAATATTAAAAGACGCAAAAAGGCCCGTATCCTACGTAGTGGTGAGCGAAGCGGGGGCTTCCGTCTACTCCGCATCAAAGCTGGCCGCCGAAGAATTTCCCGACCTGGACGTGTCCTTCCGTGGTGCCGTTTCCATCGCCCGGCGCCTCCAGGACCCTTTGGCAGAGCTGGTAAAAATTGACCCGAAAGCCCTTGGTGTGGGACAGTACCAGCACGACGTAAACCAAAAGAAACTCTCGGAAAAGCTGGCCGGAGTCGTTGAAGACTGCGTCAACAGCGTCGGCGTAGATGTAAATACCGCATCGCCCTCACTCCTCAGCTACGTAAGTGGCATAACTGCCTCAGTGGCCAACAGCATCGTAAAATACCGGGAGGAAAACGGCCTTTTTAAATCTAGAGAGGAATTTTTAAAGGTACCAAAGCTAGGTCCCAAGACCTTCAAACAGTGCGCCGGATTTCTCCGGGTGCCGGAAAGCGACAATATCCTGGACAACACCGCGGTGCATCCGGAAAGCTATGCAATAGCGGAGCAGGTAATGAAGCTCTACACCCTTGAAGAGCTCAAAAAGAAAAACTTCAGCGAAAGTGAAATAAAGGATATGGCAGCGTCTTTGGACATAGGCATCCCCACCTTAAAGGACATCCTGGCCGAGCTTAAAAAGCCGGGCCGTGACCCCAGGGAGGAACTGCCGCCACCCATATTCCGCACCGATGTGCTGGAAATATCTGATCTAAAGCCCGGCATGCTTTTGATGGGCACCGTCCGCAATGTGACCGATTTCGGAGCATTCATCGACATAGGAGTTCACCAGGATGGCCTCTGCCACATTTCGGAGCTCTCCGAGAGCTTTGTCCGCTCCCCCTTTGACCTGGTAAGCGTGGGGGATACCGTAAAGGTAAAGGTCCTGTCGGTGGATACCGAAAGAAACAGGATTGCCCTTACCATGAAAGGAGTATAGCTTTCAGACTTAATCAGCTCCCCTAGCTAGCTAAGGGGAGCTGTTTTGCAAACCGCTTATTTTCCTTTGTCTTTCTCCTTTTTATCCTTTTCCTGCTTGTCCTTTAGTATTTCATCAATCGTCACAAATTCAAAGCCTTCTTCTTTCAAAACATCGATTATTTCCGGCAGGGCTTCCACCGAACCGCTCAAATCCTCCCCTTCTCCGCCCGCAGAGTGCTGCAGGATTATGGAGCCCTCTGTTACATTTTCTAACACGTTGGTCTTCACTTCTTCTGCGGAAAGGCCTTTCCAATCCAAGGAATCCACATTCCAGGCTATTATCTTATAGCCTATATTGCTAATAAACTCCACCCTTTCCGGGTCGATTGAGCCATAGGGAGACCTGAAAATTTTAATTCTATCAGCCGAGTCATCACAATATGATTTCAGCAGCTTTTCGGTTTTCAATACTTCTTGCTTTGCATCTTCCAAAGATATTTTCATTATGTTCGGATGACTCCAGGTATGGTTGCCTACCAGGTGGGACTCATCAACAATGCGCCTCATCACTTTAGGGTAGCCTTCCGCTCTTTTGCCTATTACAAAAAAAGTGGCTTTCACATTTTTTTCCTTTAAAACATCGAGAATCTGCGGTGTAAAAATATCGTCCGGCCCATCATCAAAAGTTAGTGCAACCTTTTTCTCCTCGCTGTCACCACTTGCTATAAAAAGCTCCGGATACATAGTTATTAAATCGACCATCTCTCTTTTCGGGAATCCCCTTACCTCCTTTTCGGGGCCACCGGCTAAATCCAAGTCTTCAGGCATGATTTGCTGAGGCTTTCGAAAAATATCCCCTTTTACCGCGAAAATTGCCAAGGAAAGTAATAAAATCATCATTGTCAAAAGACCGTAATTCTTTTTCAAAGACATCACCTCAGCAATAATTTCCTCCTTATCCCCTCGATTTATGCAGTATCTTAATTCGCTTTGTGATATATATCATACAAATGTACGTGGGTCTTTAGTATGATAGGGAAAAATGGAAAAAGGTGGTGTATGTATGAGCATCTCGCTTCTTTTAAAACAGCATGTACAGATCAGCGAAATCTTACAGGAACTGATGAGCATTCCACAAGAGGGTTTGGCAGAAAAGGCCTTTGAAATTTCAAAGAAAATAGGGCAGCTTGCAGGTGTGCTCAAATTTCATTTGCAATCTGAAGACAAGTTCTTATATCCCAAATTGATGAAGCATGAAAGCAGCCACATTCGCGATACAGCTTTTGCCTTCACGGATGAAATGGGAAACCTAGGTGAAAAGTTTGAAGCTTTTAAGGCAACGTACATACAGCCGAAAAACATAAAGGCAGCTCCTGAAAAATTTAAACAAGACTTGGATAGTATAGCTACCGCCCTGAAAATTAGGATTGAAAGGGAAGATAGAAAGCTTTATCCGCTTTTAGATAGATAATGCAAATTGACCTTCAGAAGAAGACAACATCTTCATTTCACATAAGAACAAGAACCCCTCCGACAACATATTACAGAATGTGTCGGGGGATTCTTTTATTTCAAACCAGACTATGAGCGGTGTCATATCAAAGCTGTGCGGTTTTTTAAATTTTGTGATGTCTAATTAGTTACACCTGCCTGCTGCTCCTAAAGTTTTAATATAATTTTTTAATTCTTGCACTACCTCGTTATGCATATTATCTATAACTGTGACTATGTTGGGCTTTTGTTGCTGTATATCTTTTTTCAGTGAACCAATCATTACTTTTACTAAGTCAGTATATATATTAACTTTGCAAATGCCGCGTTTTACACATTCACGAAGAGTATCATGGCCGGTACCTGAAGCTCCGTGAAGCACTAAAGGAACATCTACCTTTGCACTTATTTCCGACAATAAATCCAGACGGATATTGGGCTTCCCTTTATACTCACCGTGAACAGTCCCGATTGAAACCGCCAGTGCATCCACCCCGGTCGCTTTTACAAAGATACGGGCCTTTTCAGGATCAGTTAAACGGGAATCATCGTCCGTATCCTTTGCTGTTCCCACATAGCCCAGTTCCGCTTCTACACTTACCCCTGCTGGATGTGCCATTTCCACAACTTTTCTGGTAATAGCCACATTTTGTTCGAAGGGCAATGATGAGCCGTCAAACATAACCGAAGTAAAACCAGCGGCAATAGCTTCTGCACATGCTTCAAAAGAGCTGCCGTGGTCGAGGTGCAGGGCCACAGGAATTGGATATTCCTTTGCTAATACTTCAATGAGTCTTACCAGATGTCGTAAATCCACACCCTCCGTAGTATTCAGATACTCCTCTCCATATCCGAGATAATTAAAACACCTTTACCACTGTCCACTTCGTGTACGGCTTTCTCCAAGTCCATGACAAACTTTTCAGGCCCCGAACTTTCTGTTAAATCTACTGATGTGATACCTTTTGCATCTTTTAAAAATA
>Ga0209537_1002608_pt1 | contig 17785 bp, 14 predicted proteins | sample BioPla4DNA1_FD_187698 | JGI IMG/M metagenome (GOLD analysis project Ga0209537, IMG submission 187698) | Biogas fermentation microbial communities from Germany - Plant 4 DNA1 (SPAdes) (version 2) | ecosystem: Engineered > Bioreactor > Anaerobic > Digestate | place: Bielefeld, North... | reverse complement strand
AAACAGAAAAAGTATATCAACAATATCTGTTGGGATTGTTATTTCTGTTGTAGCTCTGTACTTTTCAACCACATTTTTTACAGCATCTTCCTTTGCAAAACAATCATTCGAAAGTTTGCAGAGCAATAATATTGAGGCAGCAATTAATAAGATGGAAAAGGCAATAATTTTAGATAGATATAATGAAAAATACATTTTAGGCCATAATCCTATACCAAATAGACCGGATATTAAAACAGGCTTGACTGATATTTTATTTATGAAAAATGAAAAGATCAAAAAAGCTCAAGAAAACGGTGAAAATATATCAGAATATGATCTAAGCCTATTACAAAAACAGTTTTCAAAAGCGGCTTTATATATAAAAGAAATTGAAAAGAAAGCACAAAATAATTTAAGTTTAACAAGCGATTTAGCAAGTTTTTGTTTCAAAACAGGAGAAATAGATAAAGGCATTGATTACCTAAATGCGGCAATAAGTTATTTTCCTTTTGAACCTTCACTTTGGCATTCAAAAGTAGATGTATATTACCAATTGATGGGAAATAATTTTAATAATGGGGATTATGAAAAAGCTGAGGAATATTTATTAAAAGGCTTGAATGTTATTAATGAAGCAAAAGAAATTAATAAAAGAAATATGAATCCGTTTATATTTAATGATAATACAGTACAGTTATTGCAAACAATGAAATATATGCTAGATAACTGGAATACTGATGAAATATTTAAAGTAAATGAAATTGTTTTTTATAGTATATTTGATTTGGACGTTAATATGGATGGTATTCCTGATCAGTGGGCAATAACTGACTCTAATCGACTTAAAATAAATATTCGAAATGAGAATTTGTATATACAATCAGCAGGGAGAGATTATTTATATACATATTATCCCATTAGTCTAACCAAAGGATATAAATATAGAATCGAACTTTATTTTAACGATCTGATAGAGAATGTTACTGTATATGTTCCTGGAATTACACAGAATTCAATCCCCTTTACTGTTGAAGGGGATAAACATGTAGCAGAATTGACTATTGAAGAAAAATCAAGTAATGATAAAAACCAATTTAGAATATATATTGAGAATGACTGTGTTATAAATAAAATTTTAGTTAAAAAATTAGTGTTAAACTAACAAACAAAATTTAAAATATTCGGAAGGTAATGTTTGTAGTTTTAAATGAAAATGTAAAAGTAAGGGCGTTGCTATAATTATGGCTTATAAAAATGTGAAAAGAGTTTTGGATACTATTATATCAATAATTTGTCTTATAATATTTGCACCACTATTTTTTATAGTCGCTATAGCTATAAAACTAGACTCTAAAGGACCTGTAATTTATAAACAAGAAAGATTGGGACTGTATGGAAAGACATTCAAGATGTACAAATTTCGTTCAATGTTTGTAGGAGCTGAAAAAGGCGGTGTCTATGAAAAAAAAGGTGATCCAAGAGTTACACGCGTTGGAAGATTTATTCGTAAGACAAGTATTGATGAATTACCACAATTAATAAATGTACTGAAGGGTGATATGTCATTAATTGGCCCAAGACCTCCTTTACCATATCATCCTTGGCGATATGACGAATATACAGATGATCAAAAAATAATGTTTCTTGTTAGACCAGGTATAACAGGTTTAGCTCAGATAAATGGACGGAAAGAGCTTGAGTGGCGGAAAAGGATAGCACTTAACGTTGAATATGTAGAGAATCTTTCATTTTGTTTGGATCTAAAGATTTTTTTAAAAACAATTACTAATGTTATAACAATGAAGAATAATATTAATACTGGAGAAACTGTGAAAAAAGAAAAACATATTTTTGACAGTAATTGTTATCAGTAAATAAGGAGAAAACTATGCCATTAAAACTCATGTACATAACTAATAATGGAAATGTTGCTAAGATAGCTGAAAGTAGTGGGGTAGATTGGATTTTTATTGATCTGGAGATTAATGGAAAAGTAGAAAGACAGAGGCATCTAGATACAGTTATATCTCGCCACAGTATAGAAGATGTTGAAAGAATAAAAAAAGTTCTTACTGTATCGAAACTGATAGTCCGAGTTAATCCGATTTATGAAGGTTCAAAAGAAGAAATAGACAAAGTTATATATTATGGCGCTGATATTGTTATGCTTCCGTTTTTTAAGACGAGCACTGAGGTAGAAACTTTTATTAATTTGGTTAATGGAAGGGCAAAAACATGTTTATTATGTGAAACTGCAGAAGCTGTAATGAATATAGATGAAATATTAGACATAAAAGGTATAGATTTTATACATATAGGTTTGAATGATTTACACCTTGCATATAAAATGAATTTTATGTTCAAGCTTTTAACAGATGGCACAGTAGATATGCTATGTAATAAGTTTAAAGCTAAAGGGATAACATATGGATTTGGAGGCATTGCACAACTTGGACATGGAGATTTACCTGCCGAGTATATAATAGCAGAGCATTACAGGTTGGGTTCAAGCATGGCTATTTTGTCAAGAAGCTTTTGTAATGTAAATTTGATTCCAGATATTGAGATAATAAAAGAAATTTTTAACAAAGGAGTTCAAGAAATAAGAAATTATGAGAGGAGTTTGGAATTAAAGGAAAAGGAATTTTTTGAGTTAAACCATTTTATAATAAAGAAAAAAATTATGGAAATAGAAAGTAAAAGAGGATGATATTATTAAATTACTAATAACAGGGGCGTTTAAATGTACTTCTGAACAACTTAATAGTATTAGTTCGTTAGGATACGAAATAACATATGTTAATGATGAAAGATTTTCATTAGTTAATGTTTCGGAGTTTGAGGCTGTTATTTGCAATAGTTTATTTTTGTATAATGATATCAGAAAGTTTAAGAGTTTAAAGTTTATTCAGCTTACAAGCGTTGGTGTTGATAGAATACCTGTTGATTATATCAGAAAAAAAGGAATTAAACTTTTCAATGCCCAAGATGCCTATAGTGTTCCTATGGCAGAGTGGGTAGTATTAAAGATATTAGAAATATATAAATGTAGTAAGAGATTTTATAAGAATCAAGCCGATAAAATATGGGAAAAACAGCGTGATTTATTAGAACTTACAGATAAAACTGTAGCCATTATAGGTTTCGGTAATGTAGGTAATGAAGTAGCTAAAAGAATTAAGGCTTTTAACACAAAAATAATAGGTGTTGATATAAGGAAGATTAGGTCTGAATTGCTTGATGAATTTTATTTTGTCAGTGATATTGATGAAGTTCTTAGAAAAAGTGATATTGTTATATTAACACTTCCATTGACTGATAGAACGAAACATTTTATTAATAAAGATAGAATTAGTAATATGAAAAACAAATGTGTACTTGTAAATGTTTCACGTGGAGAAATTATAGATGAAGAAGCGTTACTGGATGCAATTAGAAATGACAGGTTTTTGGGGGTAGCGCTGGATGTTTTTGAACAAGAGCCATTATCTAAAGAGAATCCGTTGTGGGATATGGAAAGAGTCATAATTACACCACACAATTCGTTTATATCAGATAAAATTTATGATCGGTTGTTTAAAATTATATATAACAATTTACAGGAGTTTATTGTTAAAGATAGGTGTATTAGTAATGAATAATTTGAAGTTTAGTGTATTGATATCAGTTTATAAGAAAGAGAGTCCTTTATATTTTAAAGAATGTATGGAGAGCATTTTATTAAATAGTGTTATTCCAGATGAAATAGTTATTGTAGAGGACGGAGAATTAACTGAAGAATTATATAACGTAATTAATCAATTTGAATGTAAATATGAAAACATTATTAAAAGGGTACCTTTAGATAAAAACGTTGGGCTTGGACAAGCTTTAAATAAAGGATTGGAAAAATGCTCCTATAACCTAGTTGCTAGGATGGATGCAGATGATATATGTGCACCGAATAGATTTGAAATACAGATAGCAGAGTTTCAAAAAGATAGTGAGCTAATACTTCTTGGTAGTTATATTAATGAATTTGATAGATATCCGGAAGAAGTTAATCTAGTAAGAAAAGTACCTTTGGAACAGTCTGAAATAATTAAATTTGCAAAAATAAGAAATCCTTTTAATCATATGACAGTGATGTTCAGAAAAGATAAAATATTAGAGGTAGGAAGTTACCGAAAAGTGTTTGATATAGGTTATGAAGACTATGATTTATGGGTAAGGGTATTAAAAGCTGGCTATAAAGCAAAAAATCTTGATATACCCTTGGTATATGTTCGTACAGGGAAAGCTATGTTAAAAAGACGTGGGAATAAAAAAAGGTTAAGAACAGCATTGTATTTTAGAAAGCATTTAAAAGATATAGGTTTTATAAATAGTTTTGAATTTATTGTTTATTCTTTATTAACAATTATATTCTCATTTTCACCTATTATTTTGAAGGGTTGGTTATATAAAAATATATTAAGAAGCAAGGCACAATCATGAATAAAATCAGAATATTGATAATAAGCCATAATGCTTTTAGTACAACAAATAATATGGGAAAAACTCTTTCGACATTATTCTACGGATTTAGTAAGAATGAAATTGCGCATTTGTACTTTCATTCATATGATTCCGATCTTGATTATTGTTGTACATGTTTCCAAATTACTGATTTTGATGTGATTAAATCTATATTCCTCAGAAAAAGTTGTGGAAGAATTGTAAATGCTTTAAATATAGGTAATTCTCCCTATGAAGTTAATGAGATAAAAAATAAAATATACAAATTTGGAAGAGATCATAGTCCTTTAAAACTTTTAGTTAGGGATTTTATTTGGAAAATAGGTCAATGGAAGACAAAAACATTGTTTAATTGGATAGAAAGTTTTAGCCCTACACATATTTTTTTCGCGTCTGGGTATTCTGTGTTTGCATATGATATAGCTTTATTAATATCTAAAAAATACAATATTCCTCTTATAACATATTTTTGTGATGACTATTTTAACGAAAATATAAAAACACATTCTCCGTTCTATTGGATTAGAAAGAAAATTTTCAGAAGAAAAGTGAATGAAGTAATAAATAAGTCTACAGATCTGGTATTTATTAGTGATACAATGAAAAAAGAATATGAAAAAATATTTAATAAAAAAGGACATGTTATTATGACTCCATTTAGTAATTTTGTAGTTGAGGAGAAAGAATACAAAAAACCTATTTTATTATGCTATATTGGAAATGTTTTGTTAGGTAGATGGGAAGTACTTGCTAAAATTGCAAAAGCAGTGAATAACATAAATCGGTACGGGAATAAGATAATTTTTGAAATATATTCAGAAAATGCAACGGAAAAAATTATTAAAGAATTAAATTATAATGGAAATATTTATTTTAAGGGTAGACTTTCTTCTCAGGAGGTAAAAGATAAAATTTTAGAATCAGATATCTTATTACATGTAGAATCATTTAAAACAACATTTATTGAGAAAACGAAACATTCAATTTCTACAAAGATTGCAGATTGTTTAGCCAGTAATAGACCTTTACTAGTTGTTGGTCCAAAAGGAATAGCTTCTGTAGAATATTTACGGGAAAATAATGCTGCATATATAATTGATAATGAAAATAAGATAGAGGAGAAATTGCTCGAGTATTTCATTGAAAAAGATATTGATAAAACTATTGTAAAAAATGCTAAGACACTAGCAATGAGAAATCATGATATAACAAGAAATTCACAAAAATTAAGGAATATATTCGAAAACGCATTAAAGGATGATTAAATTGAAAATACTGCAAGTAAACTGTGTTTATAAAAGAGGCAGTACAGGCAAGATTGTTTTTGATATTCATCAAGGACTTAAAGAAAATGGTATTGAGTCTATTGTGTGTTATGGGAGAGGCCACAAAATTAATGAACCTGGAGTTTATAAAACTTCTTATGAAATACTGGCTAAGTATAATGCTTTGAGGTCAAGAATAACCGGATTGCAGTATAATGGTTGTTTCATAGCTACACATAAATTGATCAGGGTTATTAAGAGAGAAAAACCGGATATTGTTCATTTGCATTGTATTAACGGGTATTTCGTCAACATCTATCGATTGTTTAAATTTTTGAAACAAAATAAAATTAAGACTGTTTTAACTCTTCATGCGGAATTTATGTATACTGGTAGTTGTGGATATGCTTTTGAATGTAATAAATGGTTAACGGGATGTGGCAAATGCCCAAATTTATGGTATGCGACAAGATCTTATTTTTTCGACCGTACTCATACTGCGTGGAAAAAAATGAAAGAGGCTTTTGACGGTTTCGAAAATATGATAATAGCGTCTGTATCCAAATGGGTAGAAGATAGGGCAAAATTATCCCCCATTATGCAAGGGCATCAATTCAGGGTCATAGGTAACGGAATAGATACAAAAAATGTATTTTACCCCCGTGATTTTCAACATTTACTGGAAAAACATAAAATTACTAATGAAAAAATAATTTTGCATGTTACTGCAAGTTTTAACTTACGTGAAGACAATATAAAAGGAAGTCATTATATTGTAAAACTTGCAGAGCGGTTAAAAGGAGAAAACATGAAAATAATAGTTATAGGAAGCCGTGATATTAGTCTAAAACTTCCTGAAAATATAATAAATGTTGGTCAGGTCCATGATCAACATGAGTTAGCAGCATATTATTCCATGGCGGATTTAACATTAATAACAAGTAAGCGTGAAACATTCTCCATGATTTGTGCAGAATCGCTTGCATGCGGAACCCCGGTTGTTGGCTTTAAAGCTGGTGCACCAGAAATGATATCACTTTCAGAATATAGCGAATTTGTTGAATATGGCAATATTGATAAGTTAAAAGAAGTTATTAAAAAATGGATTAACAAAAAACCTTTTTTAGAACAAAGCATAACAAGGACGGCAAAAAACATATATTCTAAAGAAAAAATGTACAACAATTACATTTCTGTTTATAAAGAACTGCAAGTTGATGAAGGAGAAAATATATGGTAGACGATAAATTGAGTTATAAATCAGTCTATTTTATAAAGATAGAGTTTATTATTTGTTTTTTAATTATATTTTTTACTATTATAAAGAAAACTAATTTAACGAGTCTTTTTTTTGCTTTATCATTTGTCATACTGTTTATTTGGTTATTATATATATTATTTTGTAGAAAATTCAATAAAAGCAATTTTACTAACTTATTGTTATTATTTGCAATTTTATTATTATCGTTAATATCAGTGGGATACAGCGCCTATTCTTTACCATTAACTTTTGATTATTACAAAAAACATATAATGTTCTGTTCAACTGTTATATATTTATTCATAATAAGTATGACAGATATAAATCAAAAAACATTGGAATTTGTTTTGAAAATAAATATATGTATTGCAATAGTATATATATTATTTTATTTTTTTGGGGACATGAATTTGTTTGCAAATAAATATATTACATTTAATTTTTATAATCCTAATATCACTGCTATGTTTATTCTTCAAACAATTTTATATAATTTTATTGCTATAAATTTTTACAAAAAGAAAAGAACTAAACTTATATGTCTGGCATGCATATTGTTTTTAGCTTATTTTATATATAGAACTGGCTCCAGGACATGTTTGTTATCCCTATTTATGGGTATTGTATTTATGTTATTTTTTGTTAAAGAGAAAAAGAGAAAAATAAAGAATTATATTGCCAGTATTATTATCTTATCCCCAATTTTTATTGCTATTTTATATCTTATAATGATTAATAGCGGTTATATAAAAATTTTTAATTTTATGGTATCTGAAGGTAAAACTGCAGATTCAAGATTTGCTATTTGGAATTTTGCATTTGATGCAATATTAAATCATCCGGTATTTGGAGCTTATTATCAGATAAGTGACGGTACTGGTATATCACAGATGCACAATACTCATATTGATGTATGGGCATCTTACGGATCAATTGTTTTTATTTTACTCATGATATATATTATACGTATTGTAAATGATGTGAATAAAAGATGCGAAACAAAAATGCAAAAAATTTCATTAGTAGCATTTTTTACAGTTATAATAATGGGAATGGGAGAAGCGGCACTGTTCTCAGGAGGTCAGGGAATTTACATTTTAAGTTGTTCCTTTTTGCTATTTGCCAAGTATGATTTTAATAATAAATTGATTGTTGGTTAAATCTATTTTATTATTAGAGGAGGTTGAAAATGACTGTTACATTTATTTCAAATTATCTGAGCCCTCATCAATTACCTTTTTGTGAAGCAATGGTTGCGCTAATTGGAAAGAATTATAATTTTATTGCTACCACTCCGACTGATTCGGAAAGATTGTCAATGTACCCAGAACTAAATGAGATATATCCTTTTGTAATTATGTCATATAAATCTAATGAAATGATGCAAAAAGCAAAAGAATTAGCGAATAAAAGTGATGTTGTAATTATTGGCTCAGCACCTGACTCTTTTATTGAGGAAAGATTAAAAAAAGGAAAACTTACTTTTAAATATTCTGAACGTTTATATAAGAAAGGATTAAGTCTAAAGAATTTCCCAAGAGCTTTTATATCTTCATATATACACCATGGGAGATTTCAAAGGTATCCTATCTACATGTTATGTGCGAGCGCATTTACTACATATGATTTATTCATATTTGGAAATTATAAAGGAAGGACTTTTAAGTGGGGATACTTTCCTGAATATAAAGAATATGATATTGATGATTTGTTACGTAAAAAAAACGGACAAACAGTAAAGATTTTATGGGTAGGAAGGTTTTTAAGATGGAAGCATCCTGAGTTAGTTCTTGATGTCGCCAAAAGATTGGAAAATGAAAACTATCAATATAATATTCAGATGATAGGGGACGGGGAGGAATTTGATAGGATTAAAAATATGGCTTTTGGCTTGAATTTAAAGCAGACAATTGATTTTTTGGGAATACTTAGAACTAATGAAGTTCGAAAATATATGGAAGAAGCTGATGTATTTTTATTTACAAGCGATTTTAATGAAGGATGGGGTACAGTTCTCAATGAGGCTATGAACAGTGGATGTGCCGTTGTGGCAAGCCATGCCATTGGAGCTGTTCCATTCTTAATAAATCATGGTGAAAATGGCTTAGTTTATGAAAATGGAAACAAAAACGACTTATGTGAAAAAGTCTTATTGCTTGCTAATCATGTTGAATTACGCAGGGAATTAGGAAAGAATGCGTATTTTACAATAAAAAATAAGTGGAATGCTAGAATTGCTGCAGAAAGAATTTTGGTATTGGCAGAAAATTTATTACAGGGGAAGTTATATATTTTTGATGATGGACCTTGCAGTAGAGCAGATATAATTAAGAATGATTGGTTTTTAAAGGTGAAAGAAAAATGACTTTAAGAGGAATAAAAAAGAGAGTAGCTTTATTCTTGGTTAATATTTTATTCTGTGGTACAAAACCATATTTTTGGAACATTAAAAGAAACCTATTAAACTGGGCGGGTTATAGTATTGGAGAAAATACAAAGATTGTCGGGCCATTAAGAATTTTTTGTAATTTAAAAATCGGTGATAATTGTTGGGTTGGCACTGATTTTACTGTTCACGGTAATGGAACTGTTATTATAGGTAACAGTTGCGATATAGCTCCGGATGTGATTTTTCTGACGGGCTCGCATAAAATTGGTGATTCGCGAAGAAGAGCTGGAGAAGGATTGAATTATGAAATAAAAATAGGTGATGGCGTTTGGATAGGTGCCAGATCAACAATATTAGGTAATATAGAAATTGGCTCAGGTTGTATAATTGGAGCGTGCTCTTTAGTCAATAAATCTTTTTCAGATAATAAAATGATTGCTGGGATTCCGGCTCAAGTAATAAAAGAACTCCCATCAGATGTTAGAAGTTAGTCGATATGGAAATGATTAGAGAATCAAATAAACAAATAAAATATGGCGCAATAATTTCATATATAGCTATATTGTTCAATATAGTCAGTGGGCTTTTATATACCCCGTGGATGCTTAATAAGATTGGTCAGTCTGAATATGGTCTTTTTTCACTTGCGATAACATTAATTAGTTTTTTTTCTATAGATTTCGGATTAGGTGAAGCTGTATCAAGATTCCTTTCAAAATATAATGCTGAAAATAAAATCCAAGAGAAAAAGGATTTCCTGGGGATAACATTTAAACTTTATATTGTAATAGATATAGTTATTTTTATAATACTCATGATTGTTTATATCTTTGCAGGTAAAATATACGCAGAGTTGACTGTTGATGAATTGTCAAAATTTCGAGTTGCTTTTTTAATTGCAGCAGTTTACAGTGTTTGTTCATTTCCTTTCATGCCATTGAACGGAATAATTATTTCACATGAAAGATTTACTTTTCGGAAGTTTACTGATCTTCTTCATAAGATTATAACTGTAGTCATGATGATTATAGTTCTTCTTTTGGGATACAGGTTGTATTCCTTGGTAATTGTAAATGCTATTTCAGGGGTTATAACAATATTACTTAAATTGAGTTATATTCATAAAAACAAACTTATAGAAATAAATTTTAGAGCAAAAAACAGAACGATATTAAGGGAGATATTTGGTTTTTCATTTTGGACAACTCTTATGATTGTCGCACAAAGGTTTATATTAAATATTACACCTACAGTTTTGGGAGCTTTTGCTGGAAGTGTACAAATATCGTTGTTTTCAGTTGCTATGGCAATAGAAGGTTATACCTGGACTTTTGCTAATGCATTAAATGGTCTTTTCTTACCAAAAGTTACAAGAATAACGATTAGAAGCAATAATTCACATGAAATTGAAAATTTGATGATAAAGGTTGGAAGAATACAGTTAATGTTAGTTGGTTTGCTAATTATTGGGTTTATAATAATGGGTAAGGAATTTATGATATTATGGATGGGAGAAAGTTTTTCTGTTTCTTATTATGTTACTATATTACTTATTCTTCCTTGTATAATTACACTTACTCAGGATATTGCCAATACAACGCTTGTTGCTCTTAATAAAATTAGATATAGAGCTTATGCTTATATTACTGTTGCTGTGATAAGTTTTTCTTTATCAGTAGTATTATCCAGGAAATGGGGGGCTATTGGTTCCGGTATTGCAATATTTATTGGGAATGTAATTGGCCATGTTATATTAATGAATATAGTATACAATAAAGTTCTGAAAATTAATATTTTTAGATTTTTTAAAGAGAATCATATTAAAATGTGTGTGCCATTAATCTTATTTGCTGTTGTTGCTTCGATATTACAGTATTTTTTCCCAGCGAAAAGTATGTTTTTATTTTTGGTAAAAGTTTGTATTTTATGTGTTATTTATTTTATACTTATGTGGAACACAGCGCTAAATGATTATGAAAAAAATTTATTTAGTGAATTACTGAATAAAATATTTCAAGTGTTTGGGAGGAAATTAAATGTTCAAAGATAAAACATTATTGATAACGGGTGGTACTGGCTCATTTGGTAATGCGGTTGTAAAGCATTTTCTTAATTTTGATATAAAAGAAATACGTATTTTTTCCCGTGATGAAAAAAAACAATATGACATGCGTCAACATTATAAAAATGATAAGCTTAAGTTTTATATTGGTGATGTTAGGGATTTACAGTCCATAAGAAATGCTATGTATGGTGTCGATTATGTGTTTCATGCAGCAGCACTTAAGCAGGTACCGACATGCGAATTTTTCCCATTGGAAGCGGTTAAAACGAATATTTTGGGTACTGATAATGTATTGACTGCTGCGATCGAATATGGTGTAAAGAAAGTTATTTGTCTTTCAACAGATAAAGCGGCTTATCCCATTAACGCGATGGGGATTTCCAAAGCTATGATGGAAAAGGTTTTTATAGCTAAGTCTAAAACCGTTGATCCGAACAAAACACTTATTTGTGGTACACGTTATGGAAATGTAATGGCCTCAAGGGGTTCGGTAATTCCTTTGTTTATAGAGCAAATAAAAAGTGGACAACCTTTGACAGTAACAAACCCCAATATGACGAGGTTTTTGATGACTCTTGAAGAGGCAGTCGAACTTGTTGTTTTTGCTTTTAAGAACGCGGAAGCAGGAGATATACTGGTTCAGAAGGCGCCTGCTTCTACTATTGGAGATTTGGCACAGGCTATTAAGGAACTGTTTAATGCAAATAATGAAATAAAGATAATAGGCACGCGACACGGTGAGAAGAGATATGAAACGCTGTTAACAAAAGAAGAATATATAAGGGCGGAAGATTTGGGCAAGTTTTACAGGGTGCCAGCAGACAAAAGAGATCTTAACTATGACAAGTATTTTATTGAGGGAGACTATATGCTTTCACTGGAACAAGAGTATAATTCCGATAATACCGAAAGATTAAATGTGGAACAAATAAAAGAAAAATTATTAACTGTTGAATATATTCGGGAAGAATTAAAGAAATATAATTACGATTTGTATAAAAGTTATATCAACAAGTATGAAAGGTAAGAGTTGGATATGAAAATTCTTGTTACCGGAGCGAAAGGTTTTATTGGTAAAAATCTTATAGCTGAACTTAAAAATAGGAAATATATGGATATATTTGAATATGACAGGGATACAGATCCTTTATTACTGGATGAATACTGTAAGAATGCAGATTTTGTTTTCCATCTGGCAGGTGTAAACCGTCCTAAGGAAGAATCGGAATTTATGGAAGGGAATTTCGGTTTTACATCGAAGTTACTTTATACATTAAAGAAATATAATAATGCGTGTCCGGTTATGTTTTCATCATCAATTCACGCGATACTTGATAATCCTTATGGACGAAGTAAAAAAGCAGGGGAAGAATTAATATTCAATTATGGGGAAGAAACCGGAGCTAAAGTATTTGTGTACCGCTTTCCCAATATTTTTGGGAAATGGTGCAGACCAAATTATAACAGTGCAATAGCAACTTTTTGTTACAATATTGCAAGGGATTTGCCAATAACAGTAAATGATCCTGAAGTTATAATGAATCTTGTATATATAGATGATGTAGTTAAGGAATTAATTAATGCATTGGAAGGAAAAGAAAACCGAAAGGAGAAGTTTTGTGAAGTACCAGTTGTATATACTGTTAAACTTGGAAAAATAGTGGATTTGATTTACTCTTTCAAGAAAAGTCGTGAAGAACTTACCATACCTGATTTATCAGACGAGTTTACTAAAAAACTATATAGCACGTATTTAAGCTATCTTCCAGAAGATCGGTTTAGCTATGAATTAAAGATGAATACTGACAATAGGGGATCTTTTACCGAGTTTATAAGAACTATTGATCGGGGTCAGGTATCTGTTAATATTTCAAAACCTGGTATTATAAAGGGAAATCACTGGCATCACACGAAGGTAGAAAAATTTCTGGTAGTCAGTGGAAGAGGGGTTATTCGTTTTAGAAAAATTGATTCGGATGAAATTATAGAATACTATGTCAGTGGAGATAAACTGCAAGTTATAGATATACCACCAGGATATACGCATAACATCGAAAACCTGGGGAATACCGATATGGTCACCATTATGTGGGCAAACGAGCCTTTTGATCTTGAAAAACCAGACACTTACTGTTTGGAGGTTTAATACTGTATGAAAAAACTGAAAGTGATGACGGTTGTAGGTACCAGACCAGAAATAATAAGGCTTTCGGCTGTTATAAACAAATTGGAAAGTTCTGAAGCAATAGAACATATTCTGGTACATACAGGGCAGAATTATGACTATGAACTAAACGAAATTTTTTTTAGAGAATTTAATTTAAAAAAGCCAGATTATTTTCTTAATGCAGCTACTGGTTCAGCAGTAGAGACCATTGGCAATATTCTTATAAAAATTGATCCTGTTTTGGAAAAAGAAAAACCGGATGCATTTTTGATATTGGGTGACACAAACAGCTGTTTAAGCGCCATAGCAGCTAAAAGAAGACATATTCCAATATTCCATATGGAAGCTGGAAACAGATGTTTTGATCAGAGGGTTCCTGAAGAAACGAACAGAAAGATCGTGGACCATATTGCTGATATTAACATGCCTTATAGTGATATAGCTAGAGAATATTTGATAAGGGAAGGTTTTCCGGCTGATAGAATAATAAAAACCGGAAGCCCGATGTTTGAAGTTCTTAATTCAAAGAAGGCAGAAATTGAAAAATCAAATATTCTGGATAGATTAGGACTTAAGGAAGGAGAATACTTTGTAGTTTCTTCACATAGGGAAGAGAATATAAATGATGAGCAAAATTTTATGGATTTGGTAGATAGTTTAAATACAATTGCTGATATATATAAGTTGCCTTTAATATTCAGCACACACCCGAGAACACGGAATATGATAGAATCTAAAAAAATAGAGTTTAATCCATTAATAAAAATTATAAAACCTCTGGGATTTATCGATTATATAAAACTTCAAACAAAGGCAAAAGCTGTTTTGAGTGATAGTGGAACCATAAGTGAAGAGGCTTCTATTCTTGGATTAAAGGCACTTAATATAAGACAGGCACATGAAAGACCGGAGGCTATGGAGGAAACTGCTGTAATTATGGTAGGTTTAAAAAAAGAAAGGATTCTTCAGAGCCTGAAAATTTTGGAGACTCAACAGCAAGATACATTAAGAATTGTTAAAGATTATAATGTACCAAATGTATCAGACAAAGTATTAAGAATAATTTTATCATATACTGATTATGTGAATAGAACGATCTGGTTTAATGATCAAAGTTATAAAACTTAATTTTATCCAACTAATAATAAAAATTAAAACAGAAACCCACATAATCATATTGATGTATTGATAACGAAGTTTTCATCCATATAAATAATAACTATTTGAGATATTGATGAAATTTTTATTTTGTAAGGAGAATGGATAAAATGGCAATTGATTTTGTTATTACTTGGGTAAATGGAAATGATAAAAATTGGTTAAAAGTAAAAAATAGCTTTTTACCACCACAAAACACTGATAGTCGAATTAATAGATATCGTGATTTGGATATTCTACAATATTGGTTTAGAGGAGTGGAATTATTTACGCCATGGGTTAGAAAAATTCATTTTGTTACGTGGGGACATTTGCCAGAATGGCTAAATGTAAATAACTCAAAAATCAATATTGTTAAGCATTCTGAATTTATCCCTAGTGAATTTTTACCTACTTTTAATTCTAATGCTATAGAATTAAATTTACATAGGATAAAAGAATTGTCAGAATGCTTTGTTTATTTTAATGATGACATGTTTATAATCAGAGACATGAAAGAAAAAGATTTTTTTATAAATGGGTTGCCTTGTGATAGCGCTGTTTTAGAGATTATACCACCGACGGAATTGTTTTCACATATATTGGTTAATAATATTATTGTTGTTAATAAATATTTTGATAAACGTAAAACGATAAGAAAAAATTATAATAAATGGTTTAGGTTGAAATATGGAAGAGATTTATTTAGAACACTTTTATTATTACCGTGGGCTAAGTTTTCAGGTATAAAAAATTATCATTTACCAATTCCATTTAAAAAAAGTGTTTTTTATGAATTATGGCAAAAGGAAAATGGATTAATGAGAAATACTTGCCTAAATAAATTTAGAAGCTCATCAGATATAAATATTTGGTTATTCAGATATTGGCAGTTACTAAAAGGGGATTTTATACCTTCCAAAGTTAAAGGAAGACATTATGATATAGAATCCATTTATGACATTGAAAAAGTAAAAAAGGGATTCTCTAATCCAAATTGTAAAATGATCTGTTTAAACGATAATATTAATGCTCATGATTTTGAGGAGGTTAAAAAAGCATTAAAAAATATTTTTGAAAAGATTTTACCTAATAAATCATCTTTCGAAATATAACTTAGATAAAGATTATTTGCATAATTAATAGACATCGGGTTTATTTCTTGAGAAAGAAGGAAGAACAGTGAAACAGAAGTTAAAATCAGGTTTGTTTGTTTTATTAGATATAGTTTTGTTAACAATATCTTTTGTTGCAGCATATCTGATCCGGTTTGATTTTGATTTCGAAGCAATTCCTAAGCATTTTGTAAAGCATATGGCGTTTCTTTTAAGTATATCTGTTCTTTTTAAAGTCGCTGTTTTTATTCCTTTTAAATTATACAGAAGCCTTTGGAAATATGCCGGTGTTTATGAACTCGTTAGTATTTTTCTTGCTTCATCAATAACTAACGGTGTTCTTTTTGTGTATATTGCGTTTGTGGAAAGGCTTGCACCGCGCAGCATTTTTGTTATTACAGGAATGCTTGATGTTTTGCTCATCGGCGGTTCCAGAATGACTTATCGTTTGTACAGAAGGCTTGTATTGGGCCGGGTAATTCGGCTTGATAATGTTAAGAGAGTACTGATTGTAGGCGCCGGTGATGCCGGCGCAATGATTTCAAAAGAAATGGAACTTCATCCGGAGCTTAATTACAGGCCTGTGGCATTCCTGGATGACAGTGAATATAAAAAAGGAAAGAAAGTTAATGGTTATCCGGTTTTGGGCGGAATAGATGATGTAGCTGAAGTTGTGGAGAAGAAACACATTGATGAAATAATTATTGCAATTCCTTCCGCTAAACCTGCAGTAATTAACAGGATATACGAACAGTGTGCAAAAACCAGGTGCAAGGTTAAAATACTTCCGTCAATGTCGCAGCTGATTGACGGAACTATTATGCTGAAAAGGGTTAAGGACGTCGACCTTGAGGATTTGCTCGGGAGAGAGCCGATAGTTGTGGATTTGGAGGAAATTGCAGGGTATCTCAGCGGAAAGGTTGTACTGGTAACCGGCGGTGGTGGATCGATCGGTTCGGAGCTTTGCAGGCAGATTGCATCGTTTGGACCTAGGAAACTCGTAATGCTTGATATATATGAAAACGGTCTTCACGATATATATACCGAACTGACAAGGAAATATCCCGAGCTTGATATTGTTCCTGTAATTGCAAACATCCGTGAAATGGACAGAATGAAGGAAGTATTCGGGGAATATAAGCCGAATATTGTGTTCCATGCCGCAGCCCATAAGCATGTGCCATTAATGGAGAATAATCCCGAGGAAGCAATAAAGAATAACGTATTCGGAACATGGAATGTGGCGCATTGTGCCGATATTTTCAAGGCTGAAAGGTTTGTTTTGATCTCAACTGATAAGGCAGTAAACCCGACAAACGTTATGGGTGCATCAAAGCGTATCGCTGAAATGATAATACAGGCTTTGGATACGAAAAGCGAAACAGAATTTGTTGCCGTACGTTTTGGAAATGTACTGGGGAGCAACGGAAGCGTAATTCCGTTGTTCAAAAAACAGATCGAGGAAGGCGGGCCGGTTACCGTTACCCATCCCGATGTAACAAGGTTCTTTATGACGATTCCGGAAGCTGTTCAGCTTGTTATACAGGCCGGGGCACTTGCAGAAGGCGGCGAAATATTTGTGCTTGATATGGGTGAGCCGGTTAGAATTCTTGATTTGGCTAAGAACCTGATACGGCTTTCGGGTTTTGAGCCGTATGAGGATATAGATATAGAAATAATAGGTTTAAGGCCTGGAGAAAAACTGTACGAAGAAATATTGCTGAACGAAGAAGGCCTTAAGGCCACGAAACATAACAAGATATACATCGCAAAACCCTTACATATTGATTACGAGCTTTTGGAAAGAGAGCTGGAAATATTGAAACAGAAGGTTTACAAGTCTTCAGACAGCAATGAAATAAAGGAATATGTAAAAGTTCTGGTTCCGACATATAAGATGGCGCAGT
>Ga0209537_1002607_pt1 | contig 17787 bp, 25 predicted proteins | sample BioPla4DNA1_FD_187698 | JGI IMG/M metagenome (GOLD analysis project Ga0209537, IMG submission 187698) | Biogas fermentation microbial communities from Germany - Plant 4 DNA1 (SPAdes) (version 2) | ecosystem: Engineered > Bioreactor > Anaerobic > Digestate | place: Bielefeld, North... | reverse complement strand
GTCGTGTCACATATGTTTGACTTCTCTAGAAATTCTTCTAATCCTTTTTCACAATGACTAATGACTTTTTGTATGATTTCTTGTATAATTAATTCCATAAGAGTATCTCCTTTCTTTTGATTTTTGGGTTGTGATTATTATATCACAGAGGAGATACTCTTTTCTTTTATTTGTTTGTATTTTCCCAGAGTAATTTTACACTAACTAAATCTAGACTCTTGTATACTTAGGTCCCAAAAGGCTTAGCATTCTTTGCTATACCCATGAGTAAATAATAAATAAAATGAGAACTATAAATACATCAGAAATATCTATAGTTCTCAATGAAAAGGAAATAAAAATTTATTGACTAGTAGGAATGATTTTGATACTATCTGCCTCTTTGCCAGATTCTCGTTTAACTACATCTAAAATTTGGGCTACTTCTTCAGGTGCCAATTCTTGTTTATCCACTATAACGCTTACATAGTCCTGATTAAATATAACAATAGAATCATTAAAACCTTTTGCTTTCAAAAGACCTTCTATATTCAGTTCTTTTTCCATGTTTGATGTAATTTCTAAGAGTTGTTGTTGAGCTTGATTTTTAGTTTCAGGATCAGAATTGGGATTATCAACAATCTCTTTTATCCAATCTATTTCTTTCTTTCTTGTATTTTCTCTTTCAAAACGATATTCTACAAAGAAACCACCACTGCTAGATGTACTTACTATATCTGATGATGCATCATCCACATCTTGATTGTTATTTTTTCCTTCCAATGCATCATTAACCGTTACAGTTGGTTTTTTGCTGTCATTATCCAGTAAATTTGCATTGTCTTGCTCTTTAATAGCATTTTGATTGTATACAAAGTTCAAATATCCCGTTATAACGAGAAGAACTACCAACATAGCCAAAACTAAATTTTTTCTTTTTACCATCAGCATATTTATTACCCTCCCTAATTACTTTGTTCCATCGGGAAAACTTCTACTTGATTGGGCTTAACACCTAATGCAACCTGTACAGCCCTCATAAGTTCCATTTTTACTCGTACATCTTCAGCACCTTGGGCGATAACGATTACCCCTTTTATTTCTGGCTCCACCTCCTTTAGAATGATAGGCTTAGTACCTTCTGAATCGTTATAGGTTGATGGTTGAAAATTTTTGTCCGTTTGATTTATTGTCCTTGTACCCCCATTATTGTCCTCTTCTTCGGTTATGGTTGTTGATTCTACTGTATTCATAGCTGGTATAATCTCTTTTCCTGAGTTATAGGTTATCATAACTTCTACCTGCCCTGCTCCTTTTATAGAAGATAATATCTCTTTTAGCCTTTGTTCGTCTCTATTCTCATAAGAAGCCTTATTATCTACCCAATGAAGATCAGTTGTATCGTCATTTTGATGATATTCATTTTGATTAGTATTAGATGGTTTATTCAATGTAGAAGTATAAATGCTTATGACAATAGAAATCACAAGAATTGCCAGTATTATCTCGATATTTTTAATTTCTTTAAATCTTGCTATTAGATCCTTTAGAGTTTTTTTATTTTCCATAGTGGCCTCCTTATCATAGGTATTGCTATTTCTTATTTATGTATATTCTTGATTTATCAATTTCATAAGTAGTAGATAAATGTTCTATAATTGTTTCAAAATCAATATCATTATCTTGAAAATTTGAGTGAGAAGAAACTTCTTTTTCCGTTGGTAACTTATCATCTATACGTATCTCTATTGGTTCAATTTTCAAGGAATCAGAGGTTCCTATGGTAATGTCAATTTGACTTAATGAAAACATATCTTGATCTTGATTTTTGTCTAATGTGACATTTGCTGAAACCTCTAATTCAGGTGTATATTTTTTTACTCTGCTAACTACATCTTCCTCTAATCTATTCTTATATAGTTCTATCAGATATTTTTCCTGATTTATTTCCAAAGCTTTGTTTTGTACATTCATAGCTTCTAATTCTGCATCTATTTGCTTAATCCATAAGTTCTTTGTAAGCTGAGGAAAATTGCCTGTTAGCTTTATAATAGGCTGCAAAATGACTAAGATAGTAATGAGCCCCATGAAAAACTTAGTATATTTTTTAAGATTCCCATTAGGTAGAACCATATCCAGCAATGTTGCCAGTATTACCACTGCTACCATATTTGAAATCCATTGGTTTAACATCTAAATGCTCCTTTATCTCATCATTACAGTTATATTACCTAATCCTATTAATAATGCTATAGTTAGGAAGAACAATATCGCTATACCTAATAAGGTTACAAGGAGTATTACTAACACACTACCTATTTCATTTAAACAATTTACAACTCTTTTATCACTAATAGGTTCTAGTAATGCACTAGATAGCTTATAAACAGCCATTAATGAAAGAATCTTTAATATAGGATATAGACAGATTGATATAGCAACTATTAATCCCACTACACCTACCGCATTTTTTAGCATTAAGGAAGAGCTAATAATAACATCTACTGTTTGAGAGAACATTTTCCCTACCACTGGAACAAAGGTTTCAATGGCATATTTCGTAGTACGGATTGATACTCCGTCAAAGGATGCTGCTATTATCCCCTGGACACTAAGGACTCCAATAAAAATTGTGAAAACTATACCTAATACCCAGGAACAAATGTTTCTAGTTAGTTTACTAAGATTTACTAAACTGATGTTATCATTAATATTACTGATCAGTACTAAGATAGTAGATAAGAAAATCAATGGTATCATAATGTTCTTTAGGAATATTCCAGTTACTCCAGTCAACAATGCCGTAGCTGGCTGCATAACTCCCGATGAAGCTATACCTCCCATACCAATGAGGAGAGCTAAAAGGGCAGGAAAAAGAATTTGCATAAATGATGTCATTTGTTCAATAGTATTCTTTCCAACATTGAGGACTACTGTTATGCTTTGAATAATTAATATTACTATCATAATATAACAAACTATCCAGGCCAGCTCTCCTACTGTGCTATCGCTAAAATTGGTTTTAAAATTACTCAAAATACCGGTAAATATAGCGATGGCAAAGATTTTTGCCATAAGGGATAGATTGAGTTTTATTTCTGTGAAAAAAGCTTTGCCTAAGCTCTCGTATATTTTTTTCCAATTTAACTCAAATTTACCTGTGACAAGGTTAATAATTGTTTCCTTAAGATTAGCATTGGTTAATAAACCATCTTGGTAATTATCTAGATTTTTATTAAACTCATTCCATTGATCAATATTCAATATATCTAATTGCTCTTCTGCTATTTTTTGAATTTCTTCTCTTATATCAACTCTGGATTCTTGAGTTGTCGATGCTTTTATTATATTAGTTGGAATTATCATTAGTATGGCTATAAGAGAAATAATGATAAAATTCTTCATATGTTGAAACTCCTTATGGCAGTATTTGCAAAATTGTTTCAGTAAGAGCTGTTAATATCGGTAATCCCAAAATCATAATAATCACTTTTCCACCCAGCTCTATTTTCGAAGCTATGCTATTTTCTCCCATATCTCGACAAATTTGTGAACCGAACTCAGTTATGTAAGCTACACCTATTATTTTAATTAAAGAGGATATAAAAACAGTATCAATTTGAGTTTTATTGATTATATCGTTAAACACATTAACAATATATGGGAGCTTATCGGCAATGATGAAAAATATAAATATAGCTGCTGCAATGCTTATAAGGAAAGCTATCTCAGGCTTATGCTGTTTAATAATCAGTGAAAGAATAGCAGCTACAATACCTACCCCAACAATTTGAACTATATCCATAAAAACACCTTTTCTAAGTAACTTTAATATAGGCGAAAGATACTTCTTACGTTGTTGAATAAATCATTAATGAGATTTACTACCATTAGAAGAACAATCACTACACCAGTTAGAGTAGTCAGCATAGCGATTTCTTCTCTACCTGCCCTCGCCAGCACATGATTTACCACAGATACCAAGATACCAATTGCAGCTATCTTAAAAATAATATCAATATTCACCTTAGCTTCCTCCATTCGTAAACTAGAACAATATTATGGCTATACCTAATCCCAATAGTAAGCCTAAACTTCGATACATATTTCCATAACGTAAGTGAAGTTGCCTAGCATTTTCTTCTTCTATTTTTAATTGCTGCTGTGCAATCTCAAAATACTTTTTTTGATTTTGCCTATCACTATTGCCTAACTGCAGGCCAAACCGATACATTATATCTAGCTCTGTTTTACCTACACATGGATTTTTTTGTATTTTATTTAAAGATTTATTCCATGCTTCCGTAAGGGAATATTCTGTTTTATTTTCCAAATTATCTGCTACTTCAATGAAGAAAGTTTTCCAATCTCCATCCAAAGTCCTAATTGAATTTCTTATGGCTTGAGATAAAAAAGTGGAATAATAAACTATTTCTGTCTCCAAATGTGCTAAGATGCTTTGTAAAACTCTAATATTGTATATTCTCTGTTTATATCTATATGACATTTGCATTCCTAAAAGAGTACAGCATATAACAATGGTTATGCTAGATGCTATTTTGAGAAACACCTCATCACTTCCCAATTAAATTCTTTGGTATTCCTGTCTTCTATAAAGCTATCTAATAGGATGATCTAGTAATATCTGGTCATTAATGCAATCATAAACTTTCTCTAAAGTTCCCGTCCCTAGGCTATTGCCTAGTACTAATACTCTCTGAAAAACTTTTTTGTCTAAAAGGGATTTTAATATGGGTCTTTTGCGTGCATCTTCCAGTCCAGAGCTGTGAGCCGTTGTTATTATTTTAATTCCGGCATTTAAAGCGTCTTCTATTGCCATAGCATCTTCAGGTCTGCCAATTTCATCAGTTATTATCACGTTTGGAGAGAGAGAACGTATCATCATAATTATACCTAAGGCTTTTGGACATCCATCTAGTATATCTGTTCTAACCCCTACGTCATTTTGAGGTATTCCTTGAAAACACCCTGCAATTTCAGAGCGTTCATCTACAATCCCTACCTTTACTCCTCTAAACCCTGAAAAGCCATTACTAAGCTGTCTGGATAGATCCCTTAACAAGGTGGTCTTTCCCATTTGAGGTGGGGAAAGTATTAGAGTATGTAGCACTTGGCCATCATTTATAATATATGGTAAAATTTTATTAGCAACGTTAATAATCTGTCTGGCTATTCTTATATTAAAGGAGGTTATATGTTGAAAGGTGACAATTCCTTCTTTTCCCAGTACAACTTTTCCAGATATCCCAACGCGGTATCCGCCTTGTAGTGTTATATATCCATTGCGTAACTCTTCCTCAAAGGCATAAATGGAATAATTGGAAATTAACTCCAATATCCTCATTATATCTTCTTTGGTTACAATATAAGCATCCTTGGGATGATGAGGAACGACTTTTCCATTAGTGCATAGAAAATAGTCCCTTCCACGGCTATATACCATGAGGGGACGATTTTGGCGGATCCGTATTTCCTCTAAGCCTTTCAATATCGTGGGATTGATGGACAAAATTATTTTTCTTATATTATCTGGTAATGCATCTATTATTGGCTGTAAAGTGTTTCTTTGATAATTTTCTATCCTTTGTATCATATGGACTCGTCCTTTCTTTATGTATAATATATCTATGACGGTAAAGGCTTGTTTATAACTATTTTTATATAAAAAAAGACCGGTTTTGACCGGTCTAAAAATAAATATGTAAATTTAATCTGTATCATTATCATCATTATCTTCTTCATCGTATATTGTCTCATTACAATTTGGACATAATAGCTCGTCTTCCATATCAAAAATGTCATCAGAAAAGTAAACAATCTCATGGCAATGAGGACACTCTACCTCAATATACTGGGTATCATCGTAATCATCATCTTCATCATATTCAGCATTTCCGTATAATTCATCTTCCACATTTGATAGATCCTCATCAATAGTCTGTACATATTCATCAAGTTCAGCACGAGAATCATGGAGTTCAGTAATTTCATCGATTATATCATCTAAAACATCAACGATATTTACAAGTACTTTTCCTTCTTTAGTACTATCGTCAATTCCTAATCCATCCATCAAGCCTTTAAGATAGGCCACTCGCTCAATTAGATAGCTCAAACTTATCCCTTCTTTCTACTTTTTATTAATTAACATTAATATAATTCCCCTTAAACTCTTTCCATATACTCGCCAGTCCTAGTATCGATACGTATAACATCACCTACATTAACAAAGAGAGGAACTTGAACCACAGCACCAGTCTCAAGGGTAGCAGGCTTACTGCCTCCAGTAGCTGTATCTCCCTTAAAGCCAGGTTCTGTATGGGTGACTTCTAACTCAACAAAGAAGGGAGGTTCTACAGAAAAAGCTTCGCCCTTAAAAAACTTGATGGTTACGTTCATATTTTCTTTAATAAATTTAATGGCATCCTCTACTTGGCTATGATTAAGGGGTATTTGTTCGTAAGTTTCAGTATCCATAAAATAATATAGATTCCCATCATTATATAAATATTGCATTTCCTTTGTTTCTATATGAGCTCTAGGAACTTTTTCAGTAGGGCTGAAAGTTTTTTCTATAGTACTTCCAGTTACTATGTTTTTTATCTTTGTCCTTACAAAGGCAGCACCTTTACCTGGTTTAACATGTTGAAAATCTACAATGGTATAAACTTGACCGTCAAGTTCAATTGTAATACCTTTTCTAAAGTCTCCAGCTGAAATCATAATTTTCATCTCCCATCCATATTAATTGAATTATAAAATAGTTAATCCTGCAACTTAATTTGCAGTTGAATTTGATAAATATTTGACTAGATATTCTAGGGCTAGTCCATATCCCTCTAATCCTAGGCCGCTTATCTGGCCAAGGCATACTGGGGCTATAACGGATATATTGCGGAAGGACTCCCTAGCACTTATATTTGATATATGTACTTCAATAACCGGGAGCTCAACCGCGGATATTGCATCCCTCAAGGCATAGCTATAATGGGTGAAAGCTCCAGGATTGAAGATTATACCATGATACTTTTCTCTAGCTTCATGAATTTGGTCAATTAAAGCTCCCTCACTATTGGACTGGAAATGATAAATTTCCACTCCTAGTGCTAGGGCACGCTTATCTAAATCTTTAATTAACCTGTTCAAGCCAGATTTACCATAAATAGAAGGCTCGCGAATTCCTAATAGATTTAAATTTGGCCCATTTAAAATTAGAATTTTCATTCTAATTATAGCTCCTTTTCAAAATTTCATATATATATTATCATATATTGCCATTATTGGATAGAGTAATTTTTTCTTCATATATATTTTTTAACTTAAGAGCATCTTCGGCCATAACTCCTCTGGACTCACAAATAATTGTTGGACTGAGTCTTCTCTCAATTATTACTTCAGCTAAATAGGAAAATTCCGGTCCATATTGTGTATCAGAGATAGTCCAGTGTTTTTTTTCACCGCCTTCAGTGAACTCAATACGACTAAAATGAGAATGGAAAGATTTAGTTCTCTCATATCCAATAGCATTTTCTACTCTATCTATGATTTCTTGGTAATCTTCCTTGCTATTTATAGCTCCTAAACCCCTAGCATGCAAATGCCCAAAGTCTAAAGTGGGCATCATGTTATCATGCAGAGAGCAAAAGTGCAGGATTTCATCCAATGTACCCACCTGATTTAATTTTCCCATTGTTTCAGGACATAAAAACATACCACTTTGAAGATAATCCTTAGCTTGATCTATTAATTGTTTCAACATGTGTATTACATTCTCATTGGCTTTTTGCCTACTTATTTTTGCGCAGGAGCCTGGGTGAAAAACCACTCTTTTAGCCCCTAGCCATGTAGCTACTTTGAGAGAATCCAAGATATATTCTTTAGATTTTTTTGCTATTTCCTTCTCAGGTGAGGCAAGATTTATATAATATGGAGCATGTACACTTACTGCTATATCATACTTTCTAGCCTCTGTTCCAATTAACCTTGCAGTTTCTTCTTTAATGTTAATACCTCGAGTTAAGGAATATTCATAGGCGTTTAATCCCATATCATGTAACCATTTTGGCATATCAATACTGCTCTTATGCCCTTGTTTATAAAATGATTCGCTATTACCCGATGGGCCAAATCTAATACTATTGTTTAAGTTCAATTCTTGCCTTCTTCCCTTCCTATAATAATTTCTGCTATTTCATCTACTATATTCCTTACTTTTTTACCATCAGTGTTTATAGTATGATGAGCTTTCATATATATAGGTCTTCTAAGCTTATAGAGTTCTTCAATTCTTTTTTTTGGATTACTATGATCCAGCATGGGACGATTATTTGAATCCATAAGCCTATCATATAAAGTTGAAAGGGAAGCATCTAAATGGATAACTATCCCTTTTGACAACAATATATCAAAAAGCTCATTATTCATTACTGCCCCTCCTCCGGTAGCTAAGACAATATCTGATATACTTACTATATCTCTTATTACTTCATATTCCAAACTTCTAAAATATTTTTCACCATATGTGCGGAAAATATCCCGTATACTCATTCCAGCTATTTCCTCTATTTTATGATCAGAGTCTATAAACTTATAGGATAGTTTTTTAGCTAATTCACTTCCGATGGTGGATTTTCCTACCCCCATGAAACCTATCAGTATTATATTATTCATTTTTCATCACATCACCTAACTTGAATATCATTGATCATAATATAAAAGATTTGAATTTTCTATTTCTATGATTATAACATTTGCAACCATAAAACCATAGCCTTAATTACATAAATGGCATATTAGCTATTTTTATCTTTTGGAAAGATTAAAAAATGAAGTATTACTTCTACATCCCAATCAAAAGATGTGCTTATTAAATTCGATTGCTTTTTATTCAGTTTTATATTGTCCATTATAAGTGGCCATGGTGCCTTTTCTATATTGGAGATAATTTTTTTGATGTTGTCATAGTTAGTTTCAAAATTAAGAGTTATGGTAATAACATTATATTCTTTATGCTCTTGGGTATCTGAAAATGTTAACTTGGTACCCAAGCCAAAATCTTCAATGGCCTCTTCTATAAAGACAATGATCTGAGAAGTAACCTTTTTAGTATCAACTGTTTGCTGAATTTGATTAGATCGCCTCTCTAATTCTAATATTTTATTTTTTAATTCATCTACTTGAGCTTGAGAATAAGTAGTAGTTTCTATACCTTCTTTATTTCTATGGATTTGATCTTTCATTATGGTAATTTCTTGGTATATTTTTTTATAGAATAAGTTAAAATATAATACTAAGAAAATAAAGACTAAAGTTACACATATAAGTGTCTTTTCTCTAGTTGAAATCTTCAATTTCTTCTTCCTCCTCAAGTAAAACATCTTCTATGAAAGGAACTGGAAGCTGAGTCCAACATTCAATATGGAAATTGCGGCTATGTCTGTCTTGGTCCAAATAAATTTCCTTAATGTTGACTGTGCTTATTAAATGGTTTTCTTGTAATTTTAGAATACAATTAGCAATTATTCTATCATTAGGCGCAAAGCCCTGGAGGGTTAATATATTTCTAGTAATGCTTATATGTGTAAGTTCTATTTGGTGAGAAATTGAATCATCAACTATTTCTAAAATCTTATAAAAATCTCTTTTTCTGGTTTCTATCTTATCATTGATTTCTATTTGTTTCGATAAACTTGATAATTGCTTTTCTAGCTGGAGATATTCAGAGTATGTTTTATTAATGGATGCTAATTCTTGGTTTGTTTTATCTGTCTCTGTTTTAAGACTGTTTTTATACTTAATAGGCAGTACAAAGGCAATCGAGATAATTAGAGTAAATGATAATATAATTATTATAAATATAAAGTGATTTCCATTAAACCTGCGACCTGTCATTAGATTTATATCCAACTTCATAGGGCAATTCTCCTTAAAGTGGAACCAATAGCTTTACTAAGGGATATAATTTTCTTATCTGGACAAAAATGGGAAAATAGAGCATTAATATTAATCCAATCCGTCCATAATGTAATATTTGATTTTGAATCTTGTTTTAATAATTTTAATAAATCCCAGATTTCCTCTTCTTCTCCAACTATAATGACATGGTTCAATTCATTGTTATCAATTGCTTGATTGTTGAAATATTTAATTATGCCTAATATTTCATCTTTTATTTGATGTAAATCTGTTTTTTCTCCTTCATTTACTATGGTTCTGTTGGCAAAATATATACCCTTTTGCAATATGGTAATGTCAATATAATAGTGACCTAGGTCAACTAAACATAAACTTTTATTTTTTAAAATCCTTTGCTGATTATCATTAGCAAATTTTATGAGAAGTTTTTCAATGCAATTAAATGGAATGTCTATATATATGGGCTTTAAACCAGCTTTTTTTAAAACTCTAATATAAGAAGAGATAATTTCTTTTAACACAGCTACCACCATAATATCCCAATATTCTATATCATTGACTATTGACGTATTCATTATCCTATAGTCTACGGTATAGTCATCTAACTTTAATGGCAAATATTCTCTTATATCATATAAAATATTCTCCATTAATATTTCTTTTTCCATCCTTGGGAGAGTAATCTTTTTTATTGCTATATGGTGGGCAGGTAAGCATAATGCACATCTCTTTTCTCTAATTTTATATATTTTAATTATTTCTTTTATGTGTTGCCCTAATAAATCTTCAGAAATGATCCTGTCTCTAGCTATTAAACCATTTGGAATGGATTCTATAGTCCATTCTTTACAGATTGAATTATTATCCATTCTAATTAATTTAATCCTATTAGAATCTATTTCTAATCCTATAGATACCATTGGTTTTAGAATCATATTAATAACCTCCAACAATTTACCTAGTCTCTGCCCATTCTGCTATAGAAAAAGATGAATTATCTAGTTTATAGTCTGGATCCTGAGGATCTCTCCAAAGAACATGAATAGTAGCCTTAATTGACCGCTTTATATCACCAATACTACAGGTAGACACTAGAATTAATTCATCCTTGCCCGAAACGTTACTATTGATACTACAAATAATGTTTATTTTAACCTTTCGTCCTAAATAGTCCTGAAATTCAGGAGATTTTATGGGAGTTTCTAGTAGCTTTGCAAGAAAAGATTGCCTACTTATAACACTTGGATCCTTATATAAACTCTCCATAGTGTTACAGAAAATCTCTATCTGCTGTGTTAAACCTGCTTCTGCAAAATAATAAGCTGCCTGATAGAGTTTGTCTGCAGATAAAATTTTCGAATGAACTTGATCCATGCTCAGTAAAGTTATACCTAACACGGATAGCACTAGCAACACTAAAAGGACTATTATGATGGCAGAACCTTTTGATCTAAATCTCATTACGCCTATCCCCTTTTTGCGAAATTAAAGAAGTTGAAAGGAGTTAGTTCATTATGTGAAAATAAGCTTCTAGGGTAAATTTTTGTTGCTTGTTATCTGGAATGCTGGAAATCCTAACATACACTAAAGAAGGACTTGGCTTGTCAAAGACAAACTCGCATATACCTGTAGCCAATTGATTGTTTTTATTCATCAATACATTATCTGATAAACTATAGCTTTCATCTCCTACTATCAAACTATTTTCCTTAATATAAACCGAGTTAGATCTTCTAATGTGGTAAGTTATATGTTCAATAGCTATACGTACATTAGATTGATTTTCTATAGAAGAAACATTATTTATATAGCTTTGAATGCCGAATCGATAGATAGAATAACCTAAAGAAAGCACTACAAGGATGAGACTGGCATAAATAATAAGCTCCATTATAGCAATGCCTCTTTTTGATCTATGAAACACCTTGATAATCAATAGTTTTTCTCCTTTGCTAGTGTTGTATGTCCCAAATTTATATGCCTCCTTTCAGGGCATATGTGACCACTAACTTGTTAGTTTTTTAATCTAACGATATTCTGTATTTCGAATATTGAATGTTTTAGGTTAGCATCTTCAAATGCTTCTACATTAGCTTTAAAAATTGAATAATCCCTATAGAAGCATTTATCGACTACTGTATACTCATTATCAGATGATAAAACCCAATTTTTGTCATTACCTGGATATATAGTTATATAGGCATCTCCAGTGATATGAAATATGATTTTATTGCTAGACTTCTTTTCTATTAGGTTGATGCATATATCATTTTTATTGGAGGATTGAAGACTTCCTGATATTGTTTGATGGCCTAAAGTTAGATAATAATAGGAGTTTGTAATATCAACTTCAATGTTGAAAGTATTTGCATCATGGTCTAACAAGAATGATTTGTGTTCATTGGGAGTGAAAACTAGTATTTCATCTTTTAAATCTCCTATATCTTTAACAATGATGTAGAAGCAATTGGAACCGCTTTTAACAGAATAAGGCTCAATTGAAGTACGGACATAAATATCATCTATCTTTTTGATTCCATTATACTCATAGGCCTCTTTAGAGTTTTTAGACATTAGCATTTCCATTTCATTTCGTACTATATATATTGCTTTAAACTGTTTAGATGTAGAGTCGCGTACTTTTGTAGATTGAATAAACATCCCTGTAAAAGGGCCTATTATTATGGCTATAATAAAAATTGAAACAAGAACTTCAACTAATGATACTCCTTTATTTTCACTCAATATTTAATGGTCACCCTCCCTGTTCCAACTGCTACTGTTATGGTTAGCTCTCTGCCTTTTTTTGATGTTAAAACGATGCTACCAGTTTGTGATGGATTGCCTGTAGTTGCAAAGGAAAGTCTCTTGTAAGTTCCGTGATTTTTAAAGGTGCTACTAATATTAGAGATAATAGAATTAAATGTTACACTTTTTATAATCGGTTCTCGAATATTAGCACTTCTTATTCTATATGACCTATTTGAAATATTAAGATCAAAATTATGGGTTATTCCTTTGGTTATAGCCAGGTACTGTGTCCAACGAATGTCTTCTACAAGCTCTCTAGCCGTAGACTCTAAAATCCATTTATCTATTAAATCTATAATGTTAGGAACAGCAATAACCAATAATATGCCTAATATAGAGATAGCACAAATTAACTCTATTAGCGTAAGTCCCTTTTCTTTTATCATATCAACTGACCACCTATAGGAAACTTATTAAATACCAGGAGATCATGTCTTTTCCCCATAAAAGAGTTACTAGAGTGGCTAATGATATAAAAGGAGCAAAAGGGATATAATCATCTCTTTTCTTAATTCTTAATAGCAGTAATAGAATAGAAAAAAGACCTCCCAAATATATAGAAAATAAAAAAGTTAATAAGGTCATCTTCCATCCCATAAATAATCCAATAACACCTAATAGTTTAATATCTCCTCCTCCCATACCTTCTTTTCTTATAATCAGCAAAGAAATCAAGGCTATAATCAATAAGCTTCCTGCCCCAACTATAAGTCCCAGAATAGCGTCTAAAAAGTTAATTGTTATATTAGTTAAGCTAAAGAGTAGCCCGAATATTAACCCTAAAAAAATTAGTATATTTGGAATTATTTGTTGTTCTATATCTGTAAAAGATGTGATAATTAAGAGACTGACTAAAGTATAATAGCTAATAAATTGCCAAGTAAAGCCGAACTTACTATATAGCAACAAGGCTAAAATCGGTGTTATTAGCTCAACAATTAGATATCTTGGAGAAATTTTACTCTTGCAATACCTGCATCTACCTAATAAAAGAACATAACTTAATATGGGAATTAAGTCTAAGATTTTCAAAGGATGTCGGCAATTAGGACAGTAAGAAGAAGGATATATGATAGATTCATTAATAAGTATTCTATGAATGCAGACATTATAAAAACTAGCTAGTAAAATCGAAAACAAAATAATTAATGCAATATACATGGCTTTACTCCCTTCATCCTAAAAAAGCATACATTTCAAACATAGGTAAAATTATTGATATAACTATAAAAGCTATTATACCTCCTAGAATAAGAACAGAAATAGGTTCTAATAAAGCTATGAATCTATCTATAGCGACTTCAGCCTCCATTTCACATATTTCTGATACTTTATTCATCATTTCCTGAAGCTGACCACTTTCTTCTCCTATGACTATAAAGTTAATAATTTCTGCTGGAAAGACTCCTAATGAGTTTAAAACCTTGGACAAACTTTCACCTTGCTGTATCATGTTAACTGAATTGGCCAACTTTCTACTTATAAACTCATTCTTTGTTACTCTTGATGATATTGCTAGAGCATGTGCAATAGATATACCGGCTGATGTGAGCATCGCCATTGTATGATTAAAATGAGCAGATATGAGCTTTTTAATCAGATTCCCGAAATAAGGAGTTCTTATCAGAATTCTATCTATAAAAAAACGAATATTTGAATGATGCAGGGCTAGTCTACTAATTAAGTAGATTATGGGTAGTAATAAAAGAAATAAAATTTGGTTATCTATGAAAAAATGGCTTATACCTAAAACAAATCGTGTACATTTAGGCAGTTCAACCTGTGCATTTGCAAAAAGAGTAATAACTTGTGGTACAATTACATGCATAAGGAAATAAACCATTAGAATTGATGCAACAGTTAGAAAGATGGGGTATGCTAGTGCTTTACTGATTTTTTGCTTGATTTTATATTGTTTTTCGAAATACTGAGCCATTTTATCAAACGAAATATCTAAAGTACCGCTCCATTCACCAGCTTCAATGGTTCTAATTAGCAGTATCGGAAAAATGTTATCTTGTTTCATTGCTTGAGACAAGGAATATCCTTCTTGAACTAAAGAATAGACCTTTTGCAATGAAGCTTTTAATAATGAATTGCTAATTTGATTAATTATTATTTGCAAGCCTTTAACTGGAGGAATTCCTGCTTTCAACATTGATGCATATTGCTTGCAAAAAACAGAAAAATCCTTTGAATTAATTTTAGATAATATATGTAAACTATTAAGATCCCTTGTCTTTTTAATGTATCTAACAGATGTTGGAAATAGTTGCCTTTGTCTTAATTGATTAACGACTTCCTTTTTATCATTAGCCTCAATATAACCTTCGATTTCTTGGCCTTCAATACTTATGGCATAGTATTTAAATCTAGCTATCTTACACCACTCCCCCTAATATTACAATATTAAAGCAAATGGTGCTTTTATCTATAATTTTATTTTACATTATATAGGTAATTATATAAAATTTCAACATAAATTATAAAAAAACAACACTTTTTGGATAAGATAGGCTAAGCTACTCTAAGAATGGATTATAATAATGTACCCAGACTCCGGAAGAGTCTTGCACGGGGAGTTTTTCAAGGTTAAGAAGTGTAACTTTGGAGTGAATTCTATATTGATCTTTACCTTCTTCACCTATAATATAGAACTCTAAAATGTTGGAGTTCTTTTTCAAGGTTAAATTTAACTCTACAATATTTGAGTTGGTTAAAGGTTTACTTATATTATTATAATTGTACTCAATACATCCCTTCTTTAAGCCTATACTACTATTGTATAAGCCCTTATTCTGGTTTGGAGTTTCAACCAAAGATATAGCCGTTGCCGTCCTAAGTTCTTTAGTTATAAATTCAGCAGCTATTAAGATGTCATTTTGTATATTAGATTTTTTCTGTGCAGCTTCATATGTATTAGCTCCAAAAAAATAAAAAGAAAAAATAGGTACTAAAATAATCCCTAACAAAGCTAGAGTTATAACAATTTCCACTAAGGAGAACCCCTTATTTTCAAAAATACTTTTAAGTTTTATCTGAGGGATTAAAGTATTCATATATGCCCTCCATTTTTTATGTAACAACTTAACTTTAGAAAACTTGGCTTAAGGTTAATTTATTATTGCTCAGGTACAAAAACTGAAATGGCAATTTGTTTACCCTGGATTTCTGTCTTTTCACTATGAATTCTTCCAGGTATTTTTATATGCTGCTCTATGCCCTGAAATGAAATAATTAGGTCTTTTTTCTCTGATGCATTATCTAGACTAATAGATTCTTCTAGCTTATCCTGAATTTTATATAACTCCTTATTTTTTATTCCTGATATTTCAATGTCTCTATAACTATTCGCAAACAAGGCTAACAATGCAGAACTTACAATTAATAATATAGTAATAGCTATTAATACCTCAACAAGTGTGAAACCCTTATTGTTTATTTTATTGCCAAAGCCCTTTTTCATAAGAAACACCACCGTTAGTTACACTTTCTACTATATCAGGTAAAGATTCCATAATGGAATTATCAAAAGTTAAAGTACAGCTTCCTACTGCCTCAAAACTTGTGCATATTAATGCTCCCTTTAAGCTACCACTTCCTGAAATTTCAACATGGGCCTTAGGGGCATAAATAGCTCTTACATGAACATCGGAAGCTCCTGTTATTTTAACATGATTACCTCCGGTTATAATATGACCAGTAATACCCGCACTACCAACTATTTCTATATTTGCTTTTTCTAAATATGCACATCCTACAAATCTAGTAGATCCACCTAAATCAATTTCGTTACCCTTATAATATAGTATAACATCGCTAGGTTGGCCATCATTATTTACTGTACTGCTACCTTTAATTTCAAGCTTGTTTTTGACATATAAATATAATTTACCTTTTCCTATCCTATTTAAGGTGATTTTGCCCGATCCTTTTATAATAAGTTCGTCAGTGACTATAATTCTATCCTGATCACCTATATGAACAATTAATTCATTGTTTACTGTAATATTAGAATAACAACCATCATGATAGAGATGATACTGATCGGCTTTAATAGAACCTCTATGAGGAAGATCTGAAGGAAAATCAGGGAAATTTGGTAATTCATAATTTCTTACATTTTTCAGCTTTCGTATTTCACCCTTCACACTATTATTTGAACCAGTTATAACCTTATTTATTTCTCCATTAGCACCAATATACAGGTTTCCTTCAATAATTGAAGACCCAGTAAAATTAATGCTTCCAGGTTGCTCTGCGTTTGTAGCTACATCTCCTGTTATTTTGGAACTTCCTTTCATGCTTATTTTACTATTTGCAAATAAGGCTACATCAATAACAGGAACACTTTTGGTTGGATATAGATTTACTTGAACTGTTTCTTTTATATTACCTACTATTCCGATAGAGGTAATAATAAGATTATTATCCTTATCTCTTTTCACTTTAACCCTAAAATGTCCTGGAATATCTTCATCTAGTTTTACTGGATGAGATTCAGATGCATCTATTAGTGACTCTAAATATTGTGACATATCAATATTATCGGGATTTGTAATAATATATTGGGCAACGGCTTCCGCTCCCGATTTAGCTAAGTAGTAGGCTTGCATTTTCTTTTCAGCCCTCTCAGCCCCCAAAACATCTCTACTACTATAATGCCAAATGACAATTCCTAGCAGGGTTAAAATGGAAGCTAAAATGAGGACTGTCCCTAAAGCCATGTCTTTTCTATTTCTCAAGATGTTCATGACAGCCCTCCTTAATCTTAGTTATCATAATTAGTTGTGTTGGTTCTATCTCATACAATAATAGACTAATTATTGCATATTATTACTGGGATCTTATAACTAGTGAACTGATATAAAAAATTAAATTACGGTGTATAAGAATGCTATTTCTTATGACTTACTATTCTAAAAAGCTTAATCATTTTCTCCTAATTCAGTACTTGCTGGTGATTAAGTCTATATAATGGTGTAAAAAGAAAAATAAGTTGAGCCAAAGCTCATGCCTCGGTTAGAATATAGTTACCCAACAATACCAAACCGAGGAGGA
>Ga0209537_1002606_pt1 | contig 17791 bp, 11 predicted proteins | sample BioPla4DNA1_FD_187698 | JGI IMG/M metagenome (GOLD analysis project Ga0209537, IMG submission 187698) | Biogas fermentation microbial communities from Germany - Plant 4 DNA1 (SPAdes) (version 2) | ecosystem: Engineered > Bioreactor > Anaerobic > Digestate | place: Bielefeld, North... | reverse complement strand
CAGCCTTCTAATGATGGACCTGAGAATAATGTTGAATCAATAGAAGATGTTGAGCAACTTGACATTGATAACATAAGTTTTAGTGATTATTTGGATTCAAATAAACACAATCATGATGCAGATATTTTTGAAGATGAAGGAATTATGGATTTTCAACAAGATGTCGATGATAAAAAGTCAAGCGTATCTGGGAATATATTTAAATTCAAACCATGCTTTGAACAGAATACACTTAGTGAAAAAATTACCTGTCATGGGGAGGGTGACAATTTGGTGCCTCCATAGAACTATACACTTTAAGCTATATAGGGTTATTGAAATGAAAGCAATGTTATATAAATTAATTTAACTGTCCGTACTTTGGTACAGTATTTGTTATAAAATATAAAATGGATAGTTGTATGACAGTGTAAGCATGAAAGCAAACCTTTAAACTTTGTTTAAAAAAATACGCATATGTATTGCATAAGTTCGCAAAAACGAATAAAATAGTAATTGGTAAACATTGTGAATTTAAAAAAAACGAGGTGGCATATGAAAGAATATATTACAGCTCAAGAAGCTGCAAAAAAATGGGGAATAACAGTAAGACGTGTTCAGGTTTTATGTGCAGAAGGAAGGATTTCAGGAGCAATTAAACATGCATCTGTATGGGCCATTCCAAAGGACGCTGAAAAACCTAAAAGATTGTCACCTGGACCTAAAAATAAGTAGGTGGAACCTATGGATGAGAGATTATTACTACGAGAATTAGCTGGAAACTACACTCTAAGTAAACAGAAGCTTGTTATTGCTTGTGTTGAAAGAAATATGTTAAAGACACTTTTTTCTGATTGGGAATGGCTAAATATTGGATTAGTTGTTTCTGAGAAATTGCTTAAATTTCCTAAAAATTTAAGAAATCAAAATATAGTTGAGATTGTTAAAGAACTCATTGACAATAATCAATCAGAAAGGATAGTAGTTGAAAATATTGATATTCTTTTCTCACCGGAATATTCCTTAGATGTTATAAAACTATTCGTCCTTGCTGGTAGAAGCAAAACACTTGTAGTACATTGGAGTGGTAAAATGGAAGATGGTTTTATTACATATAGCGAACCAATCTATGAGGATTATCATAGATACGATATAAAGAATTATGATGTTTATTGCATTACAAAATAAGGGGGCAGGAAATATGAGATATGGGGAATTAATTAAATTTGATCCAATTGATACAATTATTCAATTGAGAGATGCAGATGACTCTTCAAAAGCAAGAAGATTCGTTGAAACTTATGTTATGTCAGATGATATGGCTAATATGATAAATGACAAGATGTTGACTGAGTTGAATTTAGATGAAGTTGTAGATAATAAAGGAATATTTTTAGTAGGTAATTATGGAACCGGTAAATCTCACTTAATGTCAGTTATATCAGCAATAGCTCAAGACGAAGAAAATGTTCAATACTTGCAAAACCAAAGATTTGCAGAATTGGTTAAACCAATTGCAGGAAGATTTGAAGTTTTACGTATTGAAATTGGTGCAGTAACGACATCTTTAAGAAGTATTATTACGACTGAATTAGAGAAAGATTTAGCTAAAAGGGGTATTATATATAAATTTCCAGATGCAAATACTATAACAAGTAATAAAGATGCATTAAACGAAATGATGGGCAAATTTGAAACTGTCTATGGCACAAAAGGATACTTGCTGGTTATAGATGAGCTGTTGGATTATTTAAAGAGTCGCACACAAATGGATTTAATGTTGGATCTACAGTTTTTAAGAGAGTTGGGAGAATTTATCAAAAATTCTCGATTCAGGCTTATTTGTGGTGTCCAAGAAGCGTTGTTTGATAATCCTAGTTTTACATTTGTTGCTACCACTTTACTAAAAGTTAAAGATAGATTTGAACAAGCTATTATTAGAAGGGAAGATATAGCTTATGTTGTATCTGAACGTATACTGAAAAAGACACCAGAACAAAAAGCCAAGATTAGAGAGCACCTTCAAAAATTCTGTAGCCTATATAAAAATATGGCTGAAAGACTAGAAGAATTTGTAGAACTCTTCCCAATTCATCCTGCATACATAGAAACTTTCCAACGAGTATATCTGGCAGAAAAACGAGAGGTGCTCAAAACAATATCTTCAACAGTTAGAAGTATTATTGATGAAGAAGTGCCACAAAATGAACCAGGAATTAAATCATATGATTCATATTGGAAATACATTAAAGAAAATCTTGCTAAGAAAGCTGAACCTGAGATTAAAGAAGTCCTTGATAAAAGTGGTGTCTTAGAAGACATCATTAATCGTTCTTTTACGTCAAAAGCGATATATAAACCAATAGCTATACAGATTATTTATGCTTTAAGTGTTCATAGATTAACAACAGGTAGCCTCGATGTTAGGTCAGGTCTTACTGTTCAAAATATGAAAGATGATTTAGCTCTCTATATTGATACACCTATTAAAGATGAAGAATTTCTTCTTTCAACCGTGCAGTCTGTGATGAAAGCTATCATGGATACGGTAAGCGGCCAGTTTATTGAATATAACAAAGATAACGAACAGTATTTCTTAGACTTAAAAAAAGACATTGATTATGATGCAAAAATCGAACAAAAAGCAAATGTTTTGCATGATTCGCAACTAAATAGATTTTTCTATGCAGTTGTATACGATATGCTTGACTGGGAACCTGTAGAGCCAGCACCAGGGCACAAAATTTATGAATATCATATTAATTGGGAAGAAAAAAATATTTCTCGATTTGGTTATTTATTTATGGGTGAGTCAAATGAACGACCTACAGCTCAACCACCACGAGATTTTTATGTTTATTTCTTACCGCCTTACGGCAAATTAACAGCAGTAGATGAGAAAAAAGATGATGAAGTTTTCTTCAAATTTAGAGATGATGAAGAATTTAAATATAATTTAAAAATGTATGCTGCAGCCAAAGAAATGGAAGAATTAGCAGCACAAGCAGATACTAAAAAAATATATAACAAAAAAGCAGAAGAATATAAAAAAGTCGTGAGAAAGTGGATTGATAAAAATAAACTATCTTGTTTTACAATAACTTATAAAGGTATTACAAGACAAATGATAGAGGTTTTGCATGGAAAACGTCTTAATGACAAGACTTTTAAAGAAATTATTGATATGGCATCATCTATATCTCTATCAGAATATTTCTCTGAATTATACCCTAAGTATCCTAAATTTTTAGTAAAGGTTACAGAGCGAAATATTCGTGAAGTATTGGGTAGAGGATTAGATTATATTGCTGGTAAACAATATCAAGATGGAGCTAATCTTTTAGAAAGTTTTGGACTTCTTGATGGAGGAAAGATCAAGCCGGAAAACTCCATGTATGCAATGCATTTTATTAAGAAAATCGATGCTTTGCCTGCAAACAGGGTCATAAATGCCGCTGATATTTTTGAAAATCCATATCAAGATGTATATTATGATAAAGAATTCAAACTTGAAAGAGAATGGATTGTATTAATTATGGCTGCACTTGCATACAGCGGGTATGTGACAATTTTGGCAAGAAATAATGTTAGGTACGATGCTTCTAATCTTGATGAATTAGCCAAAGCAAATATAATTGATTTATATGAATTTAAGCATATTGCCAAACCTAAAACACCTTCAATGACAGAATTGAAGAAAACATTTAATATGCTTGGTATTCCTGAAGGATTAATTGTTAATCCAAATACGTGGGATAAGGCAGTAGAAGAATTATTAAAAGAGGCTAGAAGCTTATCGGATAGAGCATTACATGTTAACAATATTCTAAACGAAAACTTTGCTCTTTGGGGAGAACTATTAATTCCTAAAAATATAATGGAAGAGTATAAAAACAAAATAAGAACTGTACTGGATTTTGGAAATGCAATTAATAGTAGATTTAATTCATCACCTAAATTGCAAAATTACGACTATACTTTGGAACAACTTGAAAAAATTGAAGAAGGGATTAATACTATTGCAATTGTTGAAAGATATGAAACTTTAAAGAATAAGTGCTCAGCCAATATTGAGTATTTTAGCAAAGTAGAGCTTGTAGTAAATGAAGAAGATTGGAAAAAGAAAATTAAGGAAGAAAAAGATGCATTTATAGCTATGCGTGATGCATTAAGAGATACAAATGAGGATATTGATTATTCTTCTGATATCAATAACCGATTAAATATGCTTAAAGAAGAATATATTACCTACTACGTTAATTTACATACTAAGTCGCGGTTAAGTATAAGTGAAAGTACAAAAAAAGGTGAAATTCTTGAAAGTCGTACAATGGCTAATTTAAGAAAGCTAACGAATATTTCAGGTATTCTTTCAGTAGGAAAATTTAATGAAATTGTTGAAAAAGAATTATCACCTTTAAAAGTTTGCTATGAGTTATCACCACCAGAATTAAAGCAAAGCCATATATGTCCTCATTGTCATTTTAAGCCATCTGACAAAGAAAAACCTGTTAAAGGGAAATTAGATATTATTGAAGATAAGTTAGATAATTTACTTGAGGAATGGAAAGATACCATATTATCTTCAATCGAAGATCCTTTAATAGCGGCTGATATTCAATATCTAAAAGAAGAACAGAAAAATGTAATTGAAGATTTTATTTCAAGTAGAAAGTTGCCGGATATTGTAGATAATCATTTTGTTGATGCTATAAATACTTTATTACGAGGATTAGATAAAGTTGAAGTAGATATAAGGGATTTAAATGATATTATGATATCTTGGGGACCATGTACTGTAGATGATCTAAAAAATAAATTCGATGCACTACTCACTGGATGGTCTAAAGGAAAAGAAAAAAACAAGTTGCGAATTATTATTAAAAAATAGGAGGAAATAGTAATGAAACTTACTAAAGAGCACTTAGATAAAGTGCGTCATATAGAAGGATTTCCAATTGCAAAGGATGAGGATATTATTGCGTTATCACAGCCGCCTTATTATACAGCATGCCCTAACCCATTTATAGAAGATTTTATAAAAGAACATGGTAAACCATATGATGAAGCAACTGATGATTATCATAGGGAGCCGTTTGCAGCAGATATTAGTGAAGGACGAAACGATGCAATATATAATGCACATAGCTACCATACAAAAGTACCATATAAAGCCATTATGAGATATATTTTACACTATACTGAGCCAGGAGATATCATATATGATGGTTTTTGTGGGACTGGAATGACAGCTGTAGCTGCACAAATGTGTGGTTCTCCTGAAAACGAATTTAAATTACAAATAGAAAAAGAAATGCCATATGTTAATTGGGGTATAAGAAAAACTATTTTAAACGATTTATCTCCAGCTGCTACTTTTATATCATATAATTATAATAATCCTATCGATTTACTTGATTTTGAAAAACATGCTAATTTGTTGTTAGATGAATGTGAAAAAGAAAATGGATGGATGTACGAAACTAGACATTTAGAAGATGGACAAGAAGTTTATGATATAGACAATAATCCTATACTTGGAAAAATTAACTATATAGTTTGGTCAGATGTTTTAATTTGTCCAAACTGTACAACAGAAATCAATTTTTGGAAAGCTGCTGTCGATACAACAAAAGGGAAAATTGCTAAAAATTTCAATTGCCCTAATTGTGCTAACATACTTAAAAAAACAGATTGTGAAAGAGCAACTGAAACGATTTATGACAAAACGTTGAAAAAAACAAAGGTTATTACAAAACAAGTTATGGTACTAATTAACTACTCTGTAGGAAGGAAAAGATATGAAAAAAAGCCAGATGCATTTGATTATGAGATGTTGAGGAAAATTGATGAATTTGATATACCATATTGGTATCCAACATTAGAGATACCTGAAGGTTATAATACTGAACAACCTAAAAAATCACATGGATTTACACATATTTATGATTTCTATACAAAACGAAATTTAATAATACTATCTAGTCTGTACAACAAGATCTTAAAAGTTAATGATAAAAGAATTAGGGATGTTTTATTATTTGGATTTAATAATGTACAACAAAGACATTGTAAATTAAATGCAATGAGATTTAATGTTTCTTTTCCCTCAAATATTACAAGCGGGACATTATATATTCCATCTTTAGTTAGGGAGAACAATATCTATAATCAGCTAAAAAATAAATATTTTAGAAGATTTGTACCTGTTTTCAATAAAATTAAATCAAATACAAGTATTATATCTACAGGAAGTAATACAGATATTAAACATATTCAAGATAATTCAATAGATTATATTTTTACAGATCCACCTTTTGGCAATAATTTGAATTATTCTGAATTGAATTTTATTTGGGAGGCTTGGTTAAAGGTATTAACGAATAACAAAGCTGAGGCAATTATTAATCCTGTTCAGAAAAAAGACATTTTCCAATATCAAAGTTTAATGGAAAAGAGTTTCGGAGAATGTTATAGAATATTGAAACCTGGCAGATGGATGACAGTGGAATTTCATAACTCAAAGAACTCCGTGTGGAATGCTATTCAAGAAGCACTTCTCAAAGCAGGCTTTATAGTAGCTGACATTCGTACTCTTGATAAAAAATTAGGAAGTATAAAGCAAGTTACAACACACACAGCTGTAAAACAAGATTTAATAATATCAGCATATAAACCTAAAGAGAGGTTTAAAAGAAGCTTTCTAAAACATGCTGGTTCTGAAGAAGCTGTTTGGGAATTTGTAAGACAACACTTAGTACAATTGCCTAAAGTTGTTGAAACTAACGGGAAAATCTCTGTTATTGCTGAAAGACAAGCATATCTACTTTTCGATAGGATGGTAGCGTATCATGTTATGAATGGTATTTCAGTACCAATGGATGCAGGAGAATTTTATAAAGGTTTAAAAGAAAAGTTTATTGAACGTGATGGTATGTATTTCTTACCAGATCAAGTTAATGAATATGATGAAAAAAGAATAATAATGGATGTTGAAAATATCCAGATGACTTTTGTTGTAACCGACGAAAAATCTGCAAGACAGTGGCTTTATAATCAATTGTCTACACCTCAGACATACCAAGAAATTCAGCCTAAATTTATTCAGGAATTGCACCAGTTAAAGCATGAAAAGATGCCTGAATTAAGAGATATGTTAGAAGAAAACTTTTTGCAAGATGAAGAAGGAAAATGGTATGTACCAGATGTAAATAAAGCTTCCGATTTAGCCAAGCTAAGAGAGAAAAGACTATTAAAAGAATTTGATGAATATCTGAACGGAACTGGCAAACTTAAGGTATTTAGAACAGAGTCTATTCGTGCTGGTTTTGATAGAGCATGGAAAGAACGAAATTTTAAAACGATTGTACAGGTAGCAAAAAGATTACCTGAGAAGGTAATACAAGAAGATCCCGCACTTCTTATGTATTATGATAATGCATTAAGCAAAGTTGAAGGGTAAAGAGAGGGAATGTTATGTATGAGATAGGCCAATGGGTATTTGATTCACTTAGTGGTAATAAAGTAAGAATACTTGAAAAGGAAGATTTATGGGGATACGTGTCTTATAAAGTATATGACCCTGTTTTTAAGAAAATATATCAATTGGATGAAAAACATATTTTAGCTACTAGTGAAACTGTAGACTCTGAAGCTTATGTTAGATATATATCTTTGCTTAGTAAGATTCGTAACAAATTATCAGGAGGTATACTTTCTCAATTAGGAGAAAGTATACTCCCTTTACCACATCAAATATACGCATTGAACAAAGCTTTATCAAATAATAATGTTCGTTATTTACTTGCAGATGAAGTTGGTTTAGGTAAAACTATTGAAGCTGGGCTTATTATAAAGGAATTAAAGACACGAGGCTTAATTAAAAGAATTCTGGTTGTATGCCCAAAGGGATTAGTTACTCAATGGCATATAGAAATGAAAGAGAAATTTAATGAGACATTTAATATTATTTTACCTGAGGATTATGATACCATTAGAAGACTTAATAACAATATGAATGTTTATGAAGACTTTAATCAGGTCATAAGTCCGATGGATTCAATAAAGCCTCTTGAAAAACGGGCTGGATGGAGCAAAGAAAAAATCGACAAGTATAATAATGATCGAATTTATTCAATCGTTAATGGTGGTTGGGATCTAATTATTATTGATGAAGCTCATCGTGTGGCGGGAAGCTCAAGTGAAGTGGCTAGATATAAAATGGGAAAATTATTGGCAAAATCAAGTCCTTACTTATTATTGCTTACCGCTACACCTCATTCAGGTAAAACAGAGCCATTTTTACGTCTTGTAAGACTTTTGGACGAGGAAGCATTTCCAGATTATCGTGCAATTGTTAAAGAACAGGTAGCCCCGTATATTATTCGTACAGAAAAAAGAGATGCTGTAGACCATGAGGGAAATAAATTGTTTAAAAATAGGATAACAAGAGTTATTGAAATTAAATGGGAAGAACGACATAGTCTACAAAAAAAGCTCTATGAAATGGTTACAAATTATGTTTCCTATGGCTATAATAAAGCGCTAAAAACTAAGAAACCATATATAGGATTTTTAATGGTTCTGATGCAACGATTAGTATCAAGTAGTACCTCAGCTATAAGAGATAGCATTGAAAGAAGAATAGAAATTTTAGAAAATCAAGCATCTCATATTCCAGATTTATCTATTGAAGATTTTGCTGAAGTAGAAGCTGAAGTATCTCTTGAGGAATTGCTTACGTCTGTTACATTCGATTTTAAAAAAGAATTAGATGAGTTAAAGAATATTTTGGTAGTTGCAAAACAAGCGGAATATCAGTATTTAGATGCTAAAGCAGAACATTTATTAGACTTGCTAGACAAGCTTTTTAATGAAGACAAAAACAGAAAGGTTATAATTTTTACTGAATTTGTAACCACACAGAGCTTTTTAAGAGACTTTTTAAACAGCCGTAATTATTCAACGTCGATTCTAAATGGTTCTATGAGTATTGAAGAGAGGAATTTTGTTCTAAAAGAATTTAAAACAAAAACGGATATTTTAATTTCAACAGATGCTGGAGGAGAAGGTCTTAACTTGCAGTTTTCTAATGTTGTAATTAATTATGATTTACCATGGAACCCAATGAAAATTGAACAGCGAATAGGACGTGTGGACAGAATTGGCCAAAAGAATGATGTATTAGTTTTTAATTATGTCTTAGAAGGAACTGTTGAAAAAAGAGTTAGGGAAGTATTGGAAAGTAAACTTTCCGTAATTTTTGAACAGATGGGCATAGATAAAATGCAAGATGTTTTAGATAATGAATTGGCTGAAATTGATTTTACAGATGTATTTATTAAGTCCATAACAGATCCTAAATTTGAAGATTATTATATTGATAAAATGGAATCAGATATTAAAGAGCAGGTAAATCAAGCCAAAAAGATTAGAGAACTAATAACTGAAGACAAGGCAATTGATTTAGAAGTACTTTCGACTGTCGGAGAGTTTAATACAAATCAATTATTACAGCAGATGTATATAAATTATAAATCTTATAGAAATGAAGCAATTGAAAACATAGAACAACTTTTTGTAGATTTTGGAAATGAAGAAGTTAATCAAATCATTTCTCAAGAGTTAAAATGGGAAAAGACAGAAGGTGCAGTTATTATTAATCTTCCAGATCTACCAAATGAAAAAGGTTATTGGTCGTTATGGGAATTAAGTCTAGGTAATGCTACAGACGAAAAAATAGTACTACCTTTGTTTATTAATTTGGCAGGAAGAAATAGACCTGCATCTGCTAAACGTATTTGGGATGAACTTTGTAAGCCAAATAGGAAAATAGACATTCTAGGAGTAAAACATTTTGTTGAAGATGAGTACGAAAAAATATATTCATCTGCAAAAGAGATAGCATATGATAATTTTCTGGAATTAAAAAAGAGATATGAAGAGAAAATAGAGCAGAAATATAGGAAATATAATTATGCTCTTGATCTTAGAATTGAAGCAGCGGAAAGAATTGGTATAGAGAATATAAAACGTAGTAGACTTAAGAAGTTGAATCAAGAAAGAGTAGAAATGCAGAAAAAATTCAATATGAAGAAACAAATATGTCCGGAATTTAAACCAATCTTTTTTGCATTAATGGAGTGATAGTATTGTTTAACGATTTTTTGATAGAAAAATTGTCAATTGATTATGAAAAGAGAATTCTGCTCTTTGATGAAGATAATTTGTTAGCCAAATGTGGGCTTTCGAACACTATCTTAAATAGAGGATTTCAAATATATGAGTATAAAGAAGTAGAGGAATTTAGGTATATATATGAATCTCAATTAAGAAATAATGAAACAGAGAAATTCATCATTCATGTACGAAACCCACAAATGTACGTTCCGTATGATATTAGAAAGAGTTGTTATGAAGTTTCCTTTAGCTTTGTAGAAATATTTCAAAAACTTGAAGTATCAGAGTTAAGGAAACATCCTAATGTTGATTTGGAATTATTACACATCGCCCATCAAAACTATTATGGCAATAAACTTGGAGTAAAAGGAACTTATAATTTTATAAAAAAAGAAATATATTCTCAGAAATATGCTTCTGAATTTATAGATTTGCTTATTAATAGAATTAGTAGTTCATTATGCAAAATTTCAAATTATAAAGATTGGTTTGAAATTGCAAGAGATTGGGCAAGAGTTAGAATGTTAATAGATGGAGGTTTTATCCAAAGAGATATCAATCGTTTATCAATTGAAATTGATAAACGTTTTAAAACATGGATGTTGGATAATTATAAAACTTTATCAGCAAATTCTATCAGTAATGGACCTGTGTTAGCGAATAGAGTTATTGATTATATAAAATCAAAAAGTGATAAGATAGCTCTTATTTTATTAGATGGAATGTCCATTGAAAACTGGCTAACATTATATTTAAATATGGATAATTTCAATTATGAAATTGAGCAAGGATTTATTTTTGTCTTGATACCGAGTATAACTGCCATTTCAAGACAGTCAATATTTTCAGGAATGTTACCGATAAGTCATAGTGAACCTTTTTCGTTACAAAATGAAGAAAGACAATGGTTTGACTATTGGATGAATAATGGTTACCGGAAAGAAGACATTTTTTTTGGTAAAGGGTTAGATGTCGAGTTGTCATATAATACTCGAATTGCAGGAATAATAATTAATTTTATTGATGATTTAATGCATGGACAGATTCAAGGTCAAGATGGGATGTATCGTGATATTGCTGCATGGGCAAAAACTTCTGAATTTAAGAATTTAGTTAATGATTTAATTCGAAAAGGTTTTAATGTATATGTTACATCAGATCATGGAAATATCGAAGCAATTGGACAGGGAAGGCCTAAAAATGAAGGTGTATTAACTGAAATGACTAGCCTTAGAGCAAGAATTTATCAAGATTATGCAGTTACTGATAAGACAGAAAATGAATATAAAGTTTTTAGATATCCAGGTATATACATGCCTAAAGACTATCAATATATTATATGTGAGACTAATGCTGCCTTCGGAACAAAAGGAAAAAACTACGTATGCCATGGAGGCATGAGTATCGATGAAGTCATCGTGCCATTTATTAAAATAAAGGAAGTTGATAAAAATGAGTAAAGCAGTTGTATTAGCAAGATCTGTTAAACCAGAATGGTTAGATAAAACAGTAGAAATACTGTTAGATAACAATGACTCTGACAGAAATGAAATAAAAGAAAGAATTAATGAGTATCTTTCTAATTACATAAAGAGTTCTACTAATCTAAGGAAAACGAGAGAAATCTTATTAAATATTTGGTTTGATATTGATGAAGAAATCTTAGATTTTAGGACTAGAGCATTTGAAATTTATAAAGAGACGAAACAATCAGATCGTTTAGGGATTCATTGGGCAATGATATTATTGGCATTCCCTATTTTCAAGGATTTGTGCATTATAATCGGCAAGTTAGCTGATATGCAAGATGAAGTTCAGTTATCTCAAATTAGAAGAAGAGTTTTTGAACTTTGGGGAGAAAGAACTACCTTATTGCATTCTATAGATAAAAACATTAAAACACTTAAAGATTTTAATGTGCTTGAACAAAAAAAACCTGGGGTTTATAAAGTGATTAAGCATGAAATAAAGAATAAAGAAGTAGCATGTATGTTACTCTATGCAGTATTTAAGTCAAGTGATAAGCTTTATCATAGCTTTTCAGATATTGATAAGTTTATGGAATTGTTTCCATTTGAAAACAATTTAGAATTAGATGACTTAAACCAATGCGGATTATTTACTATGGATAGAATTGGTGGAGAGACAGTGGTAAGTATTGTTAAATGATGAATAGAGTATTTTAAAAATGATTGGACATATTTTATTCAAAATAAGCTAATTTAAGAATGACACAAAACACACTTTTGATTGAAATAGTCTGAGTGTGTTTATTTGTAATACGATTAGGCTTTAAAGGAGTATGAAATTAAGGGTAGTAATGTTTCTGAGCATCATTATAGTTTGTTGACGAGAGGTGTTAGTATGTCATCTTATTCAAATATTAAGTTGAAGATTTTATATTTGATGAAAATACTTCTAGAAAAAACTGATGAAAAGCATCCAATGACTGTTAACGAAATTATTGAAGAACTCGGGAATTATGATATTTCAGCAGAAAGAAAGTCAATTTACTCTGATATAGAAATATTAACTTCTTTTGGGCTGGATATTATTTGTGAAAAGGGAAGATCAAATAAATATTTTGTAGGGTCAAGAGATTTTGAACTCCCTGAATTAAAGCTGTTAGTAGATGCAGTTCAATCTTCGAAATTTATTACTCACAAGAAAAGTGAAGAATTAATTAAAAAGATTGAAAAGCTAACAAGCATTCATGAAGCCAAAGAACTTCATAGACATGTTGTAGTTGCTGATCGGGTTAAAACGATGAATGAAAGTATCTATTACAATGTAGATGAAATTCATAAGGCTATTCAGCAAAATAAGCAGATTCGCTTCAAATACTTTGACTATAACTTGGACAAGCAGATTGAATACAGAAGAGATGGTGAATGGTACTATGCAAGTCCATATGCTTTAACATGGTCTGACGATAATTACTACATGATTGCATATTATGAAAGATACAACGGTTTTAGTAATTTTAGAGTTGACAGGATGGCAGCTATTCAAATGGTTAAAAAAGATAGAATAATGTATAAAGATACCGAAGACTTCAATGTAGCAGATTATTCCAAAAAATTTTTTAGAATGTTTAGTGGAGAGACGGAAACAGTAAAACTTCAGTTTGATAATTCGCTGATTAATGTGGTTATAGATAGATTTGGAAAGGATATTGTCATTAATAGACAAGATGATGATCATTTTATAATAACAGTTGATGTAGTTGCTACAAATACTTTTTTAGGGTGGCTGTTTATGTTTGGAGAAAAGGTTAAAATACTCTCTCCGGAGCATTTGATCAATGATATGAAAACTATAGCCAAAAGAGTAGCGGATTTATATGAATAATGTCATGAACAAACATACATTTAAATTGAATGGTGTTTTCTATTATACATTATAAATGCAACATATTTACATATATATTGTCCGTACAATGGGACAATTCTTCTATTATAATTTAAAGTGTAAATGTATATCTATTTCAAAGAAATTTAGGGAGCTGATTGCATGAAACTTGGAATGAGAAAACCAAGTTTGAAGAAGCGAATTGTGGCGAGAACAAGTCTTAAAAGACTGATTGTACATCGAGCTGAAATTAAAATGCCAAGGGGATATGGATGGTTAAGAAATCCCAAGAAATACGCCTACAATAAGGTGTATAATAAAACGTCTTTTGATATTTTTAAACTACTAAAGAAACTGTTTAAATAGAGGTTTAGGAGCATATTCGATTTAGAAATGTTTGTTGTAAAATAAAAGTACAGCAAATTTGCAGATAAAAATACAGCAGTTGGCATGAAAAAATGGTTGTTATGATAGAAAAATGCAATATGGAGGTTGAGTAAATGAGGTTATTTTTGGGGAAATTTAGCAATAACTATCCAGAACAAATTGAAAAAAGGTATTATGCTGCTGGGGATGAAAATAGCAGTTGGTATGGCGGTGTAAAACCAGGTGACTATGTGTTTGTATCATATGAAGGTAAAATCATCGGATTATGGAAAGCAAAAGAATATACAAAAATGAAAAATACTGTAAATTCAAAAGATGATGGAGTTTTGCTATTTGATGAGATCAAGACTTACGAAGATGTCAGTGTTTCAAATGATTTTACTAGATATAAGCATTTTGTTCACGACTTAAATTTAGTTAATAAAGTTACTAAGAGTGTTAAGGGACTTGGTTTCATTCCTATAAAAACAACAGAAAATTGCCCAAACCCAGAAGATATTGATTTCAAATCCAATGGCATTAATATTTATATTGCTCTAAAGGATGTAGACCTAAATCCCAAAGAAGGAGACATCAGAGTAGCTATAGACAATCTAGAACAAATGAAAATCATTGCTATCGAGAAATTTATTAATGGTGAATTTGTTATTTATGACGAGCTAAATGACCTTTATGAAGAACGCAATAAAGAAGATGGTAAATTCACTATAAAAGAACTCAACGACTATGCCCTAGAGGATAATGCTACTAATAAGCGAAAGTTCTTAATTACATTAATTGAAGAACTTGAAAAGAATGGTTTCATGAAAGTATCTAATGCAATAAGGTTATATGATAATTTGCTAGTAGGAAGAAAACGATCGGCTACTACAAAGGCAGATGACTCTAAAACAGTTATTTCAAGGGAAAGTGAAAGTGATGAAGAAATAGCTGAAGATAGTGAGCAATACATGTCTTATGCTAGTTTACTAAATTTTAATCCAAACCTTATTTTATATGGTCCTCCGGGCACAGGTAAAACCTATGCTACGCAGAAGATCATTGATCATTTTGAGAAAAAATATTTCAGAGGGAATGGTAGTTATAAACTTGCTGAAGCAGAAAATAGAGTTAAGACTATTACCTTTCATCAGTCTTACTCATATGAGGAGTTTATTGAAGGAATTAGACCGGTGCTCAACGATGATGAAGCTGGTAACATTGTCTATAAACTAGAAAATGGATTATTTAAAGAACACTGTATTAATGCAGAAAAAGAACTCATTAAAAGACAAAATAATGCTAAGTATATTGACATGATTCATTCTGAAAGCACCATTTGGAAAGTGTCTTTAGGAGAACGTAAATCAGATGAGATTTACGATGAATGCATTAAAGTAGGAGATATTGCAATTGGATGGCTTGATGATCAAGATTTAAGTGAGTTAACTTATGATGATATTTTAGAAAAATTAAAGGAAGAAAGTGATTATGGCAATAAACCAACACAAAATGCCAATACGATCAATGCCCTAGTTAATGAAATGACTATTGGTGATATTGTGATGGTCTACGATGGTCCCCAAACTGTAAGGATGATTGGTGTTATTAAGTCTGATTATAGATATGACAACAAATATAGTTTTAGACATAGAAGAAGCGTTGAGTGGTTTAAAGACTTGAATTATCCGATAAACATACACAAATATAATGGGAATAAGAACTTGACCCTAAAGACAATTTATAAGCTCGTTAGAATGAGTATATCAGATGTAATCGAAATAGTGTCTCAAAATAGCACAGTAAAGCAAAGTCTTGAAGATAAACATGAAATCAAGCCTTATTATATGATTATTGATGAAATAAATAGAGGGAATATTTCAAAAATATTCGGAGAATTAATTACTTTAATTGAACAAGACAAACGTGGCAAAGTAAAGATTTTTCTGCCTTATTCTAAGAAAGAGTTTACTGTTCCAAGTAATTTGTTTATTATTGGAACTATGAATACGGCTGATCGATCAATTGCTGCGATTGATACTGCTTTGAGAAGAAGATTTACATTTGTTGAAATGGAGCCTGACTCAAGTATTTTAGCACAATTTGATAATCCCATTATCAATGATCATATCGATCTTACAAAATTAATGGATGCTTTAAATGAAAAGATTTTGGAAAAATTTGATCGGGATCATAGAATTGGTCATGCTTATTTTATGGGGATTGAATCTCTAAACAATCTATATCAGACGTGGTATTTTAAAATACTACCACTATTGGGAGAATATTTCTATAACGATGTAGATTCTCTTACTTCAATAGTTGGAAAGAGTTTCTATGATAATTATGGAAATATTAGATATCTTTCTCTTACTAAAAAGAATAATGGATTATCAGAATTTGAAGAAAAATTATTAGAAATATATAGGGGAAACGATAATGGATAGTATTAGAGTGATTAAGATCTTTGAAGACAGACAGAAAAAAGTATGTTTATCGGAAGAAGAAAAGAAAGATATTATATCGATGAAATCTATTATCGGTGAAAACAATTTGATTTTGCAAGCTGATGGTAAGCTTTTGGTTAAACATTATGTGGGGTTTATTCAAATCAATAAAACAAGGTTATTGATTTACCCTAAAATTGTAAGCAGATTAAATAATGAAGAAGGGTATGATAAGGCTTTTGAAATATTGATTAAACTTTTGTCTTACTCAGAATTTGGTAGTGTCAAAAGAATTCCGTCGGCTCAAATGATTGGAAGGTATCATGGTGATTTATTAGAGATATTTATAAGTTTTTTTATTGATGAACTTTTGTTTTTGTTCAAAAGGGACGTTAATCGAGGTTATAACAATAATCTAGAGGATCAAACTTTTATTAAAGGGAAAATTGATTTTGCTGAGACAGTAAAGAAAAATAGTTTTAAAAAGCACCTTCATTATGTTAGGTTTGATCAGTTTACTGAAAATATTTTGTTAAATCAAATATTTAAAGCGGTGATTCAGAGGTTAATCAAAAGAACTTTAGTTAAAGAAAATAAAATAAAGTTGAAACAAGGATTGTTGTGGCTAGAAGATATTGAACCTATTCAGTTAAATAATGAGATCTGGCAGCAGGTTAAATTTACAAGACTTAATTGTGCATATGAATCAGTTTTTAATCTAGCTAAACTCTTTTATCTTAATTCAAGCCCTAACCTAAATAAGGGCGATGAATTGACTTTTAGTTTTTTAGTTCCTCTTAATCAGTTATTTGAGAAATATATATATGAAATACTAAAGAACAATATGAGTTCGGATTTTGAAGTAAAATATCAAGGGCCAATCAGTTATTTAGGAGAATTAGAAAGGGATAAATTTTTACAATTGAAACCAGATATTAGTATACTCAGGGGAGATAAAGTATTTTTTGTTATTGATGCGAAATACAAAGAAATACTAAGCATCGATGGTAAACTTTCTATAAGTCAATCAGATGTTTATCAAATGTTAGCTTATAGCGTTCGGTATGATTGTAAAAACATCTTTCTTGTGTACCCCAAATTTTTAACAGAAACAAATGAAAAAATTTTAATATCTACAATTAACATACCTCACTATGACCGACAGATTGCAATTAACTTGATTCTGATTGATTTAGAAAAAGATGCAGACTATTTATCTGAGAGATTGATAAAAATTATAATAAATCCAGAGGTGATTAAGGGGGCAGGACATGGCGAAGTATTCACCACAAACTAATTATTTCAAAACGTCAAAAAAACTAACTCAAATATATAACTATACGTAAGCGTAAAAAATTAAGTACCTAGATAGCATATCCTCCCAATTGATAAAATTAAGAAAAAGATTATTAATGGGAGGATATAATTATGTCTAGAAAATTAGATAATGCAACCTGGGAAGAATATAT
>Ga0209537_1002597_pt1 | contig 17841 bp, 17 predicted proteins | sample BioPla4DNA1_FD_187698 | JGI IMG/M metagenome (GOLD analysis project Ga0209537, IMG submission 187698) | Biogas fermentation microbial communities from Germany - Plant 4 DNA1 (SPAdes) (version 2) | ecosystem: Engineered > Bioreactor > Anaerobic > Digestate | place: Bielefeld, North... | reverse complement strand
GTTATACATGAAGATGTCACCCTTTCGTTGAGTTTTTGTTGCAAATTCTTATCTTAACAGGATGACATCTTCTTTTCAATTCCTCTGGTCTTTTTTCCCATTTACCCTACAGTAACTTTACGCTAAGAAGATCATAAGTGACAGCGGCCAGGGCTGTCGAATAGCATAATAGTGGGAACTTAAGTCATACGGTGCGTGTTGATGGAATGCATCGCCCTTTACGATTCAGGAAATTACGCATACAGGGTCTGCAGGATATTTGAAAAGAAGGGGCTGGTTTTTGAGGTTATGGCTACGCCCTGCCTGATATCCCATATGGGCTGCGGGTACTGCCTGGTATTCCCTTGCGAGTATATTGATGCGGTCCTTGCCGAGAGCCGTGCCTGCGGATGTCCCGTGAGAGAAGCCTATAAGGTGGTTGAACGCAACCACAAAAGGGAATATATAAAGATTGAAAGATAATACTGTGGTAAGCGGCGAAAGGAGCGCAGTATGGACACGAGCGGCGTTTTGGACCTGTTCAGGGAACTTGCGGCGGCTGCTGGCGAAAAGATACTTGATATATACCGGAGCGATTTTGCTGTGGAATACAAGGAGGATAACACCCCGGTAACCAGGGATGACAAGGTATCCAATGAGATAATTGAGCGGGGCCTTAAGGATGAATATCCCCAGATCCCGGTACTGGCCGAAGAATCGGCCGATGATTTATACAGGCTGTCAGAGGAATACTGTTTCATCGTAGATCCACTGGACGGGACCAAGGAGTTTGTCAGCAAGACCGATGAGTTTACCGTTAATATAGCCCTGGCGAGGAACGGAATTCCCATTGCCGGACTTATTTATGTTCCGGTGCTGGGGGAATTCTATTATGCCTCTGAAAACCAGGGCGCCTTCTGGTACAGGGATAAGGAAGAAGAGCAGCCCCTCGATGTATCGGACAGGATAGGCGGTATACGCCTTGCGGTCAGCAGGTTTCATCGCACCAGGGAGTTGGACAGGCTTATAGAGAAAAACCATATCCAACATGTCGTTGTTGTCGGAAGCGCATATAAAGGCTGCCTTTTTGCCCGGGGAGACGTGGAAGCCTATTACCGTTTCGGCAGGACCATGGAATGGGATACCGCGGCAATGCAGGTTATAGCGGTTGAAGCGGGCGGAATCTTCATGGGCATGGACGGAAAGCCCTTTGTCTACAACAAGCCGAACCCTGAGAATCACTCAGGTTTTTACCTTGTCAACAGGCTTGAGAACAGGCTGGCTTTTTGACTCATATTATTTGTGGATTCAATAATGACACAGATTGGTATAAAATGAATATATCAATTGCTTCAAGGAGGAAAGGTAAATGAGAGACTGCCCTGTGTATCTCGACGAGTCAAAGAGCTTTGAGGAGCGAGCCAAAGATCTTGTTTCCAGGATGACAATCGAGGAAAAGGTGTCACAAATGCTGTTCAATGCCCCTGCCATCGAAAGGCTGGGAATACCCAGGTACAACTGGTGGAACGAAGCTCTCCACGGTGTGGCCCGGGCCGGAACCGCGACGGTTTTCCCCCAGGCTATCGGTATGGCGGCGACTTTTGACGAGGACCTGATAAAACGTGTGGCCGAAGTCATATCCGATGAAGCCCGAGCCAAGCATCACGAGTATAGCAGGAAGGATGACAGGGGTATCTACAAAGGGCTTACCTTCTGGTCGCCCAATGTTAATATATTTAGGGATCCCAGGTGGGGACGCGGCCACGAAACATACGGCGAGGACCCATATCTTACTTCAAGGCTGGGTGTGGCTTTCATAAAGGGGCTCCAGGGAGATCATCCCAAATACCTGAAGGTTGCGGCATGCGCCAAGCACTTCGCGGTCCACAGCGGTCCCGAGGCCGAGAGACATTCCTTTAATGCCATAGCTTCATCCAAAGATCTTCGTGAAACCTACCTGCCCGCATTTGAAGCATGTGTAAAGGAAGCAAAAGTGGAAGCTGTCATGGGCGCGTACAACAGGACCAACGGCGAACCCTGCTGTGGCAGTAAAACCCTTCTGGAAGATATCCTTCGCGGAGAATGGGGATTTGAGGGCCATGTTACATCGGATTGCTGGGCAGTCCGGGACTTCCACCTGCATCATAAGGTAACGGCTACCGCCCCCGAATCGGCCGCTTTGGCTGTCAGGAATGGATGCGATCTCAACTGCGGCAACATGTATGGAAATCTTCTCATCGCGCTGGAAGAAGGCCTTATCACCGAAGAAGAGATAGATCGCTCGGTGACACGTCTGATGATGACCAGGATGAAACTGGGCATGTTTGACAAGGAGGAGAATGTACCTTATACAAAGATACCCTATGAAGTCAACGATTGCCAGGAACACAGGGACCTGGCGAAGGAAGTGGCCATAAGGTCCATCACCATGCTTAAGAATGATGGAATCCTGCCTCTTGACGTAAATAAAATCAAGTCGGTGGCTGTCATAGGGCCTAATGCAGACAGCCGCAAGGCGCTCATGGGCAATTACTACGGCACCGCATCCGAGTATGTCACCGTGCTTGAAGGCATCCGGGATATTCTCGGAAAAGACATAAGGGTATTCTATTCAGTTGGTTCAGCCCTCGCCGACCAGTTCAGCGAAGGGCTGTCCAGGATGCTTGGAGAAGGACCGGATCGCCTTTCCGAGGCCGTTTCCTGCGCGGAGAAAGCCGATGTCACCATCCTTTGCCTCGGGCTGGATGAAACCATCGAGGGCGAAGAAGGGGATACAGGCAATGAATACTTCTCCGGCGATAAAAGCGATCTGAGCCTGCCAGAATGCCAGGTTGAGCTCATGGAAGCCGTTCTGGCGACGGGCAAGCCCGTAATTGTGGTTGTCCTGGCTGGAAGTGCCCTTGATCTTCGTTTAGCCGATGAAAAGGCCAACGCTATACTTCAGGCCTGGTACCCGGGAGAAGAGGGCGGCCGTGCGGTTGCATCAATCATTTTTGGCGAGAGCAACCCCAGCGGAAGGCTGCCGGTCACCTTCTACCGCAGTACTGATGATCTTCCCGATTTTAAGGATTACAGTATGAAAGGCAGGACCTACAAATACATAGAAACCGAACCCCTGTATCCCTTCGGATTCGGATTGAGTTACACCACATTTGATTATTCGGACCTGGAGCTGAGCGCCGAAAAGATACAGGCCGGCGAGCCTATGGAATGTTCGGTGAGGATTAAAAACACCGGAAAGTACGATGGGTACGAGGTAGTCCAGCTTTACCTGGAGGACATGGAAGCCAGCGCCGTTGTTCCCAAATGGCAGCTTAACGGTATCAAATGCGTTTATCTTAAAGCTGGCGAGGAAAAGACCGTCAGGTTTACACTGACTCTCAGGCAGATGGCCATGGTGGACGATTTTGGGAATACTATACTTGAGCCTGGAAAACTCAGAGTATATGTGGGAGGGAGCCAGCCCGACGCCAGGAGCCGGCAGCTGACAGGGAAGGCAGTGCTGCATGCCGATTTTGAGGTAGAGGGCGAACCCATAAAATTCTGACCTCGGCCATCAGGGTATCAGGACACGAAGCGACCCGGGTACGATTTCAACCGTTACCCGGGTGTCTTCTGTTATTTCACCATCAAAATTGATTGGAAGGGGCCTGGTGCCAACAATCTCTATTTTCCTGCAGCGGTGCAAGGTCACTTCTTTCAGGCCGGTATGCTCACCCCTCATAAAGGCGGGGAATAGTTTTAATAGCCTTATTCTGCCGGGCTTTTCCACCTCGCAGATATCCAGGATGCCATCGGTCATATCGGCCTGGGGCGCCGCCTTCATGCCGCCCCCATAGAATTTCCCGTTTGCGAAGGCGCAAAGGAGCAGTTCATTGGTCCTTTCGGACCCGTCATCAATGGTTATCCTGACCTTATGCTTCTTTAAGCCGATAACGGCGGTCAGAACCCCTAAAATATACGCCATTGAACCTGAAACCGGGGGTATGCGCTTGAATTTCCTGCTTAGGGTTACCACTTCAGCGTCGAATCCTATGGAAGCGATATTGATAAAATATCTGCCGTTGATCTTTCCCATATCCAGCAGGGTGGATGAAGCAACTGGCAGGATTTTCAGAAGGACATGAGGATCGGTGATATTGTATATAGACCTTATGGCGTCATTCCCCGAGCCGCAGGGGATGATTCCCAGCTCAATATGCTGGCCTGAAACTCCGTTGATGATCTCGTTAAGGGTTCCGTCACCGCCCACCGAGTAAACCCGCATTGGGGTGCCTTCGGCAGAAAGCCTTTTTGCTATATCGGTGGCATGGCCGGGATGATTGGTTATCTCAATATGGTATGGTTCCGGGAAGCGGCGGAACCGGTTTTCAATACTGCCGATCAGGGCGGACGACCTGCCCTTTCCGGCAGCCGGGTTGACAATAAAAACATGCCTCAATGTTATCACCTGTCTTATTGTTTGTAATTCTACCATAAAAAAAAGGTCAATGGAATCAGGGAGAGATGAATCAAGGCCGCCGTAAAAAACCTTGATCCTGCCGAATGGTCTGTGCTATTATTTCTGTGTCGGTATTTCCGCAGGAAAACCGAACATAATCCTGTTAAAAAGAATATTTCGACTTATATCCCGCAAAGGGAATGAGAACGGAGGATGAATCATGGAAAACATTCAATCAAAGCCACGCGTCAACGTGAGGCGTATTGCGGTTGCCGGAATATTTTCGGCTTTCACCATCATTCTTAGTCTCATACCATCTTTAGGCTATATCCCGATCCCGCCATTCACCATTACCACCATGCATATCCCGGTTATTATCGCTGCAGCGCTTGAAGGGCCGGTAACAGGCAGTTTTGTGGGGCTCATGTTCGGGCTGTCCAGCATGTATGCGGCAGCCACCATATTCTCAGGTATGCCCACAGCCCCTTTCTTTCTGAACCCGCTGGTTTCGGTTCTGCCCCGTATACTGATCGGGCTTGTGGCCTGCTATGTCTTCATATTGTTAAGAAAACTGACCAGGAACAGGGTTGTGCCCATCATCGGGGCTGCTTTGGGAGGCACCCTTACCAACACCATCGGCGTATTGGGCATGATATATGTCCTGTATGCCCAACAGTATGTGGAAGCCATCGGAGAAAGCGCTGCGGGAAGAAGCCTTCTTGCCATCATTTTCAGTGGCGCATTTATCAATGTGTTGTTTGAGATAGCGGCAGCCTCCTTCATCAGTGTTCCCGTTGTTCTTGCGCTTCAAAGGTTTAGAAACAGAATGGATAGGAGAGCGAGGTCTTCATCATGAGAATAATAATCGGAATTGATATCGGCGGTACCACCACAAAGATCGTGGGCTATTCCGATGGCAGCCTTATCAGCCCTATCCTTGTGAAAGCTACCGACCCTGTGGCTTCGGTTTACGGTGCCTTTGGAAGGTTCCTGAACGATAATGGTCTGACCCTTGCCAATGTGGAGAAGATCATGGTGACCGGAGTGGGTTCAAGCTATCTCACCGAGCCGCTGCTTGGCGTACCCACCGCCAAGGCTGACGAGTTCCTGGCCATCGGCATGGGCGGGCTCTTTCTGAGCGGTCTTGAGCGAGCCCTTGTTGTCAGCATGGGGACCGGCACGGCATTTGTCATGGCTGACCATGACAATGCGGTCCATCTGGGAGGCACGGGCATCGGCGGAGGAACACTCCTGGGACTTTCCAGCAGGATGCTGAACATTCGGAATTTCGATGATATTATAAAAATGGCAAAGGGGGGCAGCCTGGACCATATCGACCTGACCATAGGCGACATATCCAGGGACGGCGTCACCAATCTTCTGCCCGACACCACGGCCTCCAATTTCGGGAAAATGAGCGATCTGGCCACCAAGTCCGACGTGGCCATGGGCATTATCAACCTGGTATTCCAGACCATAGGCATGATGGCTGTTTTCACCACCAGGACAGAGCATGTGAAGGACGTCGTTTTAACCGGCAACCTGGCCAACGTGCCCCAGGCAAAAGATGTTTTCGCCAAGCTGTCTTCACTGTTCGAGGTGAACTTTATCATTCCCGAAAACGCGGAGTTTGCCACGGCGGTAGGCGCGGCGGCCATCTGTGCCTGCAATGGCCAGGCCCAGGAAATAGGGTAATCATTCCGCAGTCAAACTGTTCTTTACCGGAGATCTTCCCTTTTCCATAATCCGTGGCCATACATCCTTCAGGTTTAAGAAAAACTGTGAAGGATGTTTTTCTTGTTATGATTTGGGATATGAATTATAATGTGTAGTAACCATATCGGAAATATTGAATAAAAGAATGACAGAAGACTTCCTGTCACAGGGAGAAGGATATGTTCAGATGGTACGAGGAAGCCAAATCAGTATATGAACGCGATCCGGCCGCACGAAGCGTGTGGCAGGTCATTTTCCAGTATCCCGGTTACAAGGCTGTAAGAAGGCACAGGCGGGCGCACTGGTTCCACAAGAAAGGCCTGTTTTTCATCGCGCGGGCCATTTCTGAACGCACGCGCCGCAAGACCGGCATTGAGATACATCCCGGGGCGAAGATAGGCAAATGCCTTTTTATAGACCACGGGACGGGCGTGGTAATCGGAGAGACCGCTGAGATTGGTGACTACTGCACCATTTACCACGGCGTAACCCTGGGGGGAACGGGAAAAGAAAAAGGGAGGAAAAGGCACCCGACAATAGGGAATAACGTGCTCATCGGAGCCGGGGCCAAGATCCTGGGCCCCTTCAAGGTGGGAGACAACTCCAAGATCGGAGCCAATGCCGTCGTCACCGGCGAGGTGGAGCCCAACACCACGGTAGTGGGTGTTCCCGGCCGCGCGGTTAAAAGGGCGGGTGAAAAGATCCGGCCGTCCTTTGAGCTGGACCAGATACATAACCCCGACCCTGTTTCCCAGGAGTTCTGCCGCCTGCGCAACGAGATTGAGCAGCTGAAAAAAATGATTATGAAGTATGAAGGCGCGCTCAGCGATATGAAGAATATAATGGTGAGCGTTCCCGACTGCGGCGATGGCGACAGCGACCAAAAGGCTAAGGAGTGAAGGCATTATGAAGCTTTATAATACACTTACCAGGAACAAGGACGAGTTCGCCCCCCTTCACGGCGATGAGGTCAGGATATATTCCTGCGGGCCTACCGTCTATACCTATGCCCACCTCGGAAATCTGAGGACCTATGTGTTTATGGATATATTAAGGCGCGTCCTGAAGTATAACGGCTATAAACTGCGCCATGCCATGAATATCACCGATGTGGGCCACCTGGTTTCGGACGAGGACGAAGGCGAGGACAAGATGATCAAGGGAGCCAGGGAACAGAAAAAGACCCCGTGGGAGGTAGCCGAATACTATACCCGTGTCTTCATGGAGGACATTGACGCGCTGAACATAGAAAAACCCGAGATCATCTGCAAGGCCACCGACCATATTCCGGAGATGATTACATTTGTGGAAGGGCTTGTGGAGAAGGGGTACGGGTATGAAACCAGTGACGGGATCTACTTTGATATCCTGAAGTTCCCCGGGTACGGCAAGCTATCGGGGATAAACCTCGAGGACCAGCTGGCGGGCGCCAGGGTGGAGGTTAATGAAGAGAAACGCCATCCTGCCGATTTTGCCCTCTGGAAAAAGGCACCCCCGGAACACATCATGCAGTGGGAAAGCCCATGGGGGATGGGTTATCCCGGATGGCACATAGAGTGCTCGGCCATGGCCCAAAAATACCTGGGCGACACATTCGATATCCACACGGGTGGGGTGGACCATATACCCGTCCACCACGAAAACGAGATAGCTCAGTCCGAAGCCTTGCTGGGCAGGCCTGCCGTCCGTTACTGGCTTCACGGCGAATTCATGATGGTCAACAGCGGGAAGATGTCCAAGAGCCTGAACAATACCTATACGGTAAAGGACCTGCGGGACAAAGGCTATAATCCGCTGGCTTTCCGGTTTATGTGCCTGAACGCCCATTACCGCAATAAGCTGAACTTTACCTGGGAGGGTATGGCCTCATCCCAGACTGCGTATAGCCGGTTCATGGAAGGGGCGCTGGCCCACAGGGACAGCCGCGGGATTGTGGACCAGGCCCTTTGCGATGCTTTCATGAAGGATTTTGAGGAAGCCATAAATGACGACCTGAACATACCCCGTGCCCTTGGCATAGCCTGGAACGTGGTAAGGCATCACGAAAAATCGCATGATTTATATAAGCTCCTGGTGAAAATGGACAGCATTCTCGGCCTCGGCATAGAGAACGCTTCTGTGGAAACCGGGCTGGTCCAGTTGGACAGGGAAATTGAGGAGCTGATAGCCCAGCGCCAGAAAGCGCGCCAGGAGAAGAACTGGAAGCTGGCCGACGAGATACGGGATAAAATCAGGAGCATGGGCATTGAACTCATGGACACCCCGGATGGTGTCAAATGGAAGAAGATCTAGGTGGCCGTGATGTCGAAGTTTCGTACGAAATATGTATGCAGTGAATGCGGATACGAAAGCAGTGGCTGGCTGGGGAAATGCCCGTCCTGCCTTAAATGGAACACCCTGGTGGAGGAAGCGGCCGAAACCGGGCAGACTTCCGATACCAGGATCTCACTGAAGGACCTGCCGCCGGCCATCCAGTTATCCGACATTGATGCGGATGAAGGATTCAGGATCGGTACAGGGAGCCTTGAACTGGACCGGGTCCTCGGCGGGGGCATTGTCCCCGCGTCCATGGTCTTGGTGGGGGGTGACCCGGGAATCGGCAAATCCACCCTGATCCTCCAGGTATGTTCAAACATATCGTCCAGGAACCGCATCCTTTATGTTTCCGGAGAAGAATCCATACAGCAGATCAAGCTCAGGGCCGACCGCGTCGGCCTTGAATGCCGTCATATCTATATGATATCCGAAACCTGCCTTGAAAGGATTGAGGCTGTACTGGAGCGGGACAAGCCCGAGCTGGCGGTGATTGACTCCATACAGACCATGTATAGTGAAAAGCTTAATTCCGCGCCTGGAAGCGTAAGCCAGGTCCGTGAAGTGACTGGAAGCCTCTTAAGGATTGCCAAGAAACAGGGAATCACGGTTTTCATCGTGGGACATGTGACCAAAGAGGGCGCTATCGCCGGCCCGAGGGTCCTGGAGCATATGGTGGACACGGTCCTTTATTTCGAAGGGGACCGCCGCCAGGATTACCGGATCCTGCGTGCGGTGAAGAACCGTTTTGGATCGACCAATGAGATCGGCCTGTTTGAAATGGGAGAGAAAGGGCTTACAGATGTCCTGAACCCGTCCTCCATCATGCTGGAAGGAAGAAATGAAAACCAGCCCGGATCGGTGGTGGCCGGACTCATTGAAGGGACGCGGTCCATGCTGGTGGAGATCCAGGCGCTGGTTTGCCCCACCAGCTTCGGTATGCCCAGGAGGATGGCTACAGGCCTTGACTACAACAGGCTTGCCATGCTGATGGCTGTCCTGGAGAAAAAGGTGGGGATGCAGCTCCACAGCTTCGATACCTACCTGAACGCGGCAGGCGGGCTCAAGATAGAAGAAACGGCAGCCGACCTGGCCGTGGTGGCTGCCATTACGTCAAGCTTCAGGGATATACCTGTAAGCCATGATACCGTACTCTTCGGGGAAGTGGGCCTGACAGGTGAGGTCAGGGCCGTGGGCCAGGGCGAGAAACGCTTGTCCGAATGCACGCGTCTTGGCTTTAAGCGCTGCGTGATGCCTGCCGGAAGCGCCAGGTCCCTCCACGAGAATCATGGGTTGGAAATACTGCCCGTAAACACTATTGACGAGATGCTGCAGGTCCTGTTCTAGGTCCGGACCTACCTAAGGCTGTATCTTCCGAGCAGCTGGAGCCTGTCCAGCTCTTTTATGATTATGTCGTACAGGTTTAGATCCAGGGTGTTGCATATGGATGTGAGATAAAAAAGATGCCTGCCGATGTCCTTCTCAAGGAGATCGCGGCACGAGCTGCAAAGACGGCCTTCGACATGGGAATCCAATACCTTGTTAATGTCGTCGAATTCCATGTCTTCCGGATACTCCTGTTTTTTAGCGTTGACCCTGACACATCCGCACTGGGTTACGGCCTTTGAGATGGTCCTGTTGATCCTGGAATTGGAATCCCCCAGCTTTGTCATACCGTCCAAAATGCTTTTGTTCCTGATCAACAGTTCCGAAACGGTATATTGGAAGCTGTCCAGCGCGGTATCTTTCATGCTTTTCAATCCCATACTCCCTCCTGCCAGTGAAAATGATCGCTTTTAGCACAGATCAGTCCCGCGGCGGCCGGCTGGTATGCCGGTATACGGCCGGGGCCTTGGCCCTGTTGCCGCGCAGCCCCTCTTTTTGTTTGTATCAAATACCGTGCACAAGTCAATTATATTAATCGGGAAAAGCATTTGTCAACGCACTTGACTCTGAAATTTTTGTATGGTATTATTCACCTGCAAATCGATAGTTTTGCCTTATCAAGAGAGGTGGAGGGATCGGGCCCGATGAAACCCGGCAACCGGCCTGTGCGGCGATGGTGCCAATTCCCGCAGAACGCTGTAAAGCCAGTGTTCTGAGAGATGAGGGGCTTTGGGAAGTCTCTTCATTGGAAGGGATTTTTTTATGATTATGTCCTGTTTGGAATGGTGAGGCTTGCCCGGCTCCTGATACACAAGCGAAGCAGGAAAGGAGCGTTTATTGATGCCAGCAGGAATGCTTTTTACATCTGAGTCGGTTACCGAGGGACATCCGGACAAGATATGCGACATGATTTCCGATGCTGTTCTGGACGCCATAATAGCAGATGACCGCAATGCCCGGGTAGCCTGCGAGACCGCTGTGACAACCGGTTTGGTGCTGGTGATGGGAGAGATCACCACCGAGTGTTATGTGGATATTCCCCGGATAGTCAGGGAAACTATCCGGGAGATCGGCTATGATCGTGCCAAGTATGGTTTTGACTGCGACACCTGTGCGGTGATTACGTCTATAGATGAGCAATCACCCGATATAGCCGTGGGTGTCAACCAGGCCCTTGAAGCCCGGCTCCAGGCCGGACCGGCCGAGGAACCCGCCATTGGAGCGGGGGATCAGGGGATGATGTTCGGTTTTGCCTGCAATGAAACGGCAGAACTTATGCCCATGCCCATTTTGCTTGCCCATAAGCTGACCCGGCAGCTTGCCGCGGTCAGGAAGGACGGGACTCTGCCTTACCTGAGACCGGACGGAAAAAGCCAGGTGACTGTCGAATACGAAGGTGGAAGGCCGGTCAGGGTGGATGCGGTTGTCATCTCGGCCCAGCACGGACCGGAGGTGGAATACGCCCAAATAAGAAAGGATATATTCGAGTATGTCATTAAACCGGTTATCCCCCCGAACCTTCTCGACGGCAGGACCCGGTACTTCATCAATCCCACGGGGCGCTTCGTGGTTGGCGGTCCGCAGGGGGATTCAGGCCTGACAGGCAGAAAGATAATAGTGGATACCTACGGCGGCATGGGCCGGCACGGGGGAGGCGCGTTCTCGGGCAAGGACCCAACCAAGGTTGACCGCTCGGGCGCATACGCGGCCAGGTATTTGGCCAAGAACATCGTCGCGGCGGGCATTGCCGACCGCTGCGAGGTCCAGTTTGCCTATGCCATCGGTGTGGCACAGCCGGTATCAATCCGGGTGGATACCTTCGGCACGGGCCGAATTCCGGAAGAGAAGATTGCCGATATCATCAAAAGGAGCTTTGACCTGACCCCCGCAGGCATAATAAAGATGCTGGACTTAAGGAGGCCCATCTATAAGAAAACAGCTTCTTATGGGCATTTTGGAAGGGAGGACGAGGACTTCACCTGGGAGAAAACCGACCGGGCAGAGCTGTTGAAAAGGGAAGCCGGCCTGGGTGCCTGACCCGGCGGGTCAGCTTATGATATCCACGATAGAGACAGTCGGGTTCTTCTGGAGATCCACTATATACGGATTAAGCACAGGAGGCCCGTTTTTTCTTGTGATGACTGAAACAACGGGCCTCATGGACAGAAGACCCCTTCTTGAAGAAAGCACCCGTGCGATTTCACCGGTGTTGAGCATGACGATTATATTCTCCGGATATATGGCGATACTGTTGATAAATGTGTTGAGAAGATTGGGATCGAAGTACAGTTCTGTCTGAGACATGATGTATTCCGCAGCCTCGTGGGGCATATACCGCTTGCGGTAGACGCGGTTGGCCGTGAGGGCGTCATAAACATCGGCTATGCTGATGATCCGCGCCATCCGGTCTATATCATAATTTTTCAGCCCAATGGGATATCCCGAGCCATTCCACCTTTCATGGTGCTGGCATATGATCCTCGGAATACTGGGCGTCAGGTCGGGGGTTTTCTCGGCGATCTCCATGCCGTAAACAGAATGGTGTTTCATGATGAAGAATTCTTCATCTGTCAGTTTTCCGGGTTTGTTGAGTATCTCCGGGGGTATCCTGCACTTCCCGATATCGTGGAGAACGGCGGCCAATGCCAGTTCCCTGATCTCATGGATGGGCATCCCAAGGGCCTTGGCCGTAATAACCGAATAAATGCAGACATCAACCGAATGAAGGAAGGTATAATTGTCAATATCCCTGATGCCGGTAAGAGCCATGAATAAGGTATCATCGTTCAGGATATGCCGCACCAGCTCATATACGATTTCCCTGAGGGATTTGATATCCAACGGTTTGTCAAGCCGGGCGCTTTCCATGACCGATTTTATATTGCAGTACACATCTTCGTAGATAAGCTCCTCGTCTATCTTCTTAACCGGGACAAGTTCTTCTTCCACGTAGACATAGTCCACTTTATAAGCCAAAAGACGCTGTATGTACCTGGGTTTGATCACAAATCCTTTAAGCAGCAGGATACGCCCGTCATTGGTAAAAACATCCTTGGCAAGCCTCATCCCCGGTTTCAGTCCGGAAATCGGTTGTTTCAGCATACCTGTCCTCCAATGGCAGCATATATTGGTTATAACATTAATATACCACCAGGCATATGATGTTAATATAGATTTTTTTAAAGTTTCTTGGCATTACCATGTCATTTACGGCCGGAATACGGAGGTCAGCAAGGTGGTCCTGGCGATTGTACTTCTTTCTGTCCTGGCTTTTTACGGGGTGTTCCTCGCGGTTTTGGAAATCCTGAGGAGGCAGCCCGGCAAAAAACACGACGCGGGTTTTAGAATAATCCTGACCGTTCCCGAAGGTTCCGCTGATTACCTGGAAGGGGTTATCAGAAGGATTTTTTCCGAGGATATTCCCGAAAAGCTCCTGACCGACGGCAGACTGTACGTTTCGGCTGACGCCGGAAACCCCCAGGTCGTACGCATTATCAGGGATATGCAGCGGATGTATCCCCTAGAACTGTTGCCTCAGGCAGACAGGTATTATATGATAACTGGCAGAGGCTTTAAGATGTCAGAACCATGACGGGTGAAAGATGGAACAGGTTACGGGGATTGTCAGATCCATAATCTTTACAAACGAAGACAACGGATATACCATTTGCGAGATTAAGGAGGGCAGGAAGGTCCACACCCTTGTGGGCACCATGCCCATGCTCATGCCCGGCGAGTCCATTACCGCCATGGGGGAATGGAGGAACCATCCTGACTATGGCCCGCAGTTTGCCGTCGCCCGGTGCAAGAGGCAGATTCCCACAGAACTTGAGGAAATGGAACGATATCTTGCCAGCGGTTTTATCAAGGGTCTTGGCCCGTCTACCGCCAAAAAAATAGTGGCAAGATTCAAGGAAGAGACCTTTGCAATCCTGCAGTCCGACCCCATGCACCTGGCAGAGATCAAGGGGATAAAGCCTGAGAAGGCTTTGGCGTTTGGACAAGCCTTTTCGGAGCACGAAGCCATGCGCGGGGTGGTTATGCTTGTCCAGAAATTTGGCATATCCTCCCTTTATGCAACGAAGATATGGAAGAAATTCGGAACCTCAGCCGAAAGAGAGATCCAAAAGAACCCTTACCGGCTTATGGATCCCGATATAGGCCTGGGTTTTAAGACCTGCGACAGCATCGCCCTGGGGCTTGGAATTGATCCCTGTTCCGAGTTCCGTCTGAAAAGCGCCATATGGTACCTGTTAAGGCTTTCTGGTTTTAGCGGCCATACATATTATCTGAAGGATCAACTCATAAAGGAAGCCCGGAAGCTGACCCGGGCTCCTGACCAGCTGATCCATAACGCTTTTGACGCGCTGCTGCTTGAGTCGGCGATATTTGTGGAAAGACAGCATCCCGACAGGGTCTATACCCATTACCTTCTGGAAGCCGAAAGGCACTGCGCAAGACGGCTGGCCGCCCTGAACCAGGCCAGGGAGAATGGTATGGCCGGGAACGTTCACAGGTGGCTGTCGGATTACGAGAAAAAGAACCGGATTTTTCTTGACGAGAACCAGAAGACGGCCATTGAAACAGCCCTGAAGAATGGCGTTACTGTAATAACGGGCGGTCCGGGAACGGGGAAAACCACCATTATCAAAGCCCTTATTGAGATATTCCAGGAACATGGGATCAAGGTTCTGCTGTGTGCGCCCACAGGACGCGCGGCCAAGCGGATCAGCGAAACATCGGGATATGAGGCAAAAACCGTCCACCGCCTCCTTGAGGTGGCTTATGAGATCGGGCAGGAAGACAGAGTCTATTTTTCACGGAACGAAGAGAACCCCCTGGATGCAGACGTGATTATCATGGACGAAGCCTCCATGATAGATGTTGTGATCATGAGTTCACTCCTTAAAGCCTTGAGGCCGGAAGCGCAGCTGATACTGGTGGGAGACGCGGACCAGCTCCCTTCAGTGGGTCCGGGAAAGGTGCTGTCAGACATCATAGAGAGCGGCGTGGTGCCGGTTGTAAAGCTGGACAGGATCTTCAGGCAGTCCGAAGAGAGCACGATCATTGTCAACGCCCACCGGATAAACCGGGGATTGCAACCCGTTTTCAATACCGATGAAGGCGACTTTTATTTTATTCCCAAACTGGATCCCAGGGAAACGGTTGAGGCTGTCATCGAACTTTGCGCCTCCCATATCCCGGAGAGGTTCGGCTATGATTTCATGAGGGATATACAGGTTCTGACACCCATGCGGAAGGGAGATACCGGTGTCCATAATCTCAACGCCATGCTCCAGCAACGCTTTAACCCGCCCCGTGAAATCAAACCGCAGAAGCTTATGGGAGCCGTGGTTTACCGTGCCGGCGACAGGGTCATGCAGATCAAGAACGACTATAACAAGGTATGGAACCAGCTTGACCAGCGGGGCAATCTCATTGAAGGTATGGGTATATATAACGGTGATACCGGAATCATTACCGATGTGGATTTAAGGAACCAGGTACTAACGGTCAAATACGACGACCAGAGAATCTGCGAATACACGTTTGATACCCTTGATGACCTGGAGCATGCCTATGCGGTGACCGTCCACAAGAGCCAGGGCAGTGAGTTCCCGGCAGTGGTGATCCCGCTTATCAAGGTCCCGCCCATGCTTGTATACAGAAACCTCCTGTATACCGCCATAACAAGGGCAAAGGGATTAGTGGTAATTATAGGAAATCCCGACATACTCCGGCGGATGGTTGAAACCACCAACGAGCGTGAGCGCTGTTCCGGGCTGAAGGAGAGATTGTGTGACCAAAACCGGTTACCTTGAAGGGCCGAGCCTTAAGGAGAGGTTTCTGAGGCTGGTATACCCCGAAAAATGCGTTTTCTGCGGGACCATACTCCCTGATACCGCGAAGGTCAGCCTATGCGGACCCTGCCATGCCTGCCTGCCCAGGTACGGAAGAGGCTTTGAGCGGATGCCGCGGATTCCCGGGATCCATGGCCTGTTTGCTTCATTTGTCTACGAGGATTCCATGGAACGTGCCATCCATGCCATGAAATTCTTTGGAAGGCCGAGGATTGCCAGGACACTTGCCTTCCTTTTGTGGGAGGAATTGATGAGGCAGCCCTTGGTTCCCGATTTTGACCTCATCGTTCCGGTACCCATGCACAGGCGGAAACGGATGAGCAGGGGCTATAACCAGTCCGAGAGAATCGGACAGGCCCTGGGTGAGATTATGAATATCCCTGTGGAAGGCGTATTGGCCAAGACCAGGCACACAAAGCCCCAAAGCCTGTCATCAAGGGAAGAAAGGCTTATCAACCTGGAGAATTCGATAAGTGTCCCCGACCCGTCGGCTGTCAGCGGACGCAGCATTCTATTAGTGGACGATGTGGTGACCACGGGCGCAACTTTGGGCACCTGTGCCCAGGCATTGCGCGATGCCGGAGCCTCATGGGTTTTTGCCGCGGTTATAGCCATTGCGTGAAAATGACGATATAATATATACAGTAATTACTTTTTTCTACTTTCAGCGGGTTCCGGCGGGCTGCCGGACATATGTGGTATGGACGGCGGCATGATATCGCATATATAAGCAAGGGGGAGCGATAAATGTCTGAGATAAGGAACTGTAAAAGATGTAAAAGAATCTTCACTTATGTTACCGGGCCGCAGTTGTGTGAGGTCTGCAAAAAGAAAGATGAGGAAGATTATGAAAAGGTGCGCAAGTTCCTGCGCGACTATCCCGGCGCCACCATACAGGAGGTTGCCCAGGCTACCGAGGTCAGCCAGCAGCTCATCTACAGGTTCCTTAGGGACGGCCGCCTTGAGGTTGCGTCTGACAGCCCCATTGCCCTGCTTTGTGAAAACTGCGGCGTCAGGATTACCAGCGGCAGGTTCTGCGTGGATTGCTCAAAGAAGCTGGCCAATGAGATGATAGCCACCGGAAAGTCGCTCCATGATGCCCTCAGCCAGAAGAGGAGCATCACCGGCGAAGAAAGGGCGCGTGGACTGAGGTACCTGGATGAGTACAGGCGCGACAAGAACCGTTAATTTTTTTCGAATAGGGTTAAGACAAGAATAGTTGGTGACGATATAGTATTTGGCAGGAACCTGTTCCTGTTTTCCCTTCTACAAAAGATTAATCTGCTGGATTTAGCAAATGCTGTATGAATAGGAAGAGGGGTAGACAATGAGGATTTGGGGTGACATACCCAAAGTAACCGGCGTTTACGGCAATGCTGGAAAAACCGAGAAACTGACCAGAAGTCAAAACACGGCGTCCAGGAAGGATGAGCTTACCCTTTCGGGATCCGCCATGGATTTTTCCATTGTGATGAAGGCCTTGAAAGACGTGCCCGATATCCGCAAGGACAAGGTCGATGCCATCTCGAAAAAAATTGAGAGCGGCGAATACTCTGTGCCGACTGAGGATGTCGCGGCCAGAATAGCTGAGATGATGCTGAAAAAGATCTGACAGCATTTTACGAAAAAATAAAGGAACCAAAAGGAATGAGGAACCATTGAGTTATCCCATTCTTTTTTTTTGCCGATAATCACTTTGAAGGCGTACATATATCAAATTGGAGTGAGTGAAGATGGCCGATGTCAGGCTAACCGAAAACCTTATCAAGACGCTGGAATATGAGCGGCGGATCTACAGCCAGCTCTTAAAACACGCCGAGAAGAAGACAGAGTACCTGGTTAGTAATGATACATCCAAACTGTCTGAGATTACCGAAGAAGAAGGTAAACTTGTGGAACAGGGCAAACAGCTTGCCAGGGTGCGTGAGCAATATGCCACCCAACTGAACCAGGCCCTTGGCCTTGATTCCAACGCTTCCCTGGAGGAGGCCGAAAAGCGTCTGTCCGCTCCTCAGGCCGCGCAAATCGCTGATATAAGGACAAAACTGAAGGAAACACTTGTGAAGCTGATGCTAAGGAACGGAATCAACCAGAAGCTCATAGAAAACGCCGTGGAATATATCAACTTCAACCTGGAACTGATGG
>Ga0209537_1002596_pt1 | contig 17844 bp, 11 predicted proteins | sample BioPla4DNA1_FD_187698 | JGI IMG/M metagenome (GOLD analysis project Ga0209537, IMG submission 187698) | Biogas fermentation microbial communities from Germany - Plant 4 DNA1 (SPAdes) (version 2) | ecosystem: Engineered > Bioreactor > Anaerobic > Digestate | place: Bielefeld, North... | reverse complement strand
TTATCGCTGCTACTACTGAAAATCCAGATTCAATATTATTAGATAGCTTTAGAAGAAGAATACCGATGACTATAGAATTACCTCCTTTAAGTTTAAGACCATTAAATGAAAGATTAGAAATGATAGTAGGATTTATGAAGAGAGAAGCAAATAGAACCAAAAGCTCCATAAAAATTTCTAATGACGCATTAAAGGCATTGCTCTTATATGACTGCCCTGGAAATGTAGGTCAATTAAGGAGCGATATACAAGTATCCTGTGCTAGGAGTTTTCTGAATCATGTTGTTAATCAAACTAAAACTATGGAAGTGACCATTAATGAATTGACTATAACTGCCAAGAAAGGTTTATTAAAGATTCCTAATTATCGTATGGAAATTGACAAGCTGGTGGGAACCGAAGATTTAACAGTATATGCAGATGATGAAATAATTGAAGAGACTATTAAAGAAAATCTTTATACACTTCCTAATGAAACCTATAGCTATATTGAAAGGAGATATAAGGAACTTCAGAAGCAGAGTATAAATGAAGAACTGATAAATTATATTATAGGTAGCGAAATGGAAGAAAAACTTGAAAGGCTAATGAACAAGGTGAAAAATATTGTAAATCCTATTGACAAGAAAGATTTGTCTAATATTGTAGGAACTGAAATAGTTAATGTAGTCGAAAAGATAATCAAAATAGCCAAGTGGAAGTTAGGAGTAAAAGAGGATAGTTTATATTTTTGTTTAGCAACTCATTTAAGAGCTGCAGTGGATAGGGCTAAAAAAGGAATATTTATTAAAAATCCTCAATTAAATAAGATAAAGAAAGAATATAGTAGAGAATTTGAAGTTGCAAAAGAGATGGTAAATATTATAGAGCAAGAGTTGAATATAAAATTTACAGAAGATGAAATAGGTTTTATCACTATGTATTTGCAAATGACCACGTCTCAAGATAATTTAATGGAAGGACGAGTTGGAGTTGTATTGATATCTCATGGCAATGTAGCTGCTGGTATGGCAGAAGTAGCAAATAGATTGTTGGGAGTAAACCATGCTAAGGCCATAGAAATGTCCTTAGATGAAAATCCAGAACAAGCTTTAAAGAGAGCTATAGATTTAGTAAAAAGAGTTGACGAAGGAAAAGGAGTCCTTCTTATGGTAGATATGGGGTCATTGGTTACTTTTGGTGATATAATTACTAAGACCACAGGAATCAAAACTAGAACCATTTCAAGAACTGATACCTTAATGGTCGTCGATGCGGTAAGACGATGCATATTACCTAATGCCAACTTGGATGAAATAGTAGAATCGCTAGTAGGAGAACCTAAATATGAAAAGAAAATGGGTGGTAAGCAGAGTTTGCCAAAGCCTAAGATCATATTGACTGTTTGCATAACAGGACAGGGTTCAGCTAAGAGAATTCAAGAAATGGTTATAGGCATTATTGGAGAATATAAAGAAGATGTTACCGTAATTCCAATAGGAGTTTTGGATGAGAATATTAATAATATCATAGAAGAAATTCAAAGGGATAATGAGATAATTGCAGTTGTGGGGACTATAAACCCAATGGTAAAAGATGTTCCCTATATATCTATAGAAGATATTGTGAATGGAAGTGCAGATACCAAATTAAAAAACATAATGGTAAAGGAAGTGGGATTCAAGAAAGCACAAAAAAATAAAATCATAAATATGTTCCATAGAAATACTACTATATTTGATATGGATGCTATGAGCAAGGAGGATACCATAAAGGAATTAGGTCATCTATTATACAAAGAAGGATATGTGTTAGAAGGTTTTATAGATGCAGCTCTTAATAGAGAACAGTTAGGGCCATCTTTTTTAAGTGAAGGTGTAGCCCTTCCCCATGCAGATCCAAGCTTTGTCGTTGAACCTCATATAGCAATAGGATTATTGAAAAATCCTATTGATTGGAGTGGGTATAAAGTTAATCTTGTACTTTTACTAGCTATTAATGATGAGTGTATGGAACTAATCTTAGAACTAAAGAGATTTTTTGAAAATGATGAAAACTACAATAAAATAATAAAAACAAAAGATTTTAAGGATATTGAAGTTTTATTTAGGAGGTAGTGAAATGAGTGACATCAAGGGATTATTTAATGAAGAATTAATAGTACTAAATTTGGAAGCTAAAGACGATAAGGATGCTATTAGACAACTAGCTAATAGGTTATTTAAGGCAGGTTATGTAAAAGAATCTTTTATAGAAGCAATTATAGAACGGGAAGCTAATTATCCTACAGGGTTATCCTCTGGGGATATGGGAGTTGCTATTCCTCATACAGATGCAACCCAGGTAAATAAAGCTGCATTAGCTATAGGAATTTTGAAAGAACCCGTTAAATTTCAGATGATGGGAATGCCTGAAAAAAGCGTATATGTAAGTCTGGTTTTTATGATGGCTATAGATGATCCTAATAAACATTTAGAAATGTTAAAAACACTTATGAATATATTCCAGCAACATGATTTATTAACCAAATTAAAAAATGCAAGGAAATTAGAGGAGGTAGCTAATATATTTGATAATGTAATATAAGCTTAAAGTACTTAAATTATAAAACAAATATGTATTTATTTTTGAAAGGGAGGTAAAAAATATGAAAAAACGTATATTGGTGGCCTGTGGTACGGGCATTGCTACTTCTACGATGGTAGCAAATAAGATTCAAAGTGAGCTAGCAAATAGAGGTGAAGCTATAGATGTAGTTATAGAGCAGTGTAAAGTAGCAGAAGTCTCCTCGATGTGGAGGAATTTTGACTTAATAGTTTCAACCACCCAAGTGCCATCAGAAGTTCAGATACCTGTAATATCGGGTTTGCCCTTCTTAACTGGGGTGGGATCAGATAAGGTTATTGATGAGATAATTGAAAAATTAAAATCATAAATATTATTAAAATTATAATCATAGGAGGGATTTGTGTGGAATTATTGGATAGGTTTGTGAATTTAGGCCCTACGGTGGTAATGCCCATAATTTTTACAATTATGGGGTTAGCTTTTGGGATTAAGTTTGGTAAGGCATTGAGGTCAGGTTTAACAGTAGCAGTAGGATTTATAGGTTTAAATCTAGTAATTGGATTATTAGGAGACACTTTAGGACCTGCTGCTCAAGCTATGGTGCATAGGCTAGGTTTGGAACTGACAATAATTGATGTTGGTTGGCCAGCGGCTTCAGCTATTGCTTTTGCCTCAAAAGTTGGAGCTTTAATTATCCCATTAGGACTTGCAGTGAACCTTTTAATGCTTTTTACTAAGACTACTGAAACTGTGAATATTGACATATGGAATTATTGGCATTTTGCTTTTACTGGTGCTCTAGTTGCTGGAGTTACAGGTAGAATTACTTATGGATTAATAGCTGCTGCTTTCAATATGATCATAATTATGGTTCTTGCAGATTTAACGGCTCCAATGATTGAAGAAAACTTAGGAATGCCAGGGATTTCTCTTCCCCATGGTTTTTCAGCCGCTTATGTACCAATAGCCATAGTGGTTAACAAGCTAATAGATATGATACCAGGTATAAATAAAATAGATATAAGTGCAGAGGGAATGGAGAAAAAATTAGGTGTTTTTGGAGAACCTATATTAGTAGGTACAATATTAGGAATTTTAGTAGGAGTAGCAGCAGGGTATCCAATTGGAGAAGTATTGCAAATGGGAGTGACATTAGGGGCAGTATTGGTACTAATTCCAAGAATGGCCAAAATGCTGATGGAAGGTTTATTACCCATTTCAGAATCTGCTCAGCAATTTATTCAAAAAAGAACTTCTAAAGGCGGGAAAATATACATTGGCCTAGATTCTGCTATTGGGGTTGGACATCCTGTTACATTAGCTGTTTCATTAATACTAGTACCGTTGACGGTGGTTCTAGCAGCAATAATACCTGGGAATAAGGTATTGCCTTTTGCAGACTTAGCAGTTATCCCATTTGCTTTAGTAATGATTGTACCTGTAACTAGGGGGAATGTGTTTAGGACAGTTATTATTGGGCTACTTATCATTTCTTTTGGATTATTAATTGCTACCAATCTTGCACCATTGCATACCCAAATGGCAATTGATGCAAATTTTGCCATGCCCGAAGGTGCATCTTTAATATCTAGTATTTGCGATGGTGCTAATCCATTGAGCTGGTTATTTGCAAGGACAGGGGCTTTTGAGATAGTAGGATTAGTTATAATGGGAGCTATTTCATTAGGATTGGCTTTGTATAATAGAAAAAGAATTCTTAAACAAAGTAGTAAAATGGAAATATAATCGTTTATACAAATTTAAGTAATGGAAAGTAATGTATAGGAACTCTTTTTAGTAGGATAATACTGTACTAAAAAGGGTTCCTTATTTGTTATTTTAAAAAACAACAAACCGTTGACATATGTCAACGCTATTGACATGTGTCAATATTATGTATATAATTAAATTAAATCAAATATACCAATATATGAAAAGCGAGTGAAGACGATGGAGGATAACAAGAAAAGACGGTTAGCTGAGATAGCATACATGTACTACATTGATGGGATGAGTCAGAACGAGATAGCTAGAGAATACTCTATCTCAAGATCCATGGTGTCTACTATGCTTTCTGAAGCTAGAGCAAAAGGCATAGTAAAGATACAAATTGAGGATGCAGATTTGTACTGCTTCGATTTACAGAAAAAGATGGAGAAAATCTTTGGGATTAAAAAGGTAATAATAGTTCCCAGGTTATCAAAACAGGAAAGCAATTTGTTATATCAATTGGCCGATGGTTGTATAGACTATTTAAATCAAGTCATAGAAGACAATATGACAATAGCCGTTTCCTGGGGTAGAACCTTATATCAGATTGCCAACAGGATAAGGTCGAAAGGAAAGAGTAATTTAACCATATCTCCATTGGTTGGAGGTATTGGCAATGAAATGAATATGTATCATTCAAATGTTATATGCGATATAATGGCTAACAATTTGGGAGGAAATTCTTTAGGCTTATATGCTCCAGTTTTTGTATCAAACAAGGAAGTAAAGGATGTTATTTTCAAGGACAAGAGCATAAATAAGGTTATAGAAACTAGCAGAAATTCAGATATAGCCATAGTTAGTATTGGAAACATACTATCATCAGTAATGAGGGAAATTGGAACCCTTAGTGAAGAAGATGTGTCTAAGTTACTGGAATTAGGAGCTATAGGCGATGTAAACACCTTCTTCATCGATAGGGATGGCAGGGTAGTTGAATCCCACTTATCTGAAAGGACTATAGCTTTAACCATAGATGAACTAAAAAAGATTCCAAAAATAATTGCTGTTGCAGGGGGATTAGAAAAGACAGAAGCCATCCATGCAGCTTTAAAGGGGAAATTGATGGATGTATTAATTACTGATGAAGAGGTGGCTAAGGGAATTTTGAAAAATTATGAATAATACTTGTAAAAAATAGGAGGGATAAGGATGACGGACATAAGTAGAGAAATATTACTTGAAATCTATAAGCGCATGAATGAAGCAAGGGCTTTTGAAAACAAGGTAAGTTACTTTTTTGCCCGAGGTATGGTTCATGGTACAACCCATCTTTCAATTGGACAAGAGGCTTCAGGTGTAGCTTCCTGTATGGCTCTTAGGGAAGATGATTATATTACCTCAACCCATAGGGGACATAGCCAGGTAATTGGCAAAGGCATAGACTTAAATAGGATGATGGCAGAGCTATTAGGAAAATATACGGGCTATTGTAAAGGAAAAGGGGGCTCAATGCACATAGCCGATGTGGAAGCAGGTAACCTTGGGGCAAATGGGGTAGTAGGTGGAGGTATCCCAATAGCTGTAGGGGCAGCTTTAACACAGCAGATGAAGAAAACTGGAAGAATAGTTCTATGTTTTTTCGGTGATGGTGCTACTAATGAAGGTAGCTTTCATGAATCGGTGAATTTAGCTTCTATTTGGAAGTTGCCAGTAATATTTTTCTGTGAAAACAACTTATACGGAATGAGCATGCCTCAAAGCAAATCTATGAATATAGAAAATATAGCAGATAGGGCTAAGGCTTACGGCATACCAGGATATATTATAGACGGAAACGATGCTATAGAAGTATACAAAACGGTTAAGGAAGTAGCTGAGTATGTGCGAAATGGAAATGGACCAGTTTTAATAGAGAGTAGAACCTATAGGTGGCTAGGCCATTCAAAATCTGATGCCCAAGTATATAGGACTAAGGAAGAGGTCGAAGAATGGAAGGCTAAATGTCCTATAAAAAGGCTAAGAAATTATATGCTGGAAAATAACTTTGCAAGCCAAGAAGAGTTGGACAAGGTTGAAAAGAAGGCTGTAGAGGATATTGAAAAGGCTGTAGAGTTTGCAAACCAAAGTCCGGAACCACCGTTGGAAACTTTAACTGAAGATGTATATGCTTAAGGGAGGGGATTTTATGAAGGATATGAAGGAAATGACATATAAGGATGCTGTAAAACTTGCCATGTGTGAAGAAATGAGAAGGGATGAAAATGTATTCTTAATGGGAGAAGACGTTGGGCTTTATGGAGGAGCTTTTGGGGTATCCGTTGGTATGATAGAAGAGTTCGGAGAAGAAAGGGTTAGAGACACTCCTATTTCAGAAGCTGCTATAACCGGGGCAGCAGCAGGAGCTGCAGTTACAGGCATGAGGCCTATAGTGGAAATAATGTTTATGGATTTTACCACCATTGCCATGGATGCCTTAGTTAATCAAGCGGCTAAAATGAGGTATATGTTTGGAGGAAAGGCAAAGGTACCAATGACCTTAAGATGTCCAGGTGGATCGGGAACAGGGGCTGCAGCGCAACACTCCCAGAGCCTTGAAGCTTGGTTCTGCCATGTCCCAGGATTAAAAGTAGTAGTACCGGGTACACCTGCAGATGCAAAAGGACTATTGAAAGCAGCCATTCGAGATGATAATCCAGTGGTATTTGTTGAACAAAAAACCCTCTATAAGGAAAAGGGAATGGTTCCGTTAGATGAAGACTTCATTATACCCTTGGGTAAGGGAGAAATTAAAAAGGAAGGTAGCGATGTAACCGTAGTAACTTATGGCAGGATGTTGCCAAGGGTCTTAAGGGTAGCAGAAGAGCTAGAAAAGGAAGGAATTAGCGTGGAAGTGGTCGATCCTAGAACCTTGGTTCCTTTAGACAAGGAATTGATTATAAATTCCGTTATTAAAACAGGCAGAGTGGTTCTAGTAAATGAAGCCTGCAAAACTGGAGGGTTTATTGGGGAAATAGCAGCCATCATTGCCGAGAGTGAAGCCTTTGATTATCTAGATGCACCTATTGTTAGATTAGCCGGATTGGATATACCAATACCATATAATCCAAGGTTAGAGGCAGCAGCAGTACCAAGTGAAGAGCAGATTAGGGCAGGAATAATGAAGGTAATGAACAGGTAAAGGGTGGTGAATTATATGGCTACGGAAGTAATAATGCCTAAAGCAGGCATGGACATGAAGGAAGGCCAAATAATAAAGTGGAAGAAAAAAGAAGGGGATTATATTGAGGCAGGAGAAGTCCTTTTAGAAATAATGACGGATAAGGTGAATATGGAGGTAGAAGCGGAAACCTCAGGCTATCTATTAAAAATATTGTATGAAGAGGGGGCAAAAGTGCCTGTAATAACCCCAATAGCCTATATAGGGGAAAGGGGAGAAAAAATTCCTGAAATAGAGGATAAGGCGAAAGTGACGGAGGAAATAGAAGAGGCTGTTGAAAAAGAAATTGTTCAAGAAGATATCCAAGTAGCTACTAATGTTATGGATATTGCTGGCAAGGTAAGGGCCACACCAGCAGCAAGAAGGATTGCAAGGGAAAGAAATATAGACCTAACCAAAGTTAAAGGTACTGGACCAAAGGGAAGGATACAAAAAGCCGATGTGGAAAACTATAGGGACTCAATAAAGGTAACACCTTTAGCTAGGAGAATTGCAAAAATGGAAGGGCTAGATTTAGAAGAAATTAAGGGTAGCGGCCATGAGGGTAAAATTCTAAAAGAAGATGTAGTAGGTGCTTTAAGAAGCAAAGGAATTGCTGATTATGATGCCTTAGATGAAAGAACGGAAGTTATTCCAATGTCTAATGTAAGAAAGATTATAGCTGAAAGGATGACGGAAAGTTATTTCTCAGCACCAACTTTTACATTGAACACGGAAGTAGATATGAGAAATGCTATTAAGTTGCGCCAAGATGTAAAGGATATAATTCTTAAGGAAACAGGTAAAAAGCTAACTATAAATGACATCATATTGCTTGCTACCAGTAGGGCCTTGATGAAACATCCTTTCGTTAATAGCAGGCTTTCTGATGATAACATAATACTTCATAAGTATGTCAATTTAGCCTTTGCCATTGGAATGGAAGATGGATTAATAACTCCAGTCATAAAAGATGCTCATGAAATGAGCTTGTCTGAGATAGTTGTGGCTGCAAAGGACTTACAGGAAAGGGCTATGAAGAAGAAATTATCCCCAGATGAATTGCAAGGCTCTACTTTTACTGTAAGTAATTTAGGTATGTATGGTATAACCTATTTCAATCCTATTATCAATCAGCCTAACACAGCCATACTAGGGGTTAGCGCAATAGTAGATAAATTAGTCAAAAAAGATGAAGAAATAACCACCATACCAGTTATGAATCTAAGCTTAACCTTAGACCATAGGGTAGTTGACGGGGTTACCGGTGCTAAGTTCTTACAAGACTTAAAGCATCTATTGGAAAATCCACTGTCAATGCTAATTTAAGTTTACTATAGAGGAGCGATGTTATATGGCTACGGAAGTAATAATGCCTAAAGCAGGCATGGACATGAAGGAAGGCCAAATAATCAAATGGAAGAAAAAGGAAGGAGACTATGTTGAGGCAGGAGAGGTCCTTTTAGAGATAATGACGGATAAGGTGAATATGGAGGTAGAAGCGGAAACCTCAGGCTATCTATTAAAAATACTGTATGAAGAGGGAGCAAAAGTACCCGTGATAACCCCAATAGCCTATATAGGTGAAAAGGGAGAGAAGATTCCAGAACAATCAAGCCAGGTTAAAGAAGAAATAACCCTAAAAGAAGAGAGGAAAACAATTAAATCTTATGATAAAAGCTATGATGTAATAGTCATCGGGGGAGGACCAGCCGGTTATGTTGCAGCTATAAAGGCAGCTCAACTAGGTGGAAAAGTAGCTTTGGTTGAGAAGGGCGCTTTTGGAGGAGTTTGTTTAAACAAGGGTTGCATCCCAACCAAGACCTATTTAAAGAATGCAGAGATTATCCAAGAGTTAAAGAATAGCCAGAGAAGGGGAATAGTAGTAGAAAATGGTGTTAAAATAGATTTGCAAAAATTGACTCAATATAAAAATGAGGTAATAATGACCCTTGTAAATGGAGTTGTAGGATTATTAAAGAGTCATGAAATTGATATATATAAAGGCACAGGCCGTGTTTCAAAAGATAAAAAAGTGTTAGTAGATTATAAGGAGATATTAGAGGGTAAGAAAATAATAATAGCTGCAGGATCAAAGGTTGCTAAAATTAATATAGCAGGAATAGAAAGCCCTTTAGTTTTAACTAGTGATGAAATATTCAACCTAACTGAGCTGCCAAGTAACTTAGCAATAATAGGCGGTGGAGTAATTGGAGTGGAATTAGGACTAGCTTTTAGAAGTTTTGGTTCTGAAGTAACTATTATAGAAAAGATGGACAGGCTTGTTCCCAATATGGATGAGGATATTTCAACATTTATTGAAGAATTGATGGAGGAAAAGGGTATAAGAGTATTGACATCGGCAGAATTGATGGAGATTAAGGAAAAAAACAATCAGTTGATTTTAAAGGTTGAAGGCAAAGAAGATATATTGGCAGATAAGGCCCTCTTGTCCATTGGAAGGGTTCCGGATATAGAAGCCCTGGGAGAACTAAATTTTGAAATGGAAAGAGGAAGGGTTAAGGTAGATGATTATATGGAAACCAGCATTGAAGGCATATATGCACCAGGAGATATTAACGGTATGAAGATGCTAGCCCATGCAGCAGCTAAAATGGGAGAGGTAGCAGCCTTAAATGCTATGGGGCAAAAGGTTAAAGCTAATCTAAAGAATGTTCCGCAAGCTATATATACTATACCTGAAGCTGCTAGCGTAGGCCTTACAGAAGAGGAGGCTAGACTAAAATATGATATAAATGTTGGTAGATTTAATTTTGTTGGTAATGGCAGGGCTTTGGCGTCTGGAAGCACCAAAGGATTTGTGAAAGTAATTAGCGATAAAAGGTATGGTGAAATATTAGGGGTTCATATAGCGGGCCCAGGGGCTGCAGAGATGATAAATGAAGCGGTTGCTTTAATGGAAATGGAAATTACAGTTCATGAAGTAGGCCAAATAATTCATGGACATCCAACCTATTCAGAGGCCTTGGTTGAAGCTTGTGCCGATTGCTTAGGGGAGGCTATCCACCTACCAAAAATGTAAATATGGATCTTTTAGTTAAAGCAGGGAATATAATTCCCTGTTTTAACTTATGCTATTTAAATATAGGAAATCATTTACAATAATAATAATATTTATTAAAATATTATTATGTAATAAAACTCAAGAGGAGGTTAAAGGATGATATATATTAGAAATGATGATAATAGGCCTCAATTTAATTTGGCTTTAGAGCAATATGTCTTTGATAGTTTAGATCAATTTGACGAAATATTTTTATTATGGATAAATGAACCTTCTATAATTGTAGGAAAGCATCAAAATACCATTCAGGAGATAAATCTTGATTATGTAAGAGAGAATAATATAAATGTGGTTAGAAGACTTTCAGGTGGCGGTGCTGTTTACCATGATTATGGAAACCTAAACTATACCATAATATCTAAAACCAAGGATACATCGGCATTTAACTTTGAAGCCTTCTCCCGACCAGTTATAGAAGTGTTGGCTAAATTAGGAGTAAAGGCTGAATTTACTGGTAGAAACGATATAACGATAGATGGTAAAAAGTTCTGTGGAAATGCTCAATATATGAAAAAGGGCAAGGTCCTCCATCACGGGGCCATGCTATTTGATACGGATTTAGGGGTATTAGAAAAGGCACTAAAGGTATCTAAGGATAAAATAGAATCTAAAGGCGTTAAATCGGTAAGAAGCAGAGTAACCAATATTAAAGACCATTTGAAAGAAGATATAACTATAGAAGATTTTAAGCAGCTATTACTTGAGCATATGTTTAGAGGGGATAAGGAAATTAAGGAGTATAAGTTAACGGAAGAAGACTATGCCAATATAAATAAATTAATGGAAGAAAGATATGCTACTTGGGAATGGAACTTTGGTAGTTCACCTGATTTCAATATTGAAAAATCAAGGAGGTTCCCTTCCGGAAAGGTGGAAACTAAGATAGATGTACAGGAAGGAATTATAAAAGGCATTAAGTTCTATGGCGACTTTTTTGGTAGTGGAGAGATATCCGATGTAGAAGATAAGTTAATAGGTATCAGATACAAAGAGGACGAGATTTCTCAGGTATTGGACACAATAGACGTGGGATATTATTTCTCAGGAATGACCAAAGATGATATAATGACATGTATAATATAAATTAACTTGACAAAGGGCTGGTAATTCTATATATTAATACACAAAATAAATAAATTTTACTATGACGAGGAGAGTAGTAAAAGGGACTTATTATACAGAGAAATAATCCTAGGCTGAGAGATTATTAATAAGCCTTTTACGAAGATCACCTCTGAGTATAATACCTGAACTTTAGTAGGGTATTACGCCATAAGCGTTATCTAAAAGGAGCGGTAGGATTTATTAATCCTACAATTTGGGTGGTACCGCGGAAATCCGTCCCTAAGCATATGCTTAGGGATTTTTTTGAATAAAAGTATAAGGAAAGGATGAAAGACGTTGAAGAGGTTTAAAGAGTTATCCAATGAACCGGTTAGTAAAAGAGAACAGGATATTTCAAACTACTGGAAAGAAATTGACCTTCTTAATAAAGCTGTAGAGACCAGAGATGAGGACAAACCATATATTTTCTATGAAGGTCCTCCAACAGCCAACGGTAAACCCGGAATTCATCATGTTATGGCTAGAACTTTAAAAGACTTAGTCTGTAGGTATAAAACCATGGAGGGCTATAGAGTAAAAAGGAAGGCTGGCTGGGATACCCATGGTCTACCAGTGGAAATAGAGGTGGAGAAACAGTTAAACTTAAAAAACAAACAGGAAATAGAGGAATATGGGATTGAAGAATTTAATAAAAAATGTAAGGAGTCCGTATTTAGATATGAAAAGCTTTGGAGAGAGATGACTGTTAGGATGGGCTATGAAATAGATATGGATGACCCTTACATTACTCTAGAAGATGATTATATAGAATCTGTTTGGTGGATTTTAGATAAATTCTTTAAAGAGGGCTTAATCTATGAGGGGCATAAGATATTACCCTATTGCTCCCGCTGTGGTACTGGCCTGGCCTCCCATGAAGTAGCACAGGGTTATGAGGAGATTAAAACGGATACAGTTATAGCTAAGTTTAAGCGTAAGGATTCGGATGAGTATTTTCTAGCTTGGACTACCACACCCTGGACTTTGCCAAGTAACGTCTCCCTTACCGTTAATCCAGAGGAAGACTATATTAAGGTAAAGCAGGATGATGAGATTTATTATGTAAGCAAGGTGTTGGCAGAAAGGGTGCTGGGAGAAGATTATGAAATATTAGAAGAAATGAAGGGAAAAGACCTTGAATACATGGAATATGAGCAACTAATTCCCTTTGTGAAGACACCAGAAGATAAAAAGGCTTTCTTCATTACCCTAGGAGATTATGTAACAACAGAAGATGGTACTGGAATAGTTCACACAGCACCAGCCTTTGGGGAAGATGACTATAATACGGGAGTTAAGTATGGCTTACCAGTACTGCAACCTGTAAATGATGAGGGTAAGTTTACCGATACCCTTTGGAAGGGTAAATTTGTCATGGATGCAGACCCAGAGATAATAAGATGGCTAAGGGAAAATGGTAAACTCTATAAGAAAGAGAGAATTGCCCATAACTATCCTCATTGTTGGAGATGCCATACACCCCTTTTATACTATGCTAAACCTAGTTGGTATATCGAAATGACCAAGTTAAAAGATCAGCTGATAAAGAACAATAACGAAGTAAATTGGTATCCAGCCTTTGTAGGGGAAAAGAGGTTTGGCAATTGGTTGGAGAATTTGAACGACTGGGCTATTTCCAGAAGCAGATACTGGGGTACGCCTCTGCCAATTTGGAGATGTGAGGATTGCGGTCATACCACCAGCGTAGGTTCTAAAGCTGAAATGATTGAAAGGGCAATAGAGGATATAGACGAATCCATTGAACTCCACAGGCCTTATGTGGACAATGTTCACTTTAAATGTGAAAAGTGTAATGGGATTATGAATAGGGAATTGGATGTAATTGACGTATGGTTTGATAGTGGTGCAATGCCTTTTGCCCAACACCATTATCCATTTGAAAACAAGGAAAACTTCGATAAACTGTTCCCAGCCGATTTTATTTGTGAGGGAATTGACCAAACAAGAGGATGGTTCTACTCCCTGATAGCTATTTCTACCTTTGTAACGGGCAAATCTCCCTATAAGAACGTTCTGGTAAACGACCTAATATTAGACAAAGAGGGTAAGAAGATGTCTAAATCCAGGGGAAATACTGTAGACCCCTTTGAATTATTCGACAAATATGGGGCTGATGTATTAAGATGGTATTTAATCTATGTATCGCCTCCATGGACTCCAACTAGATTTGATGAAGAAGGGCTTAGGGAAGTAGAAAGTAAATTCTTTAGAAGTATTAGAAATGTATATAACTTCTTTTCCTTATATGCCAATACAGACGATGTAGACCCAAAGGAATTCTTCATAGAGTATGAAGAAAGGGAAGAAATCGATAGGTGGATTCTATCAAAATACAATAGCCTAATAAAACAAGTAAGGGAAGACATGGATAAGTTCGAGCTAACCAGAGTAGTAAGAGCCATCCAAGAATTCGTTATAGAGGACCTTTCCAACTGGTATATTAGGCGTTCCAGAAGACGTTTTTGGTCTACTGAATTGGATAAGGACAAAAAGGCAGTATATAATACTACCTATGAGATATTAGTAGGTATTAGTAAGATGATAGCACCTTTTGTACCCTTTATAGCAGAAGAACTATATAGGAATTTAACGGATAATGAGTCTGTCCATTTGGATTACTATCCTGATTACGATGAAAAGCTAATAGACTTAGAACTAGAAGAAAAGATGGACCTAGTAAGGGATTTAGTAAGATTAGGAAGGGCCTCAAGAGAAGCGGTTAGAATCAAGGTTCGCCAACCTATAAAGGAGATATTAATAGATGGAAAATATGAAGAAAAGATTGAGGATTTAGTTCCGCTAATTAAAGAAGAATTAAATGTAAAAGAGGTAGTATTTGAAAAGGATTTAAGCCAGTTTATGAACTACTCATTAAGGCCAAACTTCAAGGTGGTAGGTCCCATTCTAGGTTCCAAGGTAAAAGCCTTTGGAAAAGCTTTAAATGAATTAGACCCTCATGAAGCGGTAGCAAGATTAGAGGCTGGAGGGAAGCTGGTTCTTAATTTAGATGGGGAAGATGTAGAAATAGCTAAGGATTATGTAATGGTTACCATAACTGCCAAAGAAGGCTTCGATGTAGCTATGGAAAATAACCTATTCGTAATATTAGACACTACCCTTACTAAGGATTTAATCAACGAAGGATATGCAAGAGAGTTTATTTCCAAAGTACAGCAGATGAGAAAGAACAATGGCTATGAAGTACTAGATAAGATAAATATCTATTACGATGGAAATGATGAAATAGCAGAAGCAGTTAAGCTTTATGAAGACTATATTAAGGAGGAAACCCTAGCCATATCTATCAATAGGGTGTCCGACGACTCCTTTGAAAAACAGGATTTAAATGGGCATATGACAGGAATTAAGTTGGAAAAGGTTGAATAAAAAGAGAGCCACCTGGCTCTCTTTAAATTATTTTCCCAACACTTCCTTTAATTTTTCTATGAAAATCCTATTTTCCTCCATAGTACCTATTGAAACCCTTATCCAGTTACCTGACATGGGTCTTATGATAACCCCTCTTTTCTGTAATTCAACAAAGACTTCCTGTGCATCTTTTTCTACATTTACATAGATGTGATTGGTTTCCGATGGTGGAAAATGTAATCCCATATTCCTAAATTCTTCGTATAAATAGTTTTTACCTTCCAGATTGAGATTATAAACTTCTTCTATGAATTCATCATCTTCAAGGGCAGTTATAGCAGCCGTTTGACCCAAGGAATTCACATTGAAAGGTCCCCTTACCTTATTAATATTTTTTATTACTTCCTTGTCTCCCACAGCATAAGCTACCCTTAACCCTGCCAATCCATAGGCCTTGGAGAAGGTTCTCAAAATTATAATATTTGGGTATTTTTTGACAAATTTGATGCTATTTTTAGGATAATCGTTCCTTGTTACATACTCCCTATAGGCTTCATCATAGGCAATTATCACATTTTCTGGGACTTTAGCAAAGAAATCCATTAATTCCTCTTCTGTAACCATGGTTCCAGTAGGGTTGTTGGGATTACATATCCAAATGAGTTTGGTCTTATTGCTTATATGATTTAGTATTCCTTCTAAATCATATGTGTAATCTTTTAAGGGAACTATTATAGGGGTACCTCCCATCATTTTGGTAGTAGATATGTATCTTGGAAAAGTAATGTCTGCAGTTATAACTTCATCTCCAGGGGATATAAGGGTTTTAGCTATTAGGTCAATCATCTCATCAGCTCCACTGGAAGGTAAGATATTATCAACAGCTATATCCAGTTTTTTAGAAAGGGCCTCTTTAAGCTCTGTAGCATTACCATCGGGGTAAAGGGCTAAATTGTCCAAGGAATTCATTAGCTTTTCCCTTACCTTTTTAGAGTAGCCTAAAGGATTTTCATTGGAGGCTAATTTTATTACATCTTTTAGCCCATACTCCCTTTTTACATCTTCTATAGGCCTTCCTGGTACGTAGGGTTTTAAACTCTCTAATTCTTTCCTAAATACCTTTGTCATAGGAACAACTCCCTTCTTGTATACTCTACATATAGTATACCATGTATAATTTTACTGACAATAAAAAACACTATGACAAATAACAGTTTCATGATATAATCTAAAAGGATAGGTATATTGTTTTGTTTGAAAGGTTTTATAATATAAAATCTTTGATAATAAATAACAAAAATGCTGGTTAAGGGGGAAAGGTATTCATGAAAGTATATCAAACTGACGAGATCAGAAACTTGAGCTTAGTTGGACACAGTGGTAGTGGAAAGACAACTTTAACAGAAGCGATACTATATGTAACGGGAGCAACTAATAGGCAAGGAAGAGTAGATGACGGGAATACGGTATCAGACTTTGACAGGGAAGAGATTGCTAGAAAGGTTTCAATTGCAACAGCAGTAATTCCTGCCGAATGGGAAAACATTAAATACAATTTTTTAGATACTCCTGGCTATTTCGATTTCGTAGGAGAAATGTATGGCGCTTTGAGGGCGAGCGAATCTGCTGTATTGATTGTTGATGCTTCTTCAGGTATAGAGGTAGGAACAGAAAAGGCCTGGAAGTATTTAGAGGAAAAGAATATTCCAAGACTTATATTTGTTAATAAAATGGATAAGGAGAATGTAGACTTTGAAAAGCTTTTAAATGAAATTCAAGCTGAGTTTGGCGATAAGGTGGTTCCATTTACTCTACCTATTGGACAGGCGGAGGGCTTTAAGGGGATTGTAGATGTAATCGATGAGCTAGCCTTTGAATATAACGGAAAAGATGCAAAGAAGGTAGATCTACCAGCAGAAGCTCAAGACCAAATTGAATCTATAAAAGAGATGCTTATGGAAAAGATAGCGGAGACAGACGAAGAATTAATGGAAAAATACTTTGAAGGGGAAGAGTTTACCGAAAGTGAAGTTAAGAAAGGCTTAAAACTATCAATCGTCAATGGAGATTTAGTTCCACTACTAGTTGGTGTGGCAGAAAAGGCTATGGGAATTGACCTGTTATTGAAGATGGCTAAGGATTATTTACCAAGTCCTGCAGATGTAGGCTCTTATGTAGGCTATAAAGGAGAAGAGGAAGTAGAAAGAAAGGTAGACCCAAACGAACCCTTCTCAGCTATAGTATTTAAGACTATTGTGGACCCCTTTGTTGGAAAACTATCCTTATTCAAGGTATTGTCTGGAAAGATTACCAAAGATCAAGATATCTATAATGTCAGCAAGGACAAATCTGAAAAGCTAGGCGGCTTATTTGTACTTAGAGGTAAAAACCAGATAGAAGTATCTGAAATAGTAGCGGGAGATATTGGTGCTACTTCTAAGCTTCAGGTAACTCAAACTGGCGATAGCATCTGTGAAAAATCTAATCCAACCCTATACGATAGAATAGAATACCCACAACCCACGCTATTCTTAGCGGTAGAACCAAAAGCTAAGGGAGATGAAGAAAAGATAAGTTCATCCTTACAGAGATTAACAGAGGAAGACCCAACCTTCGTTTTAGAAAGAAATACAGAAACAAAACAATTATTAATCGGCGGGCAAGGCAACATGCAATTATCAGTAATAGTGGATAAGCTGAAAAACACCTTCGGAGTAGATGTGAATTTAACTAATCCAAAGGTTGCATATAGAGAGACCATAAAAGGAACTGCCAGCGTTCAAGGAAAGCACAAAAAACAATCTGGTGG
>Ga0209537_1002590_pt1 | contig 17862 bp, 17 predicted proteins | sample BioPla4DNA1_FD_187698 | JGI IMG/M metagenome (GOLD analysis project Ga0209537, IMG submission 187698) | Biogas fermentation microbial communities from Germany - Plant 4 DNA1 (SPAdes) (version 2) | ecosystem: Engineered > Bioreactor > Anaerobic > Digestate | place: Bielefeld, North... | reverse complement strand
TTTCTACTAAACGAACTATTTCCATGAGGAACCTCGACCTCCTTTGGGGGTTTGTTCGAATGTGAGGTTCCTCTTCTATTTCCATATGGAAATATCCTCCATAACCCTACAGTAATTTTACACTAACCCGCTTTAACAAGAGCCTCAGATGCGCTTCTGCAGGCGCTTCCACCACTCCGTGAGAGCGGCGCGGAGCTCGCCGGCAGGCAGGCGCAGTTCCCTGCCGGCAAAGACAAGCAGGGGTCCACCCTGCTGGTCAAGGTGAAAGGAAAAAACATCGTCCCTGCATTCGCGGGCCAGCAGCCCGGCCATGCCCAGCTCCACCAGGTTCAGGCCGCCGTAGAGCAGGGCGGCGGTCAAAAGCAAAAACAGCATCAGCGAGGCAAGTTCACGCATCCCATTCTACTCCCGCTTCCGGCAAACAGTTACTCACAATTAACATTTACGGGAAGGGTTTAGAATATTCAATCCTGCATAAAAAAGAGGTAGTAGGTGCGGGCAATGGCCTCGGCCAGGTAGGGAAGGGAAAGAAGGGCCTCATCGACGCTGTTTTCGTGGCCGCCCACTTCCACGAGGATGGCATAGGGATGGAGGTCCTGGTTGTAAACAAAATCCTGCTGGAGGATGCCCCGGGAGAGTCCGGGGGCCACCGCTTCCAGTTCATACTGCAGCCGCATGACAAACTCCAGGTTCTTCTCCGCGTGGGGGTTGCCCGTGCCGTGAACGAGGAGGATGGCCGCCATCTCCTTCCCCCCCAGGATGGCCGTCGTCTTGGCCCGGGCCACGCCGTCACGGTGCAGGTCAATGACCAGCTGGATGCCGCTGTTTTCGGCAAGGATCTTCTCAATCTCCGGGCGAGCCTTGCTGTAGGCAAAGCGCCGCGGCACGTCGTAGACCCCGCGGTGATGAAGCACCTGCAGGCCGTACTTCTCCTCCAGCAGCCGCGCCAGCTCTTCCCCCACCGCCACCACGGAGCGCCCGGCGGGAGCTGCTTTCCCGGAGACGGCCCGGTACGACTCGCTGGCATGGGTGTGATAAAGCAGGATGGGCGCCTCGCCGTAGCCGGGAAGGGGAAAGGGGTAGGCGGATTCTCCCCAGGGAGGCGGGGAAGGGAAGCCGGGAGAGGAAGGCTCCGGCTCCTTCCCGCCGGGTGCAGCTGAAGAGGGCGGTATGAGCGCCGGCATGGAGACGCCCTTCCCCAGGCCCAGTTCCAGGTCCAGCACCGAGGAGGGGTCGGAGGGATCAATGCCGGTGAGGGAGCGCATCGCCCTGCAGAGGGCGGCGTAAATCTCATCGCCGTAGGAGGCGGCGGGCGGCTCCAGGCCGGGGATTTCATGTCCCAGGAGGCGCTGCAAAAAGTGCACGAGAGGGCTCTCCGCGGCCTCTTCGCCCGCCGGCCCGCCGGGCTGCCGCGGCGGCTCGGCGGCGGGAGAGCGAAGTAGGCTGCTGTAAAGCAGCAACAGCAGCAGCAGGAGCAGGGCGGCGGCAAAAGCCTTTCGCTGCCGCGCCAAGAGCGGGTACTTGGCCTGCCGCTGTCGGCGGCCGCTGCGGAAAAAGGCCTCCCTCCGGCTGCGCTTTTTCCGCCGCCGGGCTTTCCATGAATTCGCCTTCCCGTACAACCATTCTCCCCCACCGGCAGTAGAGTAGTAAAATATATTGCCAGGGGGGAGAATTTATGCGCCCGTCCAGGGGCAGGCCTCTCAGGACTGCGCTTCCTCCTCTTTTTTCTTCTCCAGGTAGCGCTTAATGGCATCCTTCAGCGCGTCAGCGGCCAGGTTGGAGCAGTGCATCTTTAGGGGGGGCAGCCCGCCAAGCTCTTCGGCGACATCCTTGTTGGTAATGCGCTGCGCCTCTTCCAGGGTCTTTCCCTTGACCAGCTCGGTGAGCACGCTGCTGCTGGCAATGGCTGCGCCGCAGCCGAAAGTCTGGAATTTTATATCAGCGATCCTGTCCCCGTCGATTTTTAAGTAGATCTTCATAATATCGCCGCACTTGAAGTTGCCGGCCTCGCCCACAACATCGGCGTCCGGCATCTCCCCGGCATTGCGCGGATTGGTAAAATGCTCGATGACCTTCTCATTATACATGGAACCAGTGCCTCCTTTACTTAATGTTGCCGGGGGTAAAGCGCCGACATCCGGCGCAGCCTCTCCACGAGCGGCCCAATTACCGCCAGCAGATAGTCTACGTCGGCATCGCTGCTCCCCCTGCCCAGGGTTAGCCGCAGGGAACCGCGGGCCAGCTGATCTTCCACCCCCATGGCCAGCAGCACATGCGAGGGTTCCAGGGAGCTGGAGCTGCAGGCCGAACCGCTGGAGGCGGCGATTCCCTCCAGGTCCAGCCCCAGCAACAGCGCTTCACCCTCGATATAATTGAAGCTCACATTGACGTTGCCGGGCAGGCGGGACGTGGGATGCCCGTTGAGAACTACCTCGTCTATCTTGAGAAGGCCGTCGATAAGGCGCTCGCGCAGCTCCTGCAGCCGCCTGCTTTTTTCGGGCATCTCCTCCACGGCCAGCTCCAGGGCCCGTGCCAGGCCGACAATGCCGGCCACGTTCTCGGTGCCCGGCCGCAGCTTGCGCTCCTGGCCGCCGCCCTGGTAAAGAGGCGCCAGGTAGACGCCCTTGCGCACGTAGAGGGCGCCCACCCCCTTGGGGCCGTTAAACTTGTGCGCGGAGAGGGAAAGAAGGTCAATGTTCATCTCGCGCACGTTCATGGGAATCTGTCCCACCGCCTGGACGGCGTCAGTGTGAAAGAGGATGCCGTGCTCTCGGGCCAGCGCCCCGATCTCGGCCACCGGTTCAATGGTACCCACCTCGTTGTTGGCCGTCATGACGGAGATGAGAAAAGTATCCGGGGTCAGCGCCCGCTTTACTTCTTCCACGCTGACCATGCCGTAGCGGTCCACCGGCAGAAAGGTGACCTGGAATCCTTCAGCGGCAAGCTCCTTGCAGACGTCAAGAACAGCGTGGTGCTCGATGGAGGAGGTGATGAGGTGCCTCTTGTGCTTCTGCCGCCGTGCCGCCCCCTTGATGGCAATATTGTTCGATTCCGTCCCCCCCGAGGTGAAGAAGATCTCATTGGGTTCGGCTCCCAGGGCCAGGGCCGTCTTTTCGCGGGCTTCATTGATCGCCGCCCGTGCCTCCCGGCCCGCGGAATGCAGGCTGGAAGGGTTGCCGTACTTATCCTGGAGATAGGGGAGCATGGCTTCAAGAACTTCTTCCCGCAGCGGGGTAGTAGCGGCATGATCCATGTAGACAAAGCGTTTGGTCAAGGTCGCAACCTCCTTGCGGTCCATTGATCTATTTAACCAATGGTTCCGGCTTTGATTCAATTAAATCATGGAGAGAGACGCTGTCGAGAACCTCGTTAATGCGATCTCTCAATTTTTCCCAAACATGGCGGGCCCGGCAAGCCTCGCCGCGGTGGCGGCATGGCTCCCGGCTACTGCCAGGATCATCAACCAGGCAGTTCACCGGGGCGATGGGCCCTTCCACGGCCCGGACGATATCGCCGATATTAATCTCATTGGGCGGGCGGGCCAGTAAATAGCCTCCCCTGGCTCCCCTCACGCTTTCCACCAGGCCGGCCTTGCGCAGGTCGGCAAAGATCTGTTCGAGAAACTGGTAGGAGATATCCTCGCTCCTGGCGATCTCCTTTAAAGAGAGAGGATCGAGGCCATCGTGAAGGGCAAGGGCGGCCATGGCCCTGACGCCGTATTCCACCCTGGCTGACAGCTTCATGAAATCCCCCCATGGTCAATTCTGACCAAATTACTCGGGATTATTCTCTAAAAAAATAGCTCCCTTCAAAAGGAAGAATAGCACCGCTTTTTGCCGCTGTCAAGACCTAAATTTACGATTCAAGGGGACGGCGGCTTTGACTCAAGCAAGTAAAAAGAATTCCTTAAAAGCAGCCCCTGGTGGGACAAAAAGGTACGTCCCCATGGTCCCAAGTTAGGGTTAAAAAGTGGGACAGAAAGGTACGTCCCTAGTGTCCCACTTTGTTCCATTGGGAGGGTATTATTTGACCCCGGCGGGGTTCTTCTGCTATAGTTTAGCGAAAAAGGAGGCTGGCGAAATGGCGGAGCACCTCACAGGAAAAATATTGAAGGCACACCTTCTCTCCGGCCGGCTGCAGAAGGGAGAGGAGATTGCCATCCGCATTGACCAGACTTTAACCCAGGATGCCACCGGCACCATGGCTTACCTGCAGTTTGAGGCGCTGGGCATGGATCGCGTCCGCACGGAGCTCTCGGTGAGCTACGTCGATCATAATACCCTCCAGGGCAGCTTTGAAAACGCCGACGACCACCGCTACCTGCAGTCGGTGGCGGCCCGCTACGGCATCTACTTCTCCAGGCCGGGCAACGGCATTTGCCACCAGGTTCACCTGGAGCGGTTCGGCGTCCCGGGGAAAACCCTGCTCGGCTCCGACAGCCACACCCCTACCGCCGGCGGCCTGGGCATGCTGGCCATCGGCGCGGGAGGCCTGGACGTGGCCGTGGCCATGGCCGGCGGCCCCTTTTACCTGAACATGCCCGAGGTGCTGCGGGTTAACCTGGTGGGCCAGCTGCCCTCCTGGACCGGGGCCAAGGACGTCATCCTGGAGCTGCTGCGCCGCCTTACGGTTAAGGGAGGCGTGGGCCGGATCCTGGAATACGGCGGCCCCGGGGTGAAGGGGCTGTCTGTGCACGAGAGGGCGACAATTACGAACATGGGCGCGGAGCTGGGCGCAACCACCTCCATCTTCCCCAGCGACGAGGTCACCCGCCGCTTTCTCCAGGCCCAGGGGCGGGAAGAATCCTGGAGGGAGCTGCAGGCCGACCCCGGCGCCGCCTACGACGGCGAAATCACCATCGAGCTGGACAAGCTGGAGCCGCTGGCCGCCTGCCCGCACAGCCCCGACGCGGTTAAACCCATCCGCGAACTCGAGCCCATCCCCGTGGACCAGGTGATCATCGGCAGTTGCACCAACTCCTCCTTCGAGGATCTTCTCCTGGTGGCGGAGATTCTCGACGGGAAAACGGTCCACCCGCAGGTCAGCCTGGTCATCGCTCCCGGCTCGCGCCAGGTCATGCTGATGCTGGCGCGCAGCGGCGCCTTGGAGAAGCTCATTGCGGCGGGAGCGAGGATCCTCGAACCGGCCTGCGGCCCCTGCATTGGCATGGGCCAGGCGCCTCCCTCCGGCGGCGTATCCCTGCGCACCTTCAACCGCAACTTCCGCGGGCGCTGCGGCACGGCGGACGCCTCCGTCTACCTCGTCGGCCCGGCGGCGGCGGCGGCCAGCGCCCTCTACGGCCGCATCGTGGATCCCCGCGAGCTGGGCGAATTCCCCAAGCTGCCCCCGGCGCCGCCCCCGGTAATCGACGACCGCATGATCATCAGCCCGCCCGAGGACGGCAGCGGCGTGGAGATCATCCGCGGCCCCAACATCAAGCCGGTGCCGCTGAACAGCCCGCCGCCGGAGAAGCTGGTCATGACCGTCCTCCTGAAGACGGGCGACAACATCACCACCGACCAGATCATGCCGGCAGGGACGAAGATCCTGCCGCTGCGCTCCAACATTCCCGCCATGAGCGAATACGTTTTCGCCCCGCTGGATGAAAGCTTCGCCCGACGAGCCCGCCAGACCGGCAGCGGCATTATCGTGGGCGGGGAGAACTACGGCCAGGGTTCCAGCCGGGAGCATGCCGCCCTGGCGCCCATGTACCTGGGGATCAAGGCGGTCCTGGCCAAGTCCTTTGCCCGCATCCACCATACCAACCTGGTCAATTTCGGGATCATTCCCCTCGTCTTCGATTCGCCGGCCGACTACGACCGGCTGCGGCAGGATGACGTCCTGGAAATTGACCGGCTGCGGGAGCAGCTTGAGAGAGGCAGCGTCACCATCATCAACCGGACGCAGGGCTACAGCTTCCAGGCGCGGCACAACCTGACGCCGCGCCAGGTGCGCATCATCCTGGCCGGCGGCCTCTTAATGGAGGTCAAAAACCGGAAGTAGGAGGCCGGGAAAGCAGGGAAAAGGCTCAAGCTTCCCGGTTTTGAGAGCGGCAAGCAACGGCAATGGCTCCGGCAAAGGGCGGCTCGTGGGTCATGGAGAGGGCGATCCTGCCGATCCCCCTCTCCTCCGCCAGGCGGGCGGCAACCCCCGACAGCCGCACCTGCGGCTCCCTCCCCGGCGGGGCAATGATCTCCACTTCCTTCCACGATGCCGGCCCGGCGCCGCAGCCGATGGCTTTCAAAACCGCCTCCTTGGCGGCAAAACGAGCCGCCATGGCCGGAAAGAAGGCCCGCCGCGGCAGGAGCAGGGAAAGCTCGGCGGCGCTGAAGATGCGTCGCAGAAAACGCCGCGGGCGGCGGCGGTAAGCCCTCTCCACCCGGGCGACGGAAACCAGGTCCACTCCCACACCGACAACCATTATCTCACACCCTCGTGCCGGCCTTGAAACTTCAACGGCCGGCGCTTTAATTAACGGCCTGGGATCAATATACCCCAGCAAAGGGGCCGGTTCAACAAAAGCATTTTTTTCCAACTTGCATTTGCCTCAATTATATGTTAATGTCGAGGTGAAATTCGCCCTGCTGCGGCGGGGTTTCTAGGAGGTTATTTAATGCAAGGTCGGGTTAAGTGGTTTAACCCCCAGAAGGGGTACGGGTTCATCGAGGTGGAAAACGGAAAGGATGTGTTCGTGCACTACTCGGAAATCCAGGAGGAAGGCTTCAAAACCCTGGAAGAAGGTCAAGCAGTTGAGTTTGACATCGTCGAAGGGAACCGCGGACCCCAGGCTGCAAACGTAGTCAAGTTGGATTCGGGCCCCGCCCAGTCCTAAACTGCGCGTTTGAAAGCAAAAGCCGGCCTAGCGCCGGCTTTTTTATTTATGGGCCGCTCCAGATGGAGCGGAGCATCTTCCGGGCCCGGTAGAGGCGGGACTCGATGGTCTTTACCGGGACACCGGCCTCTCCGGCCATTTCGCGATAGGAGAGTCCTTCCAGGTAATGGCGCCGCAGCACCTGCCGGTAAAGGGGCGGCAGGCGGTCGAGGTAGCGGTAAAGCCGCTCTTCCTGCTCCTTGGCCAGGAGCAGCGGCTCCGGCTCCTCTTCCGAGGAGGGTATCTCCGCCAGCGGCACATCGTCAGCGGCCAAGCGTCGGCGCTCCTCGCGGCAGCGCCGCTGGAAATCAATGGCCTTGTTTACGGCAATACGCATGAGCCAGGTGGAAAAGCTGGCTTCGCCGCGGAAACGGCCCAGGGAGCGATAGGCCTGCCAGAAGGTTTCCTGAACCAGGTCCTCCACCTCCGGCCGGGGGCCGGTTATCCTGGCGATGGCCGCCGCCACCCGGCCCTGGTACTTTTCCACCAGCCGCCGGTAGGCCTCCCTCTTGCCGGAGAGAACCTCTCGAACCATGCCCTGGTCTTCGATGGCTACCAACCCCGCCGCTGTGCCTCGCTTTTCTATATACTTAGACGAGTCCGCGGCGGAATATCCCTCCGAGGATGGATATATGGGCCTGCTATTCGGGCATACTCTGCAGCAGCCGCAAGCCCCAGAGAAGCGGCGTAATCCGGATCTCTTTCCCGGCTAGGGCGTCTCGGAAGAAGCGCATGGCCACCTCGGTGCGAGCCCTGAGCATGGCTTCGCCGGCCTCTGCGGCAGCCTGGGCCGGCGCCCCCATGTAGGGCTTCATCTGCGGGTCTCCCACCCAGGCCAGGGTGGCGGCAAGATGCTGCATGTCCTTGCCGAGGGTGGGCGAAAATACGCCCAGCAGGCGGCCCAGGAGAAGGACTGCCTTGCTCGGAGGCGGCGGCAGCGAAGGGGTCACCTCTCGCCAGTTTTCCCGCACCTGTTCCGGGTCCACCCGCAGCATGAGCGAGGTCTCGTTGGTGCCCGCATGGGAATCGGCGTCATCGCCGCAGCGGCCCGGCTCCAGGCCCGTCTCTTTCAGGAAGGAGGGGTCATGCTGCACCATGAGCCTGAATTCGTGGTTGAAGGGATCCACCAGGTAGAAGCGGTACTTGCGCCAGGCCTGGCGCGAGGCCGCCTCAATGGCCATCTGGTGGCGCGGGCCGCCGTGATTGTCGGCCAGGAAGAGGTAGCGAAAACCCTGCCCCGCCAGCCCCTTGACGTAAGCCAGCAGCACCCGGCGCAATAGCGGGGCCGGCACCGACAATGAGCCCTTCACCGGCAGGGCATCCGAGCCCAGGTAGAGGGAGGGCAGCGAGACGAGGGTGTAGTCGGGATACTCTCTCTGCAGGGCCTCAGCGTAGCGGCGCAGCAGATCCTCGGCAATAAAGACATCGGTGCCGAGGGGCAAATGGGGCCCGTGCACCTCGATGGGGCTAACGGCCATTAAAAAAATGGTCTTCTCCCGGTCCAGGGCCTCGATTTCCGGCAGCGCCATCCGCACATACTCTTTTACCCCAGCCATGTGAACACCTCCGGTTGAACGTAATTCAAGGTACCATATTCACGGTGGAAAGCGCTTCCTCCTGCTTTTCCGGCCGCAGGAGCCTGGTGGCATTGGCAATGGCCAGCAGGGCCGTTCCCACGTCGGCGAAGAGGGCGCCCCAGATGGAGACGGCTCCCAGGGCCCCGGCGACAAGCACGAGCGCTTTCACCCCCAGGGCCAGGGCAATGTTTTGCAGCACGATGCGGCGCGTAGAAAGGGAGATGCGCATGGCCGCGGCAACCTTGAGCAGCTGATCATCCATGATCACCACGTCGGCGGCCTCGATGGCGGCATCACTGCCGGCGCCGCCCATGGCAATGCCGATGTCGGCGCGGGAGAGGGCGGGGGCATCGTTAATCCCGTCTCCCACGTAGGCCAGCCGGCCCCCGTAGAAAGCGGCCTCCTTTCCCAGCTCTTCCAGGTGGGCCACCTTGTCGCCGGGGAAAAGGGAAGCGTGGGCGGCATCAAAGCCGGCCTCGCGGGCCGCTTCCTGCGCCGCGGCATCATGGTCGCCCGTCAGCAAGACCACCCGCCGTACCCCCAGGCTTTTCAGGCGCTGCACCGCCGGAGCGGCATCCAGGCGCAGCCTGTCCCCCACGACGAGGAAGCCGGCATACTCGCCCTCCACGGCCACATAAACAGCCTCCTTTGCCGCCGCCGGGGGAAGGCCCCTCACCCCCTCCCGCTGCAGCAGCCGCAGGCTGCCCACAAGGACAGTCTTGCCGCGCACCGTGGCCTTCACCCCCATGCCCTCAAGCTCCTGGCAGGAGGCCACCTCCTCGCGGCGCAGGGCTCCGGGGTAGGCTTCCCTGATGGAGCGGGCCAGGGGATGGCTGGAGTAGGCTTCGGCGTGCGCCGCCCAGGCCAGGAGTTCCTGCGCCTCCCCCCCCGGCGCCGGCACCACCTGCTTGACCTCGAAAACGCCCTCGGTGATGGTGCCGGTCTTGTCAAAGGCGGCGACCTTAACCTTGCGGAGAGCGTCCAGGTAGCCGGCTCCCTTAACGAGGATGCCTCTCCTGGAAGCGCCGGCAATGCCGCAGAGATAGCCCAGCGGAATGGAGATGACCAGGGCGCAGGGGCAGGAGATGACCAGCAAAACAAGGGCGCGGTAGAGCCAGGTGCGGAACGCGGCGCCCGGAATGAGCAGCGGGGGCAGGAGGGCCAGGAGCAGTGCCCCCGCAATTACGGCCGGCGTGTAGTAGCGGGCAAAGGAGGTGATAAAGCGCTCAGCCGGCGCCTTGCGCTCTGCGGACTCCAGGACCAGCCGGTAAACCTGGGCCAGGGACGATTCGGAGAAGGGCTTGCTCACCCTAACCCGCAGCAATCCTGGACCGTTTACCGCGCCGGCAAGAACGGTGGCGCCGGGCTCCACCCCCAGCGGCGCGGCCTCGCCGGTAAGGGCGGCGTTGTTGACCGAAGATGTTCCGGAGATGACCACGCCGTCAAGGGGAATTTTTTCACCGGGGCGGACGATGATCTCATCGCCCGGCTTCAGCTCTTCCGGAGGTACTTTCTCCGTGCCTCCGTCGCCCAGGACAAGGTTGGCGTAATCGGGCTTGCTTTCCATGAGCACGGCAATGGAGCGGCGGGAGCGCTGCACGGCGGATTCCTCCAGCAACTCGCCCAGATTGAAAAAAACCATGAGCGCCGCCGCCTCGGGGTATTCCCCTATGGCAATGGCCCCGGCGGCGGCCAGGGACATCAAGGCATTCTCGTTGAAAAGAGCCCCCCGCCCCATGCCGAGCAGCGCCTTCCAAATGGTCCCGGCGCCGGCCAGGCCAAAAGACAGCAGGAAGAGCGCTTCCTCAAGGCCTAAAAAGGGCAGCGCCACGGGCGGGTGGAACAACCGCAACAGCAAGGCCAGCACAAATAGGGCCCCGCCCGACAGAAGCAGCGCGGCCCGGGAATTTAACAGGGAAAAGGCCCCGGCTTCGCTTTTGTCAGCACCGGCGCCCGCCGGCTGGAGCCTAACCACTTTTCCGCATTCAAGGCAATCGCAGCAATGTCCTATCTCTCTCATCTTTAACTCCCCTCGTCCTGCTCACCGGCGGTGTGGCCCACATGCTCCAGCCCCTGTTCAAAGAGAGCGAGGACATGGTCATCATCCAGGGCGTAGAAAGCCATTTTCCCCTCCTTGCGGCATTTGACCAGCCTGGCATGCCGCAGCAGCCGCAGCTGGTGAGAAACGGCTGAACTGCTCATCCCCAGCAGAAGGGCCAGGTCGCAGACGCAGAGCTCTTCCTTGGAGAGGGCATGGAGAATCCTGATGCGCGTGGGATCGCCCAGCACCTTGAAGGTTGCCGCCATCTGGTCCACCGTCCCCGGCGGCAGCATCTCCGGCCTCACCCGCTCCACCTTCTCCGGGTGAACGCAGAATACATCGCAGCTTTCCTTCTCGTGTTTAACCATGGAGCCATTCACCACTCATTTGAACATGTGTTCAAATGTTCAACTTTATTATAAACACACAGCCCGCGCGAGGCAAGAATTAATTTCACCCTCAAGGTAAGATAGGGATCTCCTTAGGATTCAGTTAACGGGGATGGCTTTTAAAAGTCCCCTTTTCTAGAGGGGGATTTAGGGGGACATAGAATATTAAGGTAATCTTGGTTTTCATTAGAAAAAATCCCCCCTTTTCCAAAGGGGGGAGACCATAAAACACCCGTAGAGGGCGGGCTTCCACGCCCGCCCCCCCAGGAGCAATAGGGCATCGTTTGTAGGAAACGGGCATGCCCGGCCCGGCGTAAGGGCGGGGCACCGCCCCGCCCGCACAATGTGGAGAGCACACCCGGTCCGGACTAGAGGCAGGCTCCCACGGTACGCCTTCGCGGAGGTTTAGAATAAAAATAAAGGGCTGCCCCTTGGGGACAGCCCCTTAAACGCCCTGTGCGGCTAAAAAACGTGGGCTTCGCCCGGCTGGAGGATGATGCACTGGGAGCCGGCCTGCCGCTCTACCTTCTCTTTAAACAACCGCGGATCTGCTTCAATGATCGGCCAGGTGTTGTAGTGGTAGGGAATGACCTGGCGGGCCTGTAAAAAGGAGGCGGCAGCAACGGCATCATCAATGCCCATGGTAAAGTTGTCGCCAATGGGCAGGAGGGCGAGGTCAAGGTCATGCCGCTCCCCAATGAGCTTCATGTCGCCGAACAGGCCCGTATCCCCGGCAAAATAAATGTTCCTGCCACCGTATTCCACCACGAAGCCGCAGGCATGCCCTCCGGCTATGCCGGCACCATGGAGGGCGGGAACCGCCTTGACCCGGCCGAAGGGGAAGCGATGGCTTCCGCCAATATGAAGGGCATGGGCCCGGCAGCCCTTTGCCCCGGCAGCCCTGGCTATTTCCGCGGTAGTGATGATGAGGGCATCGTTGCGGGCGGCGATGTCGTAGGCATCGCCCAGGTGATCGTCGTGGGCATGGGAAACGAGGATGTAATCAACCTTGATGTCGCCGGGTTTCGCTGCCGCCGCCGGGTTGCCGGAGAGGAAGGGATCAAAAATCAGCCTTCCCCCATCGCCGCCTTCCAGCAAAAAAGAGGCATGTCCTAAAAAGGTCAACTTCGCCATCAACCGTACCTCCCTGCGCCTGCATTGCTTCTACGCAAATATTGTAACTCAATCCATAAACTTTTTTCTACCTCCGGCAAGCCATCGCCACCTAAACGGACCCTCGGCTGATGGTCTTGGCCACCAGCTGCAACAGTTCCTCCACATCGAAGGGCTTCTCCAGCACGCCGACAACATTGTCCACCTCGATGGGTTCGGTGATCGCTTCCTTGTATCCCGTCATAAAGAGGATTTTCACGTCATCATAGATCTGGCGGATCATGCGTGCTACCTTGAAGCCGTTTACCGCCCCCAGCTTGATGTCGACGATGGCTAGGCGGGGATGGCAGTTCATTACCGTGTTGATTCCCTGTATGGCATTGTTTACGGCAACGCAGCTGAAGTTGCCCATTTCCAGGGTCTGCTGCAAGACCCAGCGAATGCCCTCATCGTCATCGATGATCACCACGTCGACACGCTTCACCTTTTCCTTCCCTTCCCCATGCTCTACCCAAAAAGCCGCGGGCAGGATTAGGCTTTATCCTCGTACACAGGTAGGCAGATGTTAACCGTAGTCCCTTCGCCCAGGGCGCTTTTAATGATCAGCTCCCCGCCCATCATTTTGACAATGGACGAAGAGATGGAAAGCCCCAGCCCGGTGCCGCCGGGTTTTGTCGTAAAGAAAGGCTTGGTTATGGTGGCCATATATTCTTCCGGAATCCCTGGCCCGTTATCCTGGAAGGTGACATGAACGCAGCCGTTTTGCAGGGAGGTGGAGATGCTGAGCTTGCCCCCGTTCGTCATGGCCTCGATGGCGTTGCGCGCTATGTTGAGGAAGACCTGCTTGAGGCTGCCCGAAGAGCCCAGCACCACCAGGGGCTTGCCGGAGAAGAAATTAATTTCAAGGTCAATTTCGTTGAGCAAGGCTTCGCTGTTCAGCAGAAAGAGAAGCTCGTTCAGGACCTGGTTGAGGTTAACCGGCTCCAGCTTTTTCTCCGGCATAGGCTTGGAAATGTTTAGAAAATTGGTCAGGATATCGTTCAGCCGGTCCAGCTCGCGCTCAAGCTTGTTCAGCAGTTCTTCCTGCTTCGGCGGATCTTTGACCATCCTGGCGAGCTGAATGGCCGCCTTCGCCGTGGCCAGGGGGTTGCGGATTTCATGGGCCAGCCCGGCGGCGATCTCTCCGGCCGTGGCCAGCCTCTCCCAGTCCTGGATTTCAAGGTGGAGCTTGACCGGCTCGGTGATATCGTTGAACACCAGGACGGCGCCGGCGCTGCAGCCGTCCTCGCGCAGCAGGGGCACCACGTCCCAGCGCAAGTGGGCCAGGGAATCACCCTCGCCGATGGCGGAGCGCTTCTGCATGAAACTGCGGTTGCTCCTGGCGGCAATGCAGACGGCCTCCTCGATTTGCCGGCCAAAACCGCAAGCGGTGATCTTCTGGCCGGCTGCCGGGACCTTCACCCCGTAATCGCAAAAAAACTGCTTTGCCGCCTGGTTCATCATGAGAATTGTGCCCCGGTTGTCAGTCACAATGATACCATGCATGATCGAATTAAAGACCAGTCCCCAGCGGTGTTGAAACACCCTGAAGAGGGAAGAGACCCCCAGGGCCACGGCCGCCTTTTTCACCAGGGCGGCAAGCACTTTCCGGAGATAAGGCCTCTCCTTGCCGATGAAGCCCAGGTAGACAGTGGCGCCATTGTGCATGCGGTAAACCCCCTGAAAGGTCAGGTCCAGCTCAGCCTCTATCATTTTCCAGGCCAGGTCGGCAAAGGACTTGGCCGGCTCCTTAGTCCGGCAGAGGGTTTTCCATATATCTGCCAGTTCCTCCACGACATGGGCATGTTCGCCGCTCCACAGGGTGAGGGATTTGCCTGGATACTCGCAGGTAAAGGCAAAAGCCCCCCCGCCTCCGGCAACGGCCACGATAAAGGTAGCAATCAGCTCCAGGGTGGCGCTCAATTCAAAATGCTCGGGATTAAATGTCAGGGAAATAAGCCTGTCCAGATTTTCAACAGCCGAAAGGAGTTCCGCCGTGCCGCTGCTGCTGTGATAACGCTGCAGGGAGTTATAAAGATCGACTACCCTGGACAGGTATTCTTTTAATTTTTCCGGGGTAACCAAGGGCATCTCGGCCCAGAACTGGTCGCGCGCCGGCGCTTCCAGCTTGTCTAGCTTCTCCAAAAGCTTGTCCAGGCGCTGCGGGTCCCGCTCTTCAAGGCAGCCTCCCAGGATCAGAAAGGAACCGTCTTCAAGGCGGGCCATCCCTTCAGGCAAACCCAGGGGATTAAAAACAAGCTGCCCCTCTTCGCGATGTGCAAATTTCCCAGGAAGTTTGCTGTAAAAATTATTAAAAGCCGCCATTAACGGTGAATTTTTTTGGCTCTGTGAGGCAGGATAGGGATGATTGTAGAGAGAAAGCAGCCGCCCTTCCGGGTCAACCGTGGCGATGGACATTTTCAGGTTGCGCGCAAGGACTTCCCAAAAGAGAGCCCACCAGGAAGTACGGACATTCCCAGGCGATTCCGGCATGCTGTAAAGCGTAATGACTATCACCTCCCAGAGCGAATCCTTCCAGCCCCAAAACGGGCATAATCAAGCAAGGGCGGCGATCGTTGTGGGAGTCAAGCGAACTAGTTTAGTATATTTTGGATGAGGGCTTGAATAGATGCGCGTAAAGGTATTCAACCTGGTTACAATCAACCTGTCCGCCAAGTATCGGCTTTTGCCTGTCAGCGCTTCTTGAAGTTGCCGGGATAATTTTCTTAAAAAAGAGTATACCAATTAGTGAAAATTTTTTCAAGTATTATCTAGGGAATATGCCCCCTTTATTACCATATTTAAGGATTACAGTTTTCTTAGCCCATATTTTCATGATAAATCTCTTCCTGGCAGCACTTTGCTCTTTATTGTCGATCCCTGTCGCTCTTTTCCAGTGAGCAAACCGGATTTTGGGAGCTTGTGGAAGCCCATATTTTATCGGGCGTTAAAGGATTCGGTGGCCGTATCGCGAACATTTAAAGCTAAAGATAGGGTATAGAGGACAGGGGGCAAGCTGGCCGCCCGCCTCTAGGTCCTGGAGAGGGAGGCCGCAACAATGCTTTATTGCAGCACCCGCGGAGAAGAGCAGCCCCGCCCTGCCACCAGGGCGGTTTTGCAGGGCCTGGCCCAGGACGGCGGGCTATTTGTCCCCGCCGCACCGCTGCCCCGGGTGGCCCTGGAGCCGCTGCTTCCCCTGGACTACCTGCAGCGGGCGGCGGCCATTATCCGCCCCTTCCTGGAGGAGTTCTCCGAGGCAGAGATGGAGTCCATGGTCAGGAAAGCCTATGGCGGTGGCGCCTTCAGGCACCCCTCCATTGCCCCCCTGCACCGCCTCGACGACCGCCTCTACCTGCTGGAGCTCTGGCATGGCCCTACCTGCGCCTTTAAAGATATGGCCCTGCAATTCCTGCCGCACCTGCTGAACGCGGCGGCGGCCAAAACCGGCGAGAGGGCCACCGCGGTTATCCTAACGGCAACCTCGGGAGATACGGGCAAAGCGGCCCTGGAAGGGTTTCGCGACGTGCCGGGAACGCGGGTCATCGTCTTCTACCCGGAGGAGGGGGTCAGCGCGATCCAGCGGCAGCAGATGGTGACCCAGGAGGGCGGCAACGTCCACGTGGCTGCCGTGCGGGGCAATTTTGACGATGCCCAGGCCGGAGTCAAGGCTATCTTTGCCGATGGCGCCCTGGCGGATAAGCTGGCCTGCCGTGGATTCAAGTTCACCTCGGCCAATTCCATCAACTGGGGGCGGCTGCTCCCCCAGGTGATCTACTATTTCTCGGCTTACCTGGACTTGCTGGCTTCCGGCACAATCAAAGCCGGGGAAAAAATTAATTTTGTTGTTCCTACCGGGAATTTCGGCAACATCCTGGCCGGCTATTACGCCGCCCGCATGGGATTGCCCGTCGGGAAGCTCATCTGCGCCGCCAATCAGAACAATGTCCTGGCCGAGTTCTTCCAGACCGGGCTCTACAACCGGAACCGCCCCTTTTACCGCACCATCTCCCCCTCCATGGACATCCTCGTTTCAAGCAACTTGGAGAGGCTGCTCTTTGAGCTCTCCGGCCGCGACCCCGCGCAGGTCAAGGAATGGATGCGCCTGCTCAAGGAGAAGGGGGCCTACCAGGTCCACCCTGCCGTCTTCCGGGCAATGGCCGCCATCTTCTGGTCAGACTGGGCCGGCGATGATGAGACCATCGCCGTCATTGGCCGCACCTACAGGGAATATGGCTATTTGCTCGATCCGCACACCGCCGTGGGGAAGGCGGTTTACGACAAATACCGCGCCGCCACCGGCGATGACAGCAGGACCGTTATCCTCTCCACGGCCAGCCCCTTCAAATTTGCCGACAGCGTCGCCCGCGCCGTGCTGCCGCCGGCCCAATGCGCCGGCCGCTCCCCCTTTGAACTGCTGCCGCTCCTGGCAGAGGCTACCGGAGCGCCCATCCCCGCCCCCCTGCAAAAGCTGGAGCAGCTGCCGGTACGGCACCGCACCCTTGCCCGCAAAGAGGAAATGCCTAAAGTTGTTCTTGATTTTCTCGGTGTAAACTGATATCATACTAAATCAAGCCAGGCTCCCCCCGAAAAAGAGGCCATTTCTGCACCGCCCCAGCCACCCCGCCCTGGAGAGGCCGCATTTTTCGCTCAAAAGATCGCAAGAATCTACACATTCGCATAAATTTTGCGTACATATTGTCTTTACATTTTAAAAGAACTTGACATATATTATAGAATACTGTATATTAGAGTACAAGGGGAAAGTGAATTGCTTTCCTGAATTAACTAATAATTTAAAACTAAGTAGCCTGCAAAAAACAAAGGAAAGGGGATATGCAGACATGATCACCTCATCGCTGCTGGAGAAGTCACGCCGCATCAACCATCAGCTGCAGGAAGCAGGCGGTCAGCAAGTTGACTTTAACAAGCACGCCGAAGTGCTAAAGGAGCTGGTTCAGGCCAATGTTTATATTGTAAACCACGAGGGGAAAATTTTAGGCTATTCCCAGCTCCACAAGGTGGACTGCGACATACTCTTTGACAAGTCGGCTGACACGCTCTCCTTTACGGAGGGTTTCTGCCGCGATTTCCTGATGAAAGACGACCAGGTGCACATTAATTTTCACCCCAATGACGGGAACTGCGTCTTTGATCAGGAAAGGAAATGCACCTACAGCAACCGCTATCTCTCCATATTCCCCATCATCAGGGGGGAAAAACGCCTGGGCACTCTTTTCCTGACCCGCTTCGACAGGCCCTTTGACGTCGACGACCTGGTCCTGCTGGAAATTGGCTCCATCGGCGTCAGCCTGGAGATGCTTCGCCTGAACGAGGCGGAGAAAAACAAGGCGCTTCGCCAGAAAAGCGAGGTCCAGCTGGCCCTGGATACCCTCTCCTATTCCGAGTACCAGGCCGTGGAAAAAATCTTTGAAGAGCTGGACGGAGACAGGGGCCTGCTTGTGGCCAGCAAGATTGCCGACAAGCTGGGGATCACCCGCTCCGTCATCGTCAATGCTCTCCGCAAGTTGGAAAGCGCCGGCGTGATCGAATCCAATTCCCTGGGCATGAAGGGAACCCATATCAGGGTTCTCAATCCCTGGCTCCGGGAATGCCTGAATAAAAAAGCATAGCACCGTCGCGGCATGGACATGGTAAGGGCCTCCCCGCCTTGGCTGGGAGGCCCTTTTCTTACCGCTCTCCCAATCCACCATCCACCCGCTGCTTAGCCCTGGCAGGGCACGCAGAGCACGTCGCAGGGGAAGAGCTCGTTGGGATTGGTGATGTGCGGGTTGGCGGCAATAAGCGCGTCAAGACTCACCCCAAAGCGCTGCG
>Ga0209537_1002589_pt1 | contig 17862 bp, 17 predicted proteins | sample BioPla4DNA1_FD_187698 | JGI IMG/M metagenome (GOLD analysis project Ga0209537, IMG submission 187698) | Biogas fermentation microbial communities from Germany - Plant 4 DNA1 (SPAdes) (version 2) | ecosystem: Engineered > Bioreactor > Anaerobic > Digestate | place: Bielefeld, North... | reverse complement strand
GCTAAAAAAAAGAAATTGAGGTTGCTTGATATTGCTCCGTATTTTGATTGGGTTTTTCTTGTGCTATGTATAACTATGTTTATCAATATAATATTTTTGGGCTTGACAATTAAATCCTGGGGTAATCAAGAAGTAGATTATGTTGTTGTGACTACAAAGGGCATTTCGTCCCCCCTGCCTGGTGAGGTGTTCACAGAGACAATGGGTTTGGTAAATAATACTTTTTTCCCCTTTGTTTCTGTGATGGAGCCGATGAGAAATGAGGTGGAAGTTAATCCCGAAAAACTAAAATTGCCGCCAAAACAGCATCAAGAATACATTTTAACCATTAAGGCACCTGAAGAGATAGGATACTACATAGATAAAATTAAAAAAAGGACATATCCTGATATACTGCCGGACAAATTTCTGGATTATTTATATTCAAAAAGTGAGGTTTTGCCTCTGATAGTTATATTCAGCCCAAGTATACTATTAAGTACAGGACTCTATATATGGTGGGTCAGGCGCTGGCAAGACGGCAAAAGAGTAGCTATGAAGTGGTTAATACCTCTAAGGAGAGTTTTGGGGAAACTATCTCTAATACCTTTTTAAACAAATACGGATATTATGTTTTGTATACAGTTTCTTTTGTTCTTTCAATTTTATAATCGCTCAATTCTTACACTTTAATATAGCATAACCAGCTTTCCTTTCAGGATGGCTGGTTTTATTATATGTATTAATTTATTGCTTCTGGCGAAAAATAAAACATAAATTTAATGTTTTGGAGGGAAAGCAAAATGCCAAGTAAAAATACAATAAAGTCACTTAATCAGCTATTACAGGGAGAATATATGGCGGTTGAGATTTTCAATAACTTTATATCCAGGACAAAAAATGAGAATGTGAAACAGGTTTTTAAAGAGGTACAGAAACAGCATAGAGAAAATATTGACAAACTAGCAAGCTATATTCAAGATATAGGCGGTAAACCGGAAGAGAATCTTGGAATAAAAGGTAAAATGGGGGACATAAAAATTAACATGGATTTAGGTTCGGATGCGGATACATATGAAATCATAGAAAAAGCTATTGAAGGAGAAACACAGGGCGTTAATATGGCTGAAAAAGTCCTAAGGGGTGAACTGGACGATAAGTCAAGAGATATTGCAGGTGAGATACTGCACAAGGACAGAAAGTCTATCGAAGAACTAAAAAATTTGTTGTAAATAACATGATAACATAGCAGTAAAATATAAAACAAATCTGAACTATGTTTTTTTGTTCATCCTGGATATAATTACCCATGCCATAATTTTGTACCCTTCTATGATATATTATTGCATATAAACGGCGGTAATGGAAGTATATGACTTAAGTATATCATTTATGAAAAATAAATGAAGTCTTTTATTTTTGCGTTTTTCATCTTTCTACAACAAAAAACTGCTATCCACTTTTTTTCCCACAGACTTGCTTTAATGGGGTGGTTGTCATATAATAGGTTTTGGTAATTTCAATAATATGTATGTACATTAATGGAGGAATCAATTTGAGTAAGAATAAGTTATTCCGTTCTTTTGTTTCATATTACAAACCCCATTATAAGCTTTTCATTCTGGATATGTTCTGTGCTTTGATGATAGCATTTATAGATTTGTTCTTCCCGATGCTAACCAGGGAAGTAATAGGTACGGTTCTTCCTGCCGGCCAGATGAGAATATTCTGGTTGTTTGTTGCAGGTATGCTGCTAATGTATGTTATTCGTACTGGCTTGCAGTATATTGTACAGTATTGGGGTCATGTTTTAGGTGTTCGCATTGAATATGACATGAGGCGGGACCTGTTTTCTCACTTGCAAACACTTCCTTTCAAGTTTTTTGATAAAAACAGAACCGGACATTTGATGTCCCGTATAGTAAATGATCTGAATGAAATTGCCGAGTTTTCTCACCATGGCCCTGAGGATCTGTTCCTTTCCATTATCATGCTCGTTGGTTCCTTTATAATGCTAATAACTGTGGAATGGCGGCTGGCTATTATCGTGTATCTAATCGTTCCTGTAATGACCTGGTTTGCATTTAAATATCGTAAGCTTATGAATGAATCCTTTCGAGATTTACGTATTAAGCTTGCAGATGTGAACGCTCAGTTGGAGAGCAGTATATCAGGTATCAGGGTTGCCAAATCATTTACCAACGAGGAATATGAGAAAAAGAAGTTTGGTGAAGGAAACAAGCGTTTTCGAAGTTCCAAATATACGGCTTATAAGTATATGGCTATTTTCCATACAGGTATTGAGTATTTCTCAAACATGCTCAGTGTTGTCGTGGTGGCAGTAGGCGGTTACTTTATATACAGACAATGGATGGAAGTAGCTGATCTGCTGGCTTTTATCATGTATGTAGGAGTTTTTCTGCAGCCGATTCGCAGGCTTACCAACTTTATGCAGCAATTTGAATCGGGGATGACGGGTATAGAACGGTTTGTGGAAATAATGGAAGTTAAATCGGATATAGTGGATGCACCTGATGCCATAGAGCTGAAAGATGTGCATGGGGATATTGTCTTTGAAAATGTCAGTTTTTCCTATGATGGAAATGAGAAAGTTCTGCAAAATATCAATATAACCATTCCTGCTGGTCAAACCGTTGCACTGGTAGGCCCATCAGGAGGCGGGAAAACCACTCTATGCCATCTTATTCCCCGTTTTTATGAGGTAATGGAGGGACAAATAAAAATAGACGGACGTAATATTCGGGATTATACCTTGAAATCACTGCGCAGCAATATAGGTTTGGTGCAGCAGGATATATTCCTGTTTGCAGGCACTATACGGGAAAACATCAGATACGGTAGAATAGATGCGACAGATGAAGAAATTGAAGAAGCAGCTAAAAAAGCTAATATTCATGACTTTATCATGGGGCTTCCCGATGGATACGATACCCAGGTAGGCGAGAGGGGACTGCGGCTTTCAGGAGGACAGAAACAGCGTATTTCAATTGCCAGGGTATTCTTAAAGAATCCGCCAATTCTGCTGTTGGATGAGGCTACTTCAGCCTTAGATAATGAGACTGAAATAAAGATACAACAAGCCCTGGAAGAGCTGTCCCAAGGCAGAACAACCCTTGTTATTGCTCACAGGCTGTCCACTATTAAGAATGCAGACAGAATATTGGTACTGACCGAGGATGGTATTGTAGAAGAAGGAACCCATGAAGAACTAATGGAGAAAGATGGAGTTTATGCGAGGTTGTATCAGGCACAGTTTAAAGACTATATAACAGATGATGATATATTTGAATGGGCAGAAGCAGTACAGTGAAGTGTTTAATAAAACCTGCAATCAACATTTATAAATATATATAAAAAATGTGATTGACAAATTAACACATTCATATTAGAATGTTTTATAATAATTAACTGAATAACATGCTCTTATCAAGAGTGGCGGAGGGACTGGCCCAATGAAGCCCGGCAACCTGTGTATACAAGGTGCCAAATCCTGCGGTATATATTATATATACCGAAAGATGAGAGAGGAAGCGGCCTCTTTCTTCTTTGAAGAGGCTTTTTTATAGCCTCTCTTAACAAAAAGAGGCTTTTTTATTATAATTTTTTTGTTTAAGTTTTATATATTTAGAAAAAGGGAGAGGCGATATGGTCGATATACAAAATCTATCAAAATGTTTTAAGGTTGGAAATGATGATTTATGGGCAATTAAGAATGTCAGTATGCATATAGACAAAGGAGAAATATTTGGCATTATAGGATTGAGTGGGGCAGGGAAGTCAACCCTTATAAGGTGTTTAAACAGGCTGGAAGAACCGACTGAAGGGCGAGTAATCATTGATGGAACTGATATAACATCGCTGGGAAAAAAAGAATTGAGAACAACCAGAAAAAATATAGGAATGATATTTCAGCATTTTAACCTGTTAATGCAGAAGACCACATATGAAAATATTGCTCTCCCTTTGGAGTTGATTGGAGCAAGTAAAAAGGAGATTGAGTCAAGGGTAAACGCTTTGCTGGAGTATGTGGGTTTGGAAGACAAAAGAAATGTTTATCCATCTCAATTAAGCGGTGGTCAAAAGCAAAGGGTTGCAATCGCGAGAGCCTTGGCCAATAACCCAAAAATTCTGTTAAGCGATGAAGCGACATCTGCTCTTGATCCACAAACCACCAAATCCATTTTGGATCTTCTAAGCAGGATACGGGATGAACTGGGATTAACTATAATAATGATTACTCATCAGATAGAGGTTGTCAAGGATATATGTGACAGGGTTGCAATAATGGAAAACGGTGAAATAGTGGAGATAAGCACCGTCGAAGAACTGTTTAAACGGCCTAAGTCAAAAACAGCAAGGGCTTTTATCAACAGCCTGAGCTCTGATATACAGGAGGAGTTTATAAAACCGGCAGAGTTTAAAGGGCGTATTCTAAGACTTAGTTTCTGGGGTGATATTGTAAAAAAACCTATTGTTTCGCACATGGTTAAAAGATTTGATATTGATGTCAATATTCTGTCCGGCAATATCAGTCAGTTAATGAGTACCAGTGCGGGACATCTGATAGTTGAACTAACCGGTTCGGATGAGGAAATACAAGCTGCCATCGATTATTTGAAAGCCCACGACGTGGAAGTGGAGGTGATGTAAATGCTGGAACTGCTTATTCCTTCTTTGCTCCAGACGCTATATATGGTATTTTTCTCGACCCTGTTTTCTTTAATATTAGGGTTTCCTATGGGAATCCTGCTGGTGATAACAGAAAAGGGAAGTATTTGGGAGAAGCCCACTTTGTATAGAATATTGGATGGTATTATAAACATCTTAAGATCTTTTCCCTTTCTGATACTGATGATTTTACTTTTTCCTCTATCCAGATTGATTGTCGGCAAAACCATAGGAACCACTGCTACAATAGTACCGCTATCAATTGCAGCAGCACCTTTTGTTGCCAGGGTTATTGAAAGTTCTTTGAAGGAAGTTGACAGAGGGGTAATTGAACTGGGACACTCTATAGGTGCAACCGTTCCACAGATAATATTCAAGATACTTATACCGGAGGCAATGCCATCTTTGATAATGGGGGTAACACTGACGATAATAAATCTAATCGGGTATTCAGCTATGGCTGGTGCTATTGGGGGAGGTGGATTGGGAGATCTGGCAATCAGATATGGACTTTACAGATTTCAGACGGATGTAATGGTGGTTTCAGTTATCGTAATAGTATTATTGGTTCAAGGGATTCAATATACCGGAAATAAATTAGCCTCAAAAATAAGTAAAAAATAGTCAGAATGGAGGAGATAAATATGAAAAAAATATTTTTATTCTTAATTATTGCTGGTCTTTTAATTATTACCTTTGCAGGATGTGCTGACAACAAGAGTAAGGAAAACTTAATCAGGATTGGAGTATCACCGGAACCTCATGCGAAAATGATAGAACATATTAAAGATGATTTAGAAAATCAGGGTATTAAGGTAGAGCTTATAGAATTTACCGATTATAACAAGCCCAATCTTGCTCTGGCTGAAGGAGAACTGGATGCTAACTTCTTCCAACATGAACCTTATATGAATACATTTAAAGAAGAAAACAATATAGATATTGTATCTATTGGCGGCGTGCATATCGAACCCATGGGCTTGTATTCCAATAAACATGACTCTATCGATGATTTGCCTGATGGTTGTGAGATCGCCATACCCAATGATCCTACAAACGGTGGAAGAGCCCTTTTGCTTCTCGAAAAATATGACTTGATAAAATTGGATGAAGAAGCCGGCATACTTGCTACTGAAAATGATATAGTGGAAAACCCGAAGAATATTAAGATTGTCCCATTGGAAGCAGCTCAGCTGCCCAGAGTACTGGATGATGTGGATGGTGCCATAATAAACGGCAACTATGCCCTTGAGGCAGGTCTGGTGCCTACCAAAGATTCTCTTATTTTAGAGGATAAGGATTCACCTTATGCCAATATTGTAGCTGTAAGAGCCGGTGAGGAAAATGAGGAGAAGTTCAAGAAATTGATGGAAGCACTGCGGAGTGATAAAATGAGGAAATTTATTGAAGAGACCTATGAAGGTGGTGTGATACCTGCTTTCTAACAGGCAGGCACAAGAATGCTTGATATGGATAAGTTTACTCTGCATAGCCATGATACTGTTTTAATGATAATTGATATACAGCAGCGTTTAGCTTCCGTAATGGAGCGCCGGGAGCAGGTAATAACAAACACCGGAATCCTGATAGAAACAGCAAATAAACTGGAGATCCCTATAATTGTGACAGAACAGTATCCAAAGGGTCTGGGAAAGACTGTTGATGAAATCAGGGATAAACTGGATACGGATTTTGTATATGAAAAAATAACCTTTACTGCCTGTACTGAAGAAGTAATGTCAACCCTGGAACTGCTGGGACGAAAAAAGGTCATAGTATCCGGTATGGAAACACACATTTGCGTTTTTCAAACCGTAAGGGAGCTGTTGAAGTCGGGATATACGGTTTTTGTAGTGGATGATGCGGTTTGTTCGCGGACATCGGATAATTATAAGACCGGCCTGGCGCTTATGCGCGAGATGGGCGCCGTTATAACATCCACCGAAACAGTGTTTTTCGACCTGTTGAAACAGGCGGGCACTCCGCTGTATAAAGAACTTTCAAAACTTATAAAGTAAGAAAAAAAGCTATTCCAATGCAGACTATGCATGGGAATAGCTTTTTATATCTGATGACAAACCGTTTAATTTGTGGACATGATTCTTAAGCTGTAAACATCTTAATGTCGTCGTCCGCATTGCTTATACCGCCTATGCCGAACTTCTCCACCAGCACTTTGGCTACATTTGGTGACAGGAACGCGGGAAGGGTGGGTCCAAGATGGATATTCTTAACACCAAGGTACAGCAATGCCAGCAGAACGGTAACAGCTTTTTGCTCATACCATGCTATATTGTAGGCGATAGGCAGTTCATTTAGATCTTCTAGTCCGAAGGCTTCTTTTAGTTTGAGAGCAATTATTGCAAGTGAGTATGAGTCGTTACACTGTCCTGCATCCAGTACCCGGGGTATACCATCTATGTCTCCTAAGTTCAGCTTGTTGTACCGGTATTTAGCACATCCGGCTGTCAGTATAACCGTGTCTTGAGGCAGTTTACTTGCGAATTCGGTATAATATTCTCTGCTCTTCATTCTTCCGTCGCATCCGGCCATTACAAAGAACTTCTTTATCTTCCCTGATTTAACGGCTTCCACTACCGTATCGGCCAGACTGAGTACCGTTGCATGCGCGAAGCCTCCAACTATTTCACCTGTTTCAATTTCTGTAGGAGGAGCGCATTTCTTTGCGTGTTCGATTATCTCTGAGAAATCCTTTGTTCCATCTTCTTTCGCCGGTATATGTTTTACACCAGGGAAACCAACCACACCGGTGGTATACAGTCTGTCTTTATACGAATCCTTGGGCGGAACCAGACAGTTGGTAGTCATAAGAATAGGTCCGTTAAAGGTTTGGAATTCTTTATCCTGTTTCCACCAGGAGTTTCCGTAGTTTCCCGCAAAATGTTCATATTTCTTGAATGCCGGGTAATAATGGGCGGGAAGCATTTCGCCGTGGGTATATACATCTACACCGGTTCCTTCAGTCTGCTTCAGAAGCTCTTCCAGATCCTTTAAGTCGTGACCGCTTATTAAAATACCGGGGTTGTTTCTCACACCAATGTTTACCTTGGTGATTTCAGGATTGCCGTAAGTGGAAGTATTGGCCTTATCTAAAAGCGCCATAACCTGGACACTGAATTTACCGGTTTCCATGACAAGTGCCAACAGGTCATCAGCGGTCAAACTGCTGTCAGTTGTTGCAGCCAAAGCTTTATGCATAAAATCGTACACTTCCTGATCATCAAAGCCCAGAACGTGGGCATGATAAGCATAGGCTGCCATTCCTTTAACGCCATATAATACAAGTGATTTCAATGACCTGACATCTTCGTTTTCTTCAGCTAATATACCAACAGTTGCAGATTTGGCTTCAAATTCTTCTGGTGTTTCGGCAGTCCAGACAGCGGCATCATGAAGGTTTTTATCGATTTGGATGTTTGCACTTATTGCCTGATCCTTTAATTGTTCTCTTAGCCTAAGTGCCTGAGATATTTTTTCAATGAAGTATTCCTTGCCGAAGTTGACATTTGTAATAGTAGAAAACAGGCCATCAACCATGAAGTTGTCTGCTTCCGGAGTTTGAACACCGGCTTTTTTCAATTCCGTGCTGTAAATTGATATTCCCTTTAAAACATAGATTAGCAGATCCTGTAAGTTTGATACATCACTGGTTTTACCGCATATACCTCTTACAGTGCATCCTGTACATTTTGCTGCCTCTTGACATTGATAACAAAACATGTTCATAATTTCTTTACCTCCCGTAAAAAAATGTTCTTTTGTTTGTTGATATGATGAGGGCAATGTGAGGCATAAATAATGCTATGACTAGATATTATAAATTTTAGTTTTTAACATTGCCCACATTACACTGATGATTATTCTTCAAGGACCCTTCCATCTACGGATATGGTGACAACGTTCCAGGGAATCATCTTACCGCTTAGGATAAGGGCATTCCTTACTGCGTATAACAATCCATTGCAGCAGGGTACCTCCATTTTAACGACTGTTATGCTCTTTATTTCATTGTGTCTTAATATTTCGGCCAGTTTATTTGAATAATCTGTATTATCCAGTTTTGGACAACCAATCAGGGTTATTTTGTTGCGCATGAAATCCTGATGTATGTTTGCATATGCATATGCAGTACAATCAGCCGCTACAAGCAGATGGGCATTGTTAAGATACGGGGCATTAACAGGAACAAGTTTAATCTGACATGGCCATTGACGAAGCTGTGATTCCACATTGGTTTGAACCTGTTTTTGATTAGTTTGGGATGCATTTCTTGCCATTGATTGAATCCTTGTGCCCGGACAACCGCATGCAAGCGTGTTCTGTGATTCTTCTTTCTCCATATTCTTTTTGACTGCTTCTTCATCAAATGGTTCGGCTTCACGCTCTTCAATTATAATTGCACCGGTTGGGCATACTGGCAGACAATCGCCCAGTCCGTCACAGTATGATTCCGAGACAAGCTCGGCTTTTCCATCTACAAGCTGTAGAGCACCTTCGTGACAAGCATCGATACACAGGCCACAGCCGTTACATTTTTCACGATCAATTTTTACAATCTTCCTAATCATATTTCTAACACTTCCTTTCAAACTTAAACAAAACTTTTTATACTTCTTAAAATTTAATATATATAAACACAATTCATAGTTTTGTTTTTGACTTTTCCTTGTCTTGTCGCTGCCATTATAATATAATTGAAATCGATGAGTCGGTATCTGATGTTACAAAAAACTAAGGAGTGATAAAAATTTGGATATAGAAAAATATGTGGATGTGTTGTCTGCAGCTGAACTGTTTGAAGGTCTTGCCGATGATGAAATTGTTAACATGGTTAAATGCCTTGAACCAAGAATATATGAATATGAGAAAAATAACTATGTGGCTATTGCGGGAGAAGAGTTCAAAGGTATAGGAATAATGCTGGATGGTGAGGCGATAGCATATAAAGAAAATTTCGCCGGTACCAGGGTAATGATGACGCTTCTGACTCCCGGGGATGTGTTTGGTGAAATTGTAGCTTTTTCCACACATACCAAATGGCCGGTAACCGTTGAAGCTCAGAAAACTTGCAAAGTACTGTTTATTAGCCGGGAAAGAATTGTTGGTGAATGCAGACAGCTATGCCCGTGGCACAGAAAACTTATTGAGAACATGCTTATGATAGTTTCAGAAAGGGCACTTGCCCTCAGCAGAAAAGTGGAGTATTTGTCTATAAAAAGCATACGCGGTAAAATCAGTACATTTTTACTGGAGCAATATAAGAAAACAGGAAAAACAATGTTTATGCTGCCTATGAACCGTAATGAGCTGGCGGATTTTTTAAACGTATCACGGCCTTCTCTTTCAAGAGAGATGTGTAATATGAGGGACGAGGGCACCATTGATTTTCACAGGGCATCGGTACGGATAAACGATATCCAGGCTTTAAAAAGGATGGCTGAATAATCCCCGCTGTTAACATTATTTGCAGAATATTATTCAATTACTGGAGCTCCAAGGCTTAGAACCTGTTAACGAAGCGGAGGAATAGGCCGAATCATTGTTTGAGCGAAGCGAGTTTGATGAAGGTCCCGGAGCAAGTTTACAGATTCTAAGCCTTTTCGCAAGGTAATTTCCATAATTTTCAGCAAAACATATAATTGACGATTTAGCTTTATAGAATGTTTTAGCCTTTATGATAACAATTCCGGTAAAAATGTGACTATTTGGGGAAATGCAATTAAAATAAGTACACATACAAGAGCTGCAATTAAAAATGGCCAGACTCCTTTGAATATAGTTTCAAGCGAAACGTCCCTGGCAACCCCCTTAACGACAAAAACGTTCATGCCCACCGGTGGTGTGATAACACCTGTTGCCACCACCAAAGCAATTATCACACCAAACCATATAGGATCTCTTCCCAGTACATTTACAACCACAGGGTAAAATATTGGAACGGTAAGTAAAATAAGTGCCAGGGCGTCAATGAAACATCCCAGTACCAGATAGACCAGAATTATAAAAACCATTACCAAGAAAGGATGTATATTCAATGCAGACACCCAGTTTGCCAGTTCAAAGGGTAATCTGCTTATCGCTATAAAACGCCCGAATATCATGGCACTGGCAACCATAAACATGATCATAGCTGTAGTCTTGGTGGTATCTTTCAAGGATTTAATTAAATTTTCACGTGTAAGTTGCCCCTTTAAGATAGTTACCAGCAAAATTCCGGCACATCCTACAGCTCCGGCCTCGGTAGGTGTAAACCAGCCGGCGAATAAACCACCTAATGAGATACTAAACACAACAATTACTTCCCATACACCATTGCGCAGAGAATTCAACTTTTCAGCAAGTGTTGCCCTGGTGCCCGCCGGTGCAAGAGCGGGTTTTCTGGATACGACAATTCGTATGGCCAGCATATAAAGCAGCATAAGAAGAATACCGGGAACAATGCCTGCAATAAATAACCGTCCTATAGATTGTTCCGTTGACACTCCATATACCAACAATATGACGCTGGGTGGAATTAATATCCCTAAAGCACCGCCGGCAGCCACACTGGCAGTGGATAGTGAATCATCATATTTATATTTCCGCATTTCCGGCAGGGCAATAGCGCCCATGGTGGCAGCAGTTGCAGTATTTGAGCCGCAGATAGCGCCAAATATTGCGCAGGCAGCTTCGGTTGCCATTGCCAGCCCTCCGGGACGATGCCCAACAAGGTTATATGCAAACCTATACAGTCTGGTACCTATCCCCGAATAATAGGCTAAAAATCCCATCCATACAAACATGGGAATTACACTTAATGAATAGGAAGCAAAATTAGAATATATTTCAGTTGCCAGCATGCTAAATGCTGCCGATGGCGATACCAGGATACTAAAACCTATTACACCTACAATAGCCATTGCATAAGCGATTGGCATATTTAAAGCTAATAGCACTAAAAATCCAAGTACACCTATTATACCGATTATTGGTTCACCCATTTTTACCTGTCTCCTTTATATGTTTTATGGATTGTAATAAATTAACAAGTGAAAGAAAGAATATTCCAAATGCAATTATATATATGAAAGGATAAAATGGAATTTCAGCAGTTGAAGTAATCTCCCCGCTCACCCTGATCCTGTTTCCATACGCAATCAGCTGCCATGTGACAAATATGAAGAATATAAATGAAATAATACTTATAACAGTATTAATCACTTTTTTTACTGCGATCGGATATTTTTGAACGAAGACCTGAACTCTGATATGGCCGTCGAGCATGGCACAATTAGCCAAAGAACAACCTATAGCTAATGCCGAGATAAGGCTAACATATTCAGATATGCCCAAAACTGACCATCCCGCCAAACGTCTTGTCAATATATTAAATACGGTCAGGAGCATTGTGACTACAATACCGCAGCCGGCAATTGTGTCCAGAAGTTTGCCTGTTTTTTTTAGAAAATTATCAAACCAACCCATACTACCTCTCTCCATTCATCATTTCATCGTTATATTTTTCAGCAAGCTGTTTTACCGTGTCCAGTATCCCCTGACCATTTAAACCTCTTTCGTTCATTTTCTTTACATATTCCCGCTGAATAGGTTCAACTTTATCAATCCATAATTCTTTCTCCTGCCCGGCAAGTTCAATTATTTCCATACCCATCTCTTCAACAGCCCATTTAAGGGCACTCTCATTTTGCCTGTCCCACAAACCAGCCGCTATTTCGTGAAAACATTGCTCATTAACGTCCAGTATAGCGTCTTGTATATCAGGTGCTAGTGAATTCCATTTATCCAGATTCATTGTCATAAAAAACAGTGTATTGTATAGGAATGGAGTTTTTGTCAAATACTTGGTAACCTCAGCATGTTTCCAGCCTTTTAATACTTCCACAGGCGCAAGGTTTCCTTTTACCATGCCTTTAGACAAAGCTTCATAAGCTTCAGACTGGGCCATTGCAATAGGCATCGCTCCCAGCAGATCAAGGGTTTTTGCGCTAAGGCCGGTAGCCCTTATTTCCAATGCCTGCAGATCGTCTAAATTCCGTACAGGTACTTTTGCAAAAATATCACCCGAACCGGTTGCAAGAACCATCATGAGTTTTGTGTTCTGTACTTCTTTGGGCTGTATTCTTTTTATACCTTCCCATGCAGTTTTGCTCGCAGCTTCAGCGCTGCTGTATATTATTCCAGGTAGTTCAAACACTTCAAGTACCGGGAAACGCCCTCTTGTATATGAAAAACATGACAGACCAATATCGGCCACACCGTCCAATACCCCTTGGTATATGTCATTGGCTTTAAGCAATGTTTCACCGGGATAACTGGTGATCCTTACCCTACCCTGTGTGGCTTGTTCTATTAATTTCGTCCATGTATTCAATAATTCCGCTTCTATCGGATGTGTTGCAGGAAAGAAATGAGCGAGTTTAAGATCTATAATCTCTTCTTTGCTTGCATTTTCAGTAGCTTTGCTTCCCAGTACGCTTCCCCTTTGGGCAGCAATACTGGCTGAGGTACAATATGTCAATATAAACATCACTGTAAGAATTGCAAAGAACACAAGTACTCTGTTTCTGTAAAACATTTCTACCGTCCTCCCATACTCTAATAAAACAAAAAACCCCCGTAGGGGTTAAAATGCATAAATAGGTCTATGTGTTTATAGAGACCTTCCATTCTACCATCCTACATTACACAAAAAATACCTTTATTCAATTTTCATTACCCTTCCATACTACCAAACCATCCTGCTTGTAAAAATAATATCAATATTACTCTGAAATGTCAATCGTTACATTTTATCAACCGGATAATATATTTGCAGAATATTATGGAAATCACATGATTTATTGGAGAAAGTGATTTCAATCACTGGAGCTCCAAGGTTAAAAACCTGTAACACATACTCCGGGGCCTTAATCAGACCCGCTTCGCTCAAACAGTGATTCGGCTTATTCCTCCGCTGCATTAACAGGTTCTAAGCATTTCCGCCGGCTGATTTCCATCATTTTCCCCAAAACTATTTATACGCCGTATACTCCTTTTTTGGTTGATGTACGACAAAAAACATGATAATTTATTATTGTTGGAATTAATAAAACCAGGATATAAAATATAAACAATGTAAAGGGATGTTTATTATTTCTGATGAGCGGGGTGCAAAGATATTGAGTAATTTATTTCAATACTCGGTTTCTACCAGTAAAAACCAGGAGTTTGTAGACATAACCCATCTGCTGGAACGTGCTATTAAGGAAAGCGGCATTGAAAATGGAATGGCGCTGGTGTTTTGCCCGCATACTACTGCCGGAATAACCATTAACGAGAATGCTGATCCCGATGTAGCGTTTGACATTATTAGAACTCTGGACAAGGTATTTCCCGTAAAAGGTGACTACAGGCATATTGAGGGGAATTCCCATGCACATGTTAAGGCTTCCTGTATTGGTTCCAGCTGTAATGTAATCATTGCAAACAGAAAGCCTTTACTGGGCACATGGCAGGGCGTATATTTTTGTGAATTTGACGGGCCCAGACGCAGAAAGGTATACATAAACTGTATGGAAGCAAAATAATGTTATCAATGATGCATTTCATAGTCTGTTTTTGTTCAAAAGCAGGTTGTTATACCGGAAAAGGACATATCTGCTGAGAAGAGTTACAGACTGAGCTGATGATACTGTGCTCTTCGTGTGATAGCGGGATTAAATTTTTGCGAGGACTGCATGCATATGGAATATAAGCAGAAAATAAATGTACTGTATGAAGATAATCATCTGTTGGTGGTTGAAAAGCCGGTGAACATGCTGTCCCAGGGTGATGTAACCGGGGATGCTGATCTTTTAACGGTGTTGAAGGATTATGTAAAAACGAAATACCAAAAACCCGGCAATGTCTACCTGGGTCTGGTTCACCGACTGGATCGTCCGGTAGGCGGAGTTATGGTTTTTGCACGGACTTCTAAAGCTGCTTCCAGGCTATCAAATCAAATACGAGAAGGTACATTTAAAAAAATTTATCTTGCTGTTGTGAGGGGAAAGCCAAAAAAGAATGGAAGGTTTGAACATTATTTATATAAGAACAGCAGGACAAATACAGTATATTGTTATCGGCAACCAAAAGGAGACGTAAAGAAAGCCATATTGGAGTATGAGGTTATACAGAGTCTGGATATAAACGAGACTGCCGATGTTTTGAGTCTGGTCAGGATAAATCTTATTACCGGCCGTCCCCACCAGATAAGGGTGCAGTTTGCCTTTGAAGGCTTCCCTCTATATGGAGATCAGAAATATGGACAGAATGTTAATAAACCCGGTCAGCAGCTGGCCCTCTGGTCTTTAGCCATAAAGCTTGTACATCCTACAAGAAAAGAGGAAATGGTATTTGATTGCCTGCCTCCAATTCATTATCCGTGGGATCAATTTGATATATCTGACAGACTGAAAAACAGCAAAGAGCAGATCTTATGATGTTTTGTTTATATTTGTATATATATAATGGAATATAAACAGGGAGGGATGATGCGACATGTATTTCCAGGCCGAAGGCAAACAAAATACAGAAAAGACGGTGGAGCTGGCTTTAAAAACTGCACGGGAGAGAGACATACGCCATATTGTTGTGGCATCCTGTTCAGGGTATACCGCCAATTATTTTAAGGATGCAAGTGATATAGAAACGGTATGCGTAACCCATGTAAACGGTTTTAAAGAGAAGGGCGGGAATGAGATGCCTGCTGATGTTCGTCAACGGCTTACAGGATCCGGAGTGAAAGTGCTTACCACGACGCATGTATTGAGCGGAGCAGAAAGGGGCTTAAGCAGGAAATTCGGTGGTACATATCCGGTTGAAATAATGGCCCATACCCTAAGAATGTTCGGACAGGGTGTAAAGGTATGCGTAGAAATTGCGGTTATGGCTTTGGATGCTGGTCTTATACCATATGGACAGCCTGTAATTGCCGTAGGCGGTACCGGGGAAGGGGCTGATACAGCCGTGATATTAACACCATCCCATGCCAGCAGCATCCTCGAGACCAGGATACATGAAATAATATGTAAACCATACTGTTAAATCCATCCTTGCTGTGGATTCAATTAAATGATATAAGCCTGTTAGTTTGTTAAGCTGACGACTTCTACTAGAGCATAGAACGTCAGCTTTTTTGTTTTTTCTTGAGTATAGATTGAGATATCAGTAATGAAAATAACTTGAACTTCTTAAAGAATATATGACTTGTACCCAGGGAAATATAAAATGAGGGGTTGATAAAAGAAAAATGAAAGGTGGGATACAATGCCATTAGGACTGACGTTATTGGTAGTAGCAACTATACTTGTATTATTCGGCGTCGGGCAACGAATGCTGGATAGAATGCGATTAAGCGACAAAACAGCCGTATTGTTTATGGTGGCAATATTTATAGGCAGTCTCATTCCGGATATACCTCTGGGAAGAGATTTGTTTATAAACATTGGAGGAGCTGTTGTTCCCCTCATTCTTGTCATCTATCTGTTTGTAAAAGCCGGTACCGGTATGGAAAAGGCGAGAGCTGCTATAGCCGCTATACTATCCGGTTTAGGTGTTTACCTTGCTGGACGCTATATGCCATCAGAGCCTGAAACCATTATTATAGATCCCAACTATGCCTATGGTATTATCGCAGGAGTTATCGGTTATTTGTTTGGACGGTCCCGGAGAGCATCTTTTATTGCCGGAGTATTAGGTGTGATACTGGCAGATCTGGCTCAGGCAATTGAAAATATATTGCTGGGTATCCCAACCAGGATTCGTTTGGGGGGTGCCGGGGCTGTAGATACAGTAGTGATAGCAGGATTTCTAGCGGTAATACTGGCTGAAGTGGTAGGGGAGCTGCGGGAAAGAATTCAGGGAGGCACTGCAAAAAAATCCATGGTCTATCAACAGGGTGAATTTATGAGACGAGAACGTAGTGAAAACAAATATGAAGGCGGTGATGATGAGAATGAACAAGGCAGCTAAAAAACTGTTAATTGTATGTCTTTTGCTAGCTGCCGCCATAGGGTGGTATATACCGAAGGTTTATGCTGATGACTGGTTTGAACCACAGGCCGGGTATTACACCCTGTTTGATGAATCGGGCAATGAGTTAACCATGATGGCAAGGGAGATATTGGCAAAAGACGAGTATATCAGCGAGGATAACAAGCATTATTCAGTCACATCAGTAGATAAGGATAAAAAGAGGGCAGTGGCCAAATACCTGGGTGATGTGAAACTTCCGGAGATTGAAGAAGATATAGCATCCATTGATGTATGGGTGCAAGGTATAGACAAAAACGCAAATATACTGCTTTATTCAACCCATACTGATGAATCCTATATTCCCTCCGACGGTTCTCACACAAAGCCTGGTGAAGGGGGAATTCTAGATGTGGCTGAGACATTCAAAAATGCTTTGCAGAACAGGGGAATAAATGCCATATTGGACAAAACACCACATGAACCTCATGATGCAGGGGCGTACAGGCGTTCCAGGCAAACAGCTGTAAATTTGATGAAGCAGCATTCTCCTGTAGCTGCTGTTTTTGATATTCACAGGGATGCGGTACCTGCCCGTGTTTATGCCACAAAGGTCGACGGTAAGTCTATGACAAAAGTAAGGATTGTGATAGGCTCCCGAAATCAGAACAGAAAGGCTAACGAGGAGCTGGCTTACAAGATCAAAGCTGTAGCAGATAAAGTATATCCGGGATTGATAAAGGATATTTATATTGGAGGAGGAGCTTACAATCAGGAACTTTCTCCACGGTCACTGCTGTTCGAATTTGGTACCCATGAAAACAGCAAAGAGTCAGCAAAGAGGGCAGCTGAACATCTTGCAGTTGTAATAGACAAGGCCATGTTTGGAGGAACTGTGAAGGGTAAAACCCAGGAAGGTGAAGAAAAAGGTACTTATCGCCCGGAGCCGATCACTCAGGAAGACACGCGCGGAGGAAGCAGGGGAATATTATGGCTGGTGCTGCTGGTTGTAGCGGGAGCAGGGATATTCTTTGCCATAAGCGGGGGAAGAAGAGAGATGCTATCAAAAGTTACGGGATCCTTTAAAGATAAAGATGATAAACGGGAATAAGACAAAAAAACCGGGCTGCTGACAATACCCTCGCAGCTCGGTTTTATGTTTAAAATTTATCATTTGTTTTT
>Ga0209537_1002586_pt1 | contig 17875 bp, 20 predicted proteins | sample BioPla4DNA1_FD_187698 | JGI IMG/M metagenome (GOLD analysis project Ga0209537, IMG submission 187698) | Biogas fermentation microbial communities from Germany - Plant 4 DNA1 (SPAdes) (version 2) | ecosystem: Engineered > Bioreactor > Anaerobic > Digestate | place: Bielefeld, North... | reverse complement strand
CACATTCTTTTCGAAATGGATAGTCTTAATGTAAAAAAGCCCATGAGATGCTAACCATTTATTAAAATTGCTCCTGATATGGTCAGCATTTGAGGTCGGTCGAGAGATGGAGATTAACCATTTTTCCGGTTTTTCTCCGAAATGGTTAATATTTTAGGTAGCTCGATACATGGAAACTAACCATTTTGGGGAATTTTCTCTAAAATGGTTAACATCCGAAAGGTATAAAACTGAAAAGGTTATCTTTGGCCGACATGAGACATGAAAAGTCGAAACCGCATCTCAAGCAACTGCCGAGTCTTTCCGGATCCAGGGACAAAACCTCCTTTCTGCCCAGTCCACTGCCTTAAAAATAAATGTTCCCATCAGGCTCATGGCCAGTATCCCTGCAAACATCTCCACGTAGTCCACCATTACCCAGCAATTCATAATAAAGTAGCCGATTCCGTAAGTCGTAGCATAGTTTTCACTGAAAAACAAGGTGGCAATGCTCACCCCGATGCTCACCCGCAGCGCCGACATGATCTTCGGAAGCACTGCCGGAAATACAAGATTGCTGTAGATCTGCCGGCGGTTTAGCCCGAGGGTTGCCACCGAATAAAAGTATTCCTGCGGGATCTCCTTCACACCGTCCCGGACAGCCAGTATGATCTGAAAGACAATGATAGATATAATCAGAATAATCTTGGAGCTGTCTCCCAAGCCGAAGAGCACCATGAAAAGCGGCAGAAACGCCACTTTAGGAATCGGATAAAGAATGTATGCAATAGGGGAAAGGAAGGAATCGGCTCTTTTGGAGAGGCCCATCCACAGACCCAGTGGTATGCCGATACCCATTGAAAATACGATTGCTGCAGTGATTCTTAAAACACTGGTCAAAATATGCAGCAGAAGCGGACCCGTCATAAGGTGCAAAAATGTAACGATGGTTTCAAAGGGACTCGGAATGATCTTCGATCCGATGGCCAGATGTAAAACGTACCAGAGGATCAAAATAGTCAAAGATCCGAATAAGCTTCTGCTCTGGAGGAGCTTTCCCAAAATCTTCATTTCCCGGCGCCCTCCTTGCTTAACTCGTTTCCCAGCCACTTTCGCACCTCGAGGCAGATATTGTAATATTCCGGCTTTGAGCGAATATCCTCATCGCCGAAATACGGATTTTCTATCATGTGCTTGATTGCGGCTCTCTCCATTATGACAATGGTCTGTCCCAGAAAAACTGCTTCTTCGATGCTGTGGGTGACCATTACCATAGTGGTTGGATTTTTCATATACAGCTTCAGAATCAGGTTTTGAATATGCTCTCGGTTTATCGCATCAAGGGCCGAAGAAGCCTCATCCATGAGCAGAAGGTCCGGTTCCAGCACAAGGGTCCTGGCGATGGCCACCCTCTGCCTTTGCCCGCCGGAAAGTTGATTGGGGTATTTATCCCTATGCTCCAAAATCCCCAGTTCTTCCAGGATAGAAGTGACCTTCCGGCTGATTGTGGTTTTGTCAATCCCCCTGGCCTTCAGGCCGAGAGCAACATTGTCCCAAGCCGTCTTCCAAGGGAGAAGCCCTCCGTTCTGGAGAATCACGCCGGTTTCCTTCCTCGGCGACCTGAGCTCTTCCCCGTTTATCAGAACTTTTCCCGAAGACGGCGCAATAAGCCCTGCCATGGCGTACAGCAGTGTTGTCTTGCCGCAGCCCGACGGACCTATAATAGCGCAAGTTTTGTTCCCGGAAATATCCAGATTAATGTTTTCCAGGGCAATTTCATTGCCGTAATTTACTCCGAGATTTCTGATCTGTATCATTCTTCAATAAACTTTCTTTCCACCAGGTCGTCTGCGCTGACCTGCAATTCTTTCTGCATAACCTCGGAGGTCCATTGAATAATTTTTTCGATATACCCATTCTCCGGCAAGAATACCTTCGTGTACTCTGGGAGCATCATCTTATCCTTGATTTCCGGGTTCAGGTTCGGCATTTTTTCCATGAGGATATCTCTTGCGAGCTGCGGATTTTCATTGATTTCATCCACCGCTTTGTTATATGCTTCATGGAAAAGTTCGATGGCGTTCTCCTTCTCGCTCAGCGCTTTCCCGGTGAATACCAAAACATCCGGGCAAATCCCGTCTTCCGGCTCATAGTTTCTCTTTATCAGGCCGCTGAGCTCACCCATGGATGCCATGGGCTCGGGGAACAACCCCATATCCAGCTCACCGCTAACGATGGCCGCCAGCCTGGCAGGAATGTCGTTAATATACACTTTTTCTATGATATAGTCGTCTCCCAGCCATTCATCGATCAGGAAATTGGTGACGCTGACCTCCATCATTCCCACTTTGATTTCTTTCTTCTGTTCGGCTCCTTCCTTCATAAGCACCGGAAATACGCCGTTTGTCGTAGTCGTGGCTTTGATGTCAAATCCTCCGTCCAAGTTCACGGCCACTGCAATCAGGTCCGTTATGGTGCCGTCAATATTGTGGGTCTGAAGCGCGCTCTGCCTGTCCTGCGGATTATTGAAGATCTGTAATTCAACATCCAGACCGAGTTCCTCGAAGTACCCGTTCTTTTCAGCCAGCAAAGCAGGGGCGGAATCCACTGCCGGCATGAGCCCTACCTTTAAAGGAGGGAGCTCTTCTTTTGATAAAGAATTTTCTTCATCCGCCGCATCCGAGCCGCATCCTGCGGTCAGGACAGACAGCAAAAGCACCACGACTATCGAAAAAATCAACAGAACTTTGTTATGACCTTTTTGACCTTTTTTCATTTTCCCCATCCCTATCATCTAAATATATTTTAGTATCACATACCATTGGAATAATATCAATTAGTTTTGATTATATCCGGCAGCGAACCATACCAGACAAGATCCGGACAAGAGCCAGACAAGATGATTTTACATCACAATCGGACATCAAACTACTTTTTAATTACTTTCATAATTACTTTCTAGTTTTGAATTATAAAACTAACCTTCTTGTTGGCAAAGCAACAAAAACTTGTTTTTATACAAGCGAGACCGCTGCCTTTGCACGAACACGGCAACGAAAATCAGTTTTCACAAGTGCACCGCTGCCTTTGCGCTCACGGGGCAACAAAAACGAGTCTCTTGAAAGAAATACCGTTGCCTTTTCCCCTTCCGGGCAACGAAACCAGACATTCAACTTCATTGCTCGTTGCCTTTTTCCGACGAAGGCAGCGAAAACCTCTCTATTAAGTAAGTGTTCGATGCTTTTTCCAATCCCGGGCAGCGAAAATTGGCTTTCTGATATGTGGTGTCGCTGCTTTTTCGCGGTCGAAGCAGCGATATTTAATCTCTTGATAATGATTTCGATGCTTTTTTAGAAACGAGGCAACGAGATTTAGTATCTTTATAATTATTTCGATGCTTTTTCAGGAACGGGGCAACGATATCCGGTTTAAAATTCGTTCTGTCGCTGCTTTTTGAGCCTGTTCCGGATTGTAGCAGAGTCAAAAGCATCGATAATGGAAACTATATTATGCATACCGTTGCCTTTCCCCCGAATGGGGCAACGACAACTGACCTTCCGTAAGTGGTGTCGCTGCTTTCTCGCTGAAGGAGCAGCGAGTTTTATCTCTTGAGTAATGATTTCGTTGCTTCTCCTGTTTAGGGCAACGAAATATGCTCCTCTGATAATTGATATCACTGCTTTCCTTTGGATGCGGCAGCGATTGTTCAGCCCCCAGACAGCTGAACAAATTAAAAAGCTAACCATTTCATCCGTTCTCCCGGAAATGGTTAGCTTTGACCGGGTTGTTAAATTGAATAACCAACTATTTTACAAGATTCTTTCCGAAATGGTTAGCAACGAGCCGAATAGCAAATCAAAAAACTAACCATTGTCCGAAATTCTATTAAAAATGGTTAGCATCGAACAGATGGTAGATCTGAAAAGCTAACCATCTCAACGCATTTTTCTAAAAATGGTTAGCTTCGATTAGGCCGTACCATTGAACAGTTAACCTTTTTACAGGATTCTTTTCGAAATGGTTAGCTTTGATCAGGCTGTAAAATTGAACAGCTAACTATTCTACAAGATTCTTTCCGAAATGGTTAGCAGCGAGCGTAATAGCAAATCGAAATACTAACCATTCTACAGAAATTTTCTTAAATGGTTAACATGGATCAAGCCAAAGATCGAGTTACTAACCATTTCGCAAGATTAGCTCCCAAATAGCCAGCTTGAAGATTATGACCTATTATTCACATACACCTTTAATAAACATCTCAAAATCCGACAGGATCTTTTCCATATCCGCGGACTCATCGTCGAGAGCCAACCCATAAAACGGAGGCATCTCGACCCCTCTTTCCTCTATTTCTTTCTTGAGTTCTTCTATATAAACGCCTGCGCCTTCAACCAGTGCCTCGTTGTAATCAAGCTCAACGGGAGAGGCTCCCCATTTTTCGTCCCAACTGGTCAATGTCACTCCGCAAGTCGGGGATCCGTCACAACTCAATATGGCAACCGTTTCATAGCCGACCTGTTCATATGCTTGTATGTAATCCACCACCTGTTTCGCTAGATTGCGGCAAAACGGCCTGAAACCCACATTGTCATACAGGTTCTTCGTCGCCCACCAGCGCTGGATTCCCATGTAAAGTGTCTCCGGGCACTGCATCTGCATGATGCCCAGGTCGTATTTGTGCAATGTATCAAAAACCTCTTTGCACATGCCCGGATAACGAGCCAGCCCCAGCACCTTGTTGTTTGTATTCAGCAAACAACTGGACACAAACACAACCTTCTTGCTTCTCGCATCTTCCATTCGCTCTTTCATTTGATCGTTCATTTGGCACCTCCCATATCAATAAATTTATATCTGGCGTTTCTGCCAACACGCAAAACAAGAAATCTTAATGAACATCACAACTTATGGTATAATTATAAAACAGCTGACAGCCTACTTCATAGTGCTTTTTCTTTATAGGCTTATAGGAGGTTTGTATGGATACAGGTTTTTACGTCGGATGGGGGACTTTAGCGCTGATCAACGCAGGACTTGCCCAAGGAAAAAACAGGTCAGGCCTGAACTGGTTTCTATTATCTTTGCTGCTCGGGCCGATAGCAACCTTCTGCCTGGTTATAGCCGATAAAAAATAGCTTTATTTGATCCGCCTTTCTCTTTGGAGAAAATCTGATTTTTTACCTTCCCGCTCAGAAAAATGTAAAGACCAGAAATCTTACTCTATTCGATCAGCCCTTTTATTACATCCGGACAGTAATTCCCTGTCTGATGTCTCAAAGAAAGAAAAACCGGCCAAACAACACCCGGCGATTGGGTCAATTTCTGACCGGCGTTTAAGTCAAAAGCCTTCCGGCGTTGACACTTTTGATGAACTTACCGTTGCCTTTTCACCCCTGCAGACAGATGTACTGTTGACTTCCTGTCCCTCGGGGCAACGGTAATCCGGTTTTGGATCGGTTTACCGTTGCCTTTTTCCGACAGAAGCAACGGTAGTTAGCCTTTTGGTAGATCTACCGTTGCCTTTCTACCCTCGCGGGCAACAGCAATCGAGTCGTAAAGATGAAATGTAAACCATATGATTCCGGATCCTCGATTATGGTTTACATTTGACGGAGCCGGAGAACCAGAAATAAGCCATCCGGCCTCAGTTTCTCGATTTTGGTTTACTTTTGGTGGGGCCGGCAGCTTGCCGCCAAGCTATTAACAGCAGAAAGCAACTGGGAACTTCCTCTTCACAAATTTTGGTTGCTTTTACCGCGTGACAGTAACCACTTTACCTTGTCACATAGCTACACTGCATCAAGTATTGCTTTTCTTTTTAATCCTTGCAAAGTAACAATGTAGATCACGGAGCGGGCTAAGTTCTCCTTCTCAGACTATGAGTACTGTCAGGTTCAAAATTGTCTTCACGAGAACTATATAGGACTGCAGTATAGTCATTTAAGACCATCGCAGCATTGGCCATAGCAATTTCCACAAAAGGTTCAAAAGACTTCAACTCAATATTTTCAAATAATCCATAATGAAAATAGATATTTGGTGTTAATTTTCTCATAGCATGATGCCACATATAATAGTGCTCACTGAGATACCCATATGCTTCATTCTGGATAACGTGTGCAAAAGCATGTCTACTGCCGCCATTTAAAAATCTATCGATATCACGGAAAAAGGCATATAACCATATTGCGGCTCGTTCTTCGTTATTATTCGCACTCGCAAGCATTTCAACTGTATGTAAAGTACCTTTATTCAGCATATGTCCAAACAATAAAAACTCATTTGTTTGTAATGTTACTTGCTTTATCCTGGCGTTGTACTCATCTCTGTGTATCCAATCATAACCCCAAATATAGAAATTCTTTTTCATACGGAACATATACCTTCTCTACAAATAACGGTTCATCAAGAGCAGGATTCATAAGTCTTGCATATACACGCCAATACTCATAAATATCTCCCCAGCAAAAGGCCGGTAAATTGAATATATTGTATTCCATCTTCTTCTTTCCTCTCGATACGAAGATACTCCTTTCCTTTATAATTTCTTTCAATAATGATTATAATTGTCTTAAAATATCTTCTCGCACCGAAGTGAAATCAGGATATGCTGCTATTACTGCCTATTTGTTGCTTTTAATTATCATCTCAATAACTTCCCTATTTCCCCCATCGTCCGGCTCTGCTTCATCCCAGTCTCTGCCATACATTGAATCGATAGATCTGACTAAAAAATCGAACTCGATCCATCGTTCTTCAATCATTAGCGAGAAAACATACGCCAATCGATTAACCATAAATTTATTCAATATCTCCATATCTTTGTCTGAAAGTTGATTATTAGGGCTTGCATGCATATCTTCAATTGGCCCATTTCGAAAAGCAAAATGTGTGATGGCTTTTGATATAAGGCTTATGTTTTCTTTTCTAAATATTTCATTCTTCACACGGAGATTTATTTCTTTTGCTCTTTCCGATTTCGACTGTAATAAATCATCGAGTAATGAATTCTTAATTGTTATCCCATGTTTGTTTCTCCAATATGTTATCTTTGACTGTTTAACATCAAATAACTCAGCAAGATTTTTATCACTTATTTCCTCTTCAATAGATAACTGTTTGAATACTTCGATTGACAAGCTTTTATAATCAAGACTAATCCCATCTTCTTTTTGTTTACACAGGTCTTCGTAAAGTCCCATGGTTAAATCCCTTTCTAAACTTAGCAAGCGGTATCTTTGTTCCCGTTTTGTTTATACCCGGTAGCCGACATGTTTTCCGTCAGCAATTGTTACGATAATTTGCAGCAACTGTATCATATATCACTTTTAGACTGCTGTTCTTCCATGGCGTCCCATAATTCATCATATTTCTTTTCATAATTGACGCCGATCTCTGAGCACCAATCACTGAACCAATGCTTTTCCCTATCACTTATAGGGTCATACCAAAAACGTGTATCAAATTTATATACACATTTCTCCAAAGACATGGGTATGTTCAGAAGCGAATTGACTTTTTCAAAATATGAGATGAATTCAGAAGCAGTAATCTTGCCTTCAAGGAAATTAAAAAAGAATAATTCATAAAAAGCGATAGGTATAACTTCCGCGTAAACATCATGCATCAGAGAATAATGCGGTCCATATTCCTTAATATCATCTGTTACCAGAATCATTAGCCCGAGGGTTTTCGCAAGTGCAATTGCATATATTTCTCCAAGATCTCCAGGTTCGTAGATCGTGCGATTCTCGCGCACATGATCTTCAAAAACACTTCCCATACCTATTTCAAGAAGATCTTTTTTCTTTATTACCACAATTTTCCCGTCTGCGATATCTTGCCTAACTGCATTTTTTGTCTCCACGCTTCCATGGTTCATTAACTCAGTCTCAATAATATACTCATATACGTATATCTTATCAAAACTGCTATGTAACACCTCTTCAAGCCCTGCATCATAAAGGTGTATAATCGCATTAGTATCCAACGTCGCTTTCATTATTAATCCCTCGGCGAGAGCGCCTTCTTTCCTTGCACTCACTCGATTCGGAGTCAGCATCCACTATGTCCGGTAATGGTATCTCAAATGCATCAAATACCTTTTTCACGCTCTCAATTGGTACTAACTTGTTCTGATAATTGCTGAGAATCATCTTCAAAAATTCCGTTGGAATATATTTCACTTCACTCGGACTCAACAAAGCTTCATTGCCACCGACAGCCTTAAAAAAGGATCTCGCCGTTTTCTCAGCTTTTTCTTCCTCCAGAGCTGTCTTCTCTTCCGGTGTAATCACTTTTATGGCGCTTAATCTATTTACTAAAGCCTCAAAACTGACATTAAACTCCGATTGGATTTTAGAAATATCAATCCCTTGCAACTGCGTCTGCCTGGTCTTGAAAAGATACTCCTTGACATATTCTTCTAAGGTTTTCGATGGCATTAAAAAGCACGCGGCAAAGTAATTCGCATCTCTTTCTATTTCATCCTCGTCATCTTGCTCAGAATCTGCGTCATCAACAATCGCATCATTTCTTTCTGTCAAATGTAATACATGGTGTCCAAGCTCATGGGCAGCAGTATAAATTTCTCTCGAGAGAATTAATGAAGAATTTGTAATAATCACTCGATCATTCCCATAGCGTGCCGCGATCCCCAGGATAGCGTCTTCCCCTAAAGGATACCGAAACACCTGATAGCCATTACTTTCAAGCAAGCGAAATATATTTTCAATACTTGCGGCGCTATCTACCCCAAAACTTTTCCTTAACTGGTTCGCCTTTATCGCAATTTCATAATGTGAATACCGCATACTAATAAACCTCTTTTTTAGTACGCATATAGATATTTCTATGCGCATAAATAGTGTCTAAAATATCAAAAAGCTTCTCGCATTCTTCGTTAATCTTGCTCATATCTCCCTTGCGAAACAACATGCCTAGGGAACTCCTCTCCTCTGCTGCACTTGTTATTTGCGATGGAAGAACACCTAAAATGTCTGCAATTTTACATATAGTTGCATAAGAAATATCCACATCTCCATTTTCTATTCTTCCGAGACGCTGTCTGCTAAAGCCAAGCTTTGTAGCCACGTCTTCCTGAGAAAGCTTTTTCGACTCTCTCAACTCTCGAATCCGAGCTCCGATGGCAGCGTTCATTTTCTTTTTCCTCCTCTTTCCCTTTACCTAACTTTACTGCCCCATTCCACTTCATTCTACTCCGCTTTGTTAACAAATGTCAATGATAATGTTATTATTTTATAACATAATTCGTCAATCATGCTTATGTTTTTATTATTAATGTTATTATTATATAACGCATCCGGGCGATTAGGACAAATATTGGGCTAATACTTTTTCAGTAAAATATGCTACTCCATAAATTCAAGCCGTTTCATATTGATGTCATATGCGCTCTTTCCTTTTTGTGCTTTTTCGCGTATCATGTTTATTAGCCCACTCCTTATCATTCGGCGCCTCCCATAAAAGTATTGCTCATACTCTTATGCTAGCCGTTTGGTTTGGTGTGGGTCAATTTTTCCCCGGCGATTTTGGGTCAATTATATCCCGGCGGTGACAAATCTGTTTTGTGATAGCCTGAGATCTGCTTTGTACATGATATAAATGCCTTATTTGGGGGCCCTATCCAATGATTTTATCATTAATTAACATAGTTATTTGGTGTATAAAAAAATTTTTATACATGTTGTTCTTTTCCTTTATATTTGTTGAATCATGTTCTTCTTATCTGCCTAACATGATCGGCATTGAATTTTTCTAAAACGAAATTTACACGAGGGCGGCTTTTAATAAATGAATAGTTTTCTACTATTTTCCGATCAGGATTAATAATTGTGATTTCACGACCCGGTACCCCGGAAAAGCAATCAATATCAGGCAAAGTATCCAAAAAAAATGATTTTACGAAGAAATCATCATCGGAAAGACTTAATCCGATAATATAGACATGGTGTGTAACAGCAAAAGCATCTTCCGGTTTGTACCATATAGGCGCAATGGCTCTGACATCATACGCCTTCCCGGCACCAGGAAGAATTAGAAACGGTTCCAGTTCTCCCATCAACGGTTCTGCCCCATTCCATTCGTTCTTATAAAGAGCTTCTTTACAGTAGTATAATTCATCTTTCATCATTCCTTTGGTCAATCCAAGTGGGGTCCACACATTCTTGGATATACAAGGAAGGCCAACTCTCCAATTGATCGATCCATGCAATTTATATATTCTAATTTCAGCCTTCCCAAAATTGTTATAGGCAAAAGATTTCTTTACTTTTGTTAAAGCGATCTCCAATAAAGGGTCCCAATTAAATGTAATTACTATATCGCTCTGCCTTAACTCATTCGCAAACTGTATGTATAAATCAGGAATATCGTCTGGCGCAGGCATCGAGTTAACAATTGTCTTAGCTAAATAAAAACGTAAAGCCAGCTTTTCGCGTGAAGCATTGTCAGACCACCGTTGTCCTCCTCCAAACTCTCGTAACTCAATATATTCTAAAAAGGTACACAGGTCAGCAAAATCAACCTTTGTATAATCAATGTCATCCTCTGCTCTCATTATCACCTTTGTATAGTTGTCAATTCTCTTAAATAAACCCGGACATTCAAGTCGGAAAATTTTTATAGTGTTATCCAGCAGTTGATCCATCATCGGGATTCCTGCTTCGGCTGAAAACCCTGCTCCCAATATAAAAAGCCGACTTTTCTTTATTCTTCTAATGATATTATTCATTAAATACAACCCATTCTTATCTTCTAATTCAAAAACCCTTAAAATCCTTACCCCTTAAAACAACCTCAATGTCTCGACTGAGGCTTCCGTATGAATAAAACTTCTTAACTTCTTTTACATGTTCTTCAGAGATACCAACAGTTTCACTTTTCCCATTGTTTGAAAAATATCTTAGATAAAATTGTGGAACATAGTGATTTCTTGGCATTTTATCATCTCCAAGATATAATGAATATTCCGGCCCCCGGAACCAGGATGTCCGGATGGTTGGTTCCAACCAATCCGGACAATGGTTCCATAAGTCCCGGTTAAGTGCCCGGATTGCTTTTCTCTTTTAATTCCTGCAATTTAAAAATGTTGATCATTGGAAGGACTAAATTCCCCTGGCAGAAAGTCAATCCGGTAAGAGAAGCTATATTCGCACGAGCGTAGGAAACAAGGCTTGCCAATCCGTTTAATTCGACCGCCTTTACAAACTCCTCCGTTGATTGGTAAACCGGTTTTGGAGCCGCCAAAAATCCTAAATGCTTAACTTTTAGATTAAAAATAGTAGTTTTTTTATTCTTTACAATAACCTTTGTAATCAGCTCCAGCTTTGCTCGATAAAAGTTCTCATTGCTGTCATCCAGATCGACAACATTATAATCCATATCGATGGTGTGTGTGTTTTCGTCAAAACGTCCATGTGCTGCCAAGTGGTTTTTAACAGATAACTCGGTAATTACAACATCTCTAAGAATCAATCCTGCCTGAGCATTTTTTATTTTCATACCGCAACCCCTAACTCCTCTATCTTTGCAATAGTTACAGTCGGCACTTCATGTGCATTCACATCAAAACAAGCGGTTCCCATGCCGTCATCTTCCGGTTCCAATTCAAGCCTGATCCGGGTATTGAGTTTAGCCATCACATCACAAAGATTCTGCAGCGAAATATTATAATTACCGTTTTCAAGTTTTGAAACCATAGGCTGCCTTACTCCTAACATCTTTGCAAACTCTTTCTGTGTCAGGTTGTGCTTCATCCTATAATCAAAAATATACGTCGATAATTTATATGACAACTCATAGAACATATCAATGTTTGATGGGATTTCATTTGCTCCCAACTGTTTCAGTACACTATTGCTATCAATCAGTCTGTATTCCACGCCTAAATACCTCCTCCAACTCATTAATTACCGGCTCTATTAACGTAAATTCTTTTGCATAACTGTTTTTTTTCGCCGAAGCCTTATTCTTTTCCAGAAAAGCGCTCAGTAAGACCGCATATGTCCTGCCTTGATATGTATGAAAAACAAAAGGTATCCGGATATTAAGATCTTTGTCAGCTATTCTCAAACAATACATACCCTTTTTCCAACTCAGCTTTTTGATCCATTGTGATCTTTCACACGCCTCATGCTTACGTTCCTCTAAAAACCGCAATCGCTGCTCTAACATCTTAACTACGTGTTCCTTCCTACCACTTCCTTCTAAAATTTTCTCAAAGGACCGGATGAACAGTGGTGAGACACATACAACAAAACGGCTTTGGAATTCTAGTGGATATACTATCTTTGAGATATTCTGCTTCAATACATCACATCCTATACGTATAATATTCCATATAAGTTATATTTGCAACTTTTTTTGTGATAATAAATGCCTTTTTAAGTTAGATATAAGAAAAAAATGACTCGTTTTTATCAAGAGATTAATATTTATCAATATCTAGTATGGCTCTATTGCTATACCACTATATATCCCGGTCACCTTGCAACTCGCCTTGAATCTATTGCGCTGGTATATCATGAATTATGAATATGTTTTTGTTGGATTTTGCGTTTATTTATCCATATATTAACATATCATCTATACATATGCAATGTTTCTAATGACTCCCTTGGGGAGGGAGCTCGACATCTCCTCCGGGTATAAGTTTCAAAATACCCTAATACCCTATTGATCTGAATCGCTGCCCGTTAACCTTTTTCTTCCGCGGCAACGAAAAGACGATTCATAGTTCTTGGATCGATGCCTTTTTTTCGTTAGGGCAGCGAAAATCGGTCCTCAGGAAAGTTGGTCGCTGCCTTTTTTTGATGAGAGCAGCGAGAATTAACTTAGAGCGCAAACTGTCGTTGCTTTTTGAACGTATTTTTGGCTGGACCTAAGCGAAAAGCATCGAAAATCTCGGCTTTGGAATTTGGTTCGTTGCCTATTCAAGAGTGGAAGCAGCGAGAATTGGTCCTTTGTCCAGGGTTTCGCTGACTTTTTCAATTTCAGGCGGCGGATTGTAAAATGAAGTTGAACTAATAAAAAATCCATAGTGATGATTCCTGTTGTAAAATAGTTTTTACCACAAAACTCACACAGAAAGGGAAATCACTACGAATCACTCACCGTTTACACCAAATCCGAGCGGGAAACAAGGAAAGTAACAAGGAAGGATTTGTAAGCTATGATGGAGCAAAATATGGTGTCCATTGGCAGTACAGCGGCCGGGAAGTAAGGGTAAGAATCTGCGGTGATTTCTTTGAAGCATATTATAGGGAAGTAAGAATAGCACAACACAAAGTAGAGCATACATCCAGTGCAACGGAAAACCGGCCGAACAAAATCCGGCGATTGAAGACCGGCGATTGGGTCAATTTCTAACCGGCGTTGGCAACATAATAAATAGTATCGACTAAGTTGTGAAGTTCGTTTACCGATAGATACATAGAATCCCCGGTAGAGAGCGGAAACTTTTTTGAATCCCTACAACAAAGTTAATTTTATTTCAGTAATTAGTTCGCATTAATTTCTTTCTTTAATCAAGATATGTTCCTCGCCTGCAGTTTTCCCGAATCACGCATATGTCGCAATGTGGTGAAGCTGTACAAACCTCACCGAATCCATCCGCACAGAAGCTCCAAATAAGATTGTCAATTTCTCTTTTCGTTAAGCCTGTTTCTTCCGAGAGATCATCCACCTGCTTTGCCACCTCATCTGCGGAAGCAAAACCCGAGTTACCCGTTCCCATCCTATCTTTACTGAGAAATCTGCGAAGATGCGTATCTGGTTTTGCACCATCAATACCAAGATTACGTAAGTATTCCCACACCAGGGCATCGCCAAGCATACGTAGTTTGTACGGTGAACCGGCTTTCGAAAAACGCCGAACAATTTCATGTGCCGGAGCCGATGTGACAAAAGCATCAACGCTGCCATATTCAGCGGCAATTTTCTCAAAAACGGTGATGTTGTAGTGCAAAGCTTCCATTTGGGCTTTCGTGCTTCTGTTCCCGCACTTCAACGCAAACAAGCCATTATAAAAATACTCTGCCGACGCTCTTTTTATTTTCTCGACATCGTAGTTAAAGAACAACTTATCAATTTCCGGCAAATGCGGCTCAATCCGGTGCCACTTCGTTTGTGCTGTCAAGAGTGAATGCACAAGCCCCTTTATGTGATCAGAAGTCGAAAATGCTCTGCCTGCATTTCTTTCTTCGATCGAAGATAATACAAATGAATTATATTGCGGACACTTCCGCTTTAGGAAACTACGGATTTTGAAGAGGTAATGTACATCCTTCTTCTCTTTATTACCCCATACATATTCCTGGTTATACTTCTCGGCTATTAGGTCGCACAGTTTAGCTAAATATGTAAGGTTGCACTGATATACCACTTCAGGAGATGGGCATACAATTACCTTGGGATCATCTTTATGTTCTTCAAAAAAGAGAATTGCTGCTAGCAACCCATCACGAATAGGCAGAAGTTCCTTATATGATTCATCGCTATGGTATTCAAGAAATCCTTGCGGGCTAACCATCATTGCATTTTACCTCCATGTTAGTTACTATAGCAATTTATTTCAGCCAGATCATCACCATGTTGTCGATGCCTATATCGGATATGTCGCAGAGGACGTTTCCCTTTAAATAGATCTTAAAGTCCAAAGCATCCAAGGTGCAATACGCAACTTATTGACACCCACTTTTCGACTTTCTTCTCTTATGTAATGCATGCAGGAATAAGTACCGCAAAATAGTGCATATCCTATTACAGAGAGACGACCCAATATTTTCTTTCTACACCGAAACTTCCGCGTTCATTTGCAATAAAACCCAATGTTTCACAATAATCTCTATAAGCTTTATCGAGATCGGAATTCGTTTCGGGCTTCATTCCCAAAACTACAGAAATAGCAGCATTGGTAACCCTTCCGTCTCTACGATTGTTGTTTTGATGAGCATTCATACTGTTCCCAAAGTAGCCAATAAATCTACTTGGATAGAATTTGTATGTACCATTTTCCGGAAGCGCCACAAAGCAAATTCCTCTTTTTATTAGATTTAATGCAAAGCTATATTCCGGATCCGTTTTTCCATTCAAGTATTTATCCAATAGTTGCATGTTTGCCTTTAATTCATTAATATTTGTAATCGTCCTCATACCAATTAACTTCCCATGCACGACCTTTTTATTTTTCATGGCAACCCCCACCTTAAATACAACACTCTAGCTATTCGGTATCTGGTACCGCAATCAATGAATGGTTTTCATAACATCATCCAGCAATGGCCTAAAGGCATTTATCAATGCGGCCATATTGCTTGCAAGCCAGTCAATAATCTCGTCCCAGTGTTCTTCATTTTTCAGACCATAATCGTGATACTCGATACAAATTTTATATGCCCTTTTTCCCGGAAGGTCTTGCCAAACGAGAGTTTCCGAGAAAGCGGGATCAATATCATGTTCTTTGGATCTCAGCTTTTCATATATTTCTGTATTCCGTTGTTCATCACCTGTGTCGATATACATTTCTGCCCGGGCACCGTCCATCCGGATAATCGAATTGAACGAGATTCCGCCGTATCCAATGGCTCCTGCGATCCAATTATCTTTTGTAGGCGAAACATTACCGTAAGTACCTGTTTTCTCTCGTAAAACGGGCAATGCCTTTTCCCAGAACATATATCGTGTTTTATGTCGTGTGGCTTCCTCTTTTGATGAAATCGTTTCCTCCTGCTTCTTAGCCGTCAAACGAATCTGATAGTCACCGATGTCTTGCATTGGAATTATTTGCTCTGCATCAAGATATAGCTTATCGCCGTCTTTATATGGTGTAACCTTAACACATGTGATATCAACACCGTGATAGTTTCGCAGCCAAAGAACGGTGGATGTTACTTCTTTTCTGAAGTTTGCAGCTACAAGGATAATGCGCTGATCGCCCTCAACAGGGTTTAAGCGTATGCTTTCATAGTCTTGTCCATCAAAGAATTCGGATATTTTATCCTGGGCGTTACTTTCCGTGAGATATCGCTGATAGATCTCCGTAATCTCGCTTTTAGTCAGTGTTGCGCAGTATGAAACGTATTTAAGGGCTTGCCAAACAACGTCCTTTCCGGAATCGTCGAGCTTGTTTTCAATGACGACAAGCTTTCCGTTCTCATCAAGGGCCAGCAAATCAAGTCGCTCGTTTGTATCAGGAAATCCATCAAACTCCTTTTGAATGATCAGAAGGTTTTCTCCAAGTATTTTAGGGTTATTGACAATCCACTCCTGTAAATCATACCGTTCTGACAACTTAAGCTCAGAGAACGATTTCTTATCAAGCTGAATTGCAGTTTTGCTTTCCGTATCGATCAAAAACATACCGTATCCTCCTTTAAATTCGATTGCTTTCCAGATGTGACAGTGACCCCGTCCCCTTGTCACTTATAGTGTATCGTTTTTATACGATGTGTCCTTAACCTAACCACGAGCGGTATCGAGTAACGGTGATAATTAAGGAACTTCCAGTCATGACAGTAACCCCGTCCCCCTGTCACACCCCTAAGAAAATGTCCCCTAGAATCTCCAGCATTTCATCGAGACTTGTCCCTCTAATGCCTAAGTTCTTCAAATCAGGTTTATCTTCCTTGACTTGTTCAATAAATTGAATAACATCATTTTGAATATCCCGTGAGGATTCAATCCTGCTTGCAGGGGATACATTTGCAAGAAGCCTAAAAACGTCATTTTTGTGTTTTCTTATATTCTTCGTATCGACATCTTCTCCTGCTTCTTTTCGTTCTTTCAAATCCAGCCATGCTTTTATCTTAAACAGGATAACCGTCTCCAATTCAATGAGTGAAAAGCCATCCACCATCCGTTTACCTTTTACTAATAGCTCGTAATAATCATCATTTAATAATATTGCAGAGAGACTGACTATGCTCTCATCTATATGAATGGGAGTCAGTCCCCTATCAAAGCTAAGTTCAAATTCATTAGGAAGCTTACTGAAGAGTTCGATCATTTTAGGAAAGGATGTATCTTTTGGATCTGTAAAACGGTAAAATTGATTCTCACCCGTTGCCTTCTCACGGTGCTCATAACCCCCATCTTCTATGAATTGCCAGAAGCTTTCTCCAAATGAGGCATCGAGAGCTTCAATGATGAGCACCATATCCAAATCTTTGGTTGCCCGAAATGAAGCTCCAAGTTCATCCATAAGAATATCGCAAGCCGTTCCTCCAATAAAGACATATTGATTTGTGTGATCTTCAAAATACTCTTTGAATTTTTCTAGTCCGTGTACCATGGCTCACCTCGCAAGACTTCTTCCAATGCTTGCCTAACCCTTTCATCAGTTTCTTCCTTCAAAGACGCATACAAAGATAGTAGATCCACATGGCCATTATTAGAAAACAATCCCGGATCATAGTCCCAAAGCTCTAACTCCACCAGTTTTGTATCTTTTATAAGGTCCTTATTATTGACAACTTCAACCTGTTCTTTATTTAGCTTATTTCTATCTATTGCCATAATCGGATGACCAGGTGGATTAATCATGGATAATTCTGACAATGCCTCCATTCCAGCAGTCAAAGCATCTAAAGGCTTTGTCTTTGTGTAGATAATTTTCCTCACTGGAGTCTTTAGATAATTGCGTCCTCTGAGAAAGTAGTCCGGGTCTTTAATCCTCTTATACTCCTTGCTGCGGCCAGTCATCCCTCCAATTTCATAGGTGATGAGATTCGCATGGTATAAATCATTTAAGGCTCTGGAAGCTGTCATTTTGTTAAAGCCCAGCTTTTTAGCGAAATCAGTTGTATTAACGACTTCCTCTTTATGATACAAGAAGTACAAATATGCAATCTGCGCAGGTGCTGTGAATCCCTTCGCT
>Ga0209537_1002584_pt1 | contig 17876 bp, 17 predicted proteins | sample BioPla4DNA1_FD_187698 | JGI IMG/M metagenome (GOLD analysis project Ga0209537, IMG submission 187698) | Biogas fermentation microbial communities from Germany - Plant 4 DNA1 (SPAdes) (version 2) | ecosystem: Engineered > Bioreactor > Anaerobic > Digestate | place: Bielefeld, North... | reverse complement strand
AAATCAATATCTCCAGCTTTAGCTCTTATAGCCTCCTCATCCCCTAATAATATTATATTGGCTATGCCTTGACTAACTATCTTTTGGCTGGCTTCTAACATTCTGCGATCATCGCTTTCAGGAAGAACAATAGTCTTTTTAGAAGCCTTTGCTTTTTCTAAAATTTTGTTCATTATACTCATAAAAAAACTCCTCTCTAAGCTTTAGTATATATGGTGCTATATCTTATCATAAATACTTGTTAAGATAGCCACAAAGTTTCCAACCAAATAGTTATTCTACATAAATGGCCAAAATCCTTCATTTTGGAGAATTATTTCGCTACTTTTCTATCTTGAAACAAGAGTATCCTATTTATATAATTATTATATCCTATTACCCAATTTTTTTGAAGGAATGATGAATTTGTCTAAGGTATTGGGCATAGTAGCAGAATATAACCCTTTTCATAAGGGACATCTATATCACCTAAACCAAGCTGTGCAGCTAATACAGCCTGATTATACAATAGCTATAATGTCAGGGAATTTCACCCAGCGGGGCGAACCAACAATTATAGACAAATGGGCTCGCACCAGAATAGCTCTAGAAAGCGGTATTCACCTAGTTATAGAGCTGCCAACTCTTTATGCGTGCCAGACAGCAGAACTATTTGCTGCCGGAGCCATTGAAACCCTGCATCAAACGGGCTTAGTTACTCACATTGCCTTTGGAAGCGAATACCATAACATAGAGCACCTGAAAAAAATAGCAGGAATTCTAGCAGAAGAGCCTGAGGGTTATAGAAAATTATTAAAGTACTATTTAAATCAAGGTCTATCCTTTCCCGCTGCACGCTTAGAAGCCATTAAACACTACATTTTAGATACACAAGAGGATGATAATTTATCATCTCAAATTATTGATCAAATATTGAAAGGATCAAATTCTATCCTGGCAATAGAATACCTAAAAGCCCTTAATAGATTAAAAAGTCCCATACACCCTATAATTATACCCCGTGTAGGATCCTCTTATAATACGGACGCAATTGAAGGGGAGTACTCTAGTGCCACTGCTATACGTAAAGCTATATTATCGGGACAAAAATTGGACACTATAAGTCACACATTGCCTAATATTTCCCTGAAAATATTGAAAGACTCTATTAATCATGGACGTGGGCCTATATCTATGAATTCCTTTGAACAGCTACTGCTAGGGATGATTAGACAAGCCAGTCCTTCGGAAATAGCCAGTTGGATGGACGTAGAGGAGGGACTTGAAAATCGTATAAAAAGATACGCATTGGAATGTACCTCCATAGAAGATTTTCTATTAAAAGCCAAGACCAAAAGATATACTTATACAAGGCTTCAAAGAATTTTGATCCACGGTTTGCTAAGAATGAAGACGGAGGATGTAATTAAATTTGGCATCAAGGATGGTCCTAGCTATATTAGAATATTGGGTTTTAATACCAAAGCCACTCCTCTATTAAGCAAGCTCAAAAAAACATCCAAGCTGCCTATTATAACAAAACCATCCCATTATTATAGGCATAAGTCCCATAATATAAATAAGATATTCCAATATGAAATACTAGCTACAGATCTATATGTACTGGCTTTTCCAAATCCAGACCACCGAAGGGGAGGACAAGAGCTCACCCAAGGTATAGTTAGGATTTAGTCTGAAATTCTTCAATCTTTTTCTTTATCTCATCAATCACCTCTAGAGTTGCCCTCCTCCCCTCCTCAACACATCGTTTCACCTCATCGAAATTCATCGGATTAATATCACCAAGCTCAGGATATATGTATATATCTTCATCATTAATTATACTGTCCACTAATGCCAACTCAATCACTTCAAAGGATTGAAGAATAATTCCTAATATATTGGAGGGGTCACCGTGCTGTCCCCTATACCCAACATCAACTCCTATTATTATATCAGCACCCATATCCCTAACTACTCTTGTAGGTAATCTTTCTAATAATCCTCCATCTACCAACACTTTGTCACCATCAAAAACCGGTACAAAAATACCGGGGATTGAAATGCTGGCACGAACAGCCTTATAGACCTCTCCTTTATCCAGAATAACTGATTGGTTGCTCTTTAAATCCACTGCTGTTACTTTTAATGGTATTTTCAGCTCATCAAAGGTTTTTCCTTTGGTAAGTAAGCGAATAAGCTCTTCTATCCTTTCTCCTTTTACAAAACCTAGTTTGGGAATGGCCACGTCATAGTACATTCTCATATCCAAATTTTCAGCTATACCTTCCATCATTTGGGGTGAAATGCCAGAGGCATATAGGGCACCCACAATTGCTCCAATGCTGCTCCCAGCTATAAGATCTGGAAAAATACCATGCTCCTCTAGAACCTGTAGTACACCTATATGGGCCAATCCTCTAGACGCTCCTGCGCCTAGAGCCAAACCGATACGGGGCTTTTTTTTCATATTCAGCTCGCTCCTCCAATATAATATATCGAGACGAAGTGATAAGGGGGAAATTTTAATTGCCTTTAAGATATAAACAATTTCAAAGGCTGATAATCATTTTTTTAGCTCTTATAATTATTATACTTATTATCTCATTTCCCAAACAATCCCTTTCAGCAGCGCTTAAAGGTTTAAATACCTGGCTAAATGTAGTATTACCTTCCCTGCTCCCTTTTTTTATTGTTTCAGATATTATGATACAGCTAGGATTTGTTGATTTTTTATCCGCAATGTTAAATCCAATAATGAAACCCCTATTTAACTGTCCAGGCCATAGTTCCTTCGTTTGGATAATGAGTATGGCCTCTGGCTACCCCATGGAAGCAAAACTCGTAGCTTCCTTATATGAGGAAGGTTCAATATCTAAAGTAGAAGGACAAAGAATGTTAGCCTTTTGTAATACTTCCGGCCCTCTTTTTATGATTGGAGCTGTAGGAATTGGCATGCTACAAAGCCCAAAGGCAGGAAAGATCATCGCTGTTAGCCACTATACTGCTGCTCTAGTTTTAGGCTTACTATTTCGTTTTTATGGTAGACAAAAAGATAATACAAGAACATATTCCACCAAACCTAAAATAAAATCTGCTTTTCAAGAATTGCTATTGGGCAATTCTAAAAGCAACAAATCTTTAGGTAATATATTAAGCAGTTCAGTTAAAAGCTCAATGGAATCGCAAGTACTAATAGGCGGGTTTATAATATTGTTCTCTGTTATAATAAACTTACTTATACCTGAACAAGCTGCCAATAATTCAAATCTTTCCGCTAATAAATGGATCTTTTCATTTCCTAGGGAGTGGCAACTAATGAAACCTCTAGGCGCTGGTATTTTAGAAATAACCACTGGATGTCAACTATTAGGGGACTCCATTGCAGATTTCAAAAATAAACTAATAGCCGCTTCCTTTATAATTGGCTGGGGTGGTTTTTCTATTCATAGTCAGGCTATTAGTCTATTAGCCAACACAGACCTTTCTATAGGTTTATATCTTGTATCAAAATTCCTACACGGCCTTTTTGCAGCTGGAATTACATATGTATGCATAATAATTACTGGGATTGATTCAGTACCTGCCTTTAGTAATTATCCATCTATTATAAATATAACTATACCCAGTACCTTAGCTGCTTCACTACAGCTCTTAGCATCTGCTATCCTTAGTCTTTTAGCCCTGTACCTTCTGGCTACATTAACTAGAGTCATAAAATCTAAGGGCTAAAATTTTACAGGAAAAAATCGGCCAAATCATAGGCCGATTCCTATTTTATATTTTTAAGCTCTTCTCTATTCTTTCTAAGTATCTCTACTTGTTCTAAAAGAAAGTCCTCCACCTGCGCTAACAGATTATCAGCGTATTCTCTAGAACCTAAGCGGATTTCTCTAGCATTGATTTGACTGTTTTCTATTATTTCACGTGCTTGTTGATAGGCCCTTTGGGTAATCTCATTTTCTTCCACCAAAGTCTCTATCCTCTTTTCAGCTTCCTTTATAATGGTTTCGGATTCTTTTTGGGCTTCCACTAATATCTTTTGTCTCTCCATCCTAAGCCATTCAGCTTGTTTAATTTCTTCCGGTAAATTTAATCTAATATCGTTTATTATCTCCAAACATTTATCACGGTTTACTAAAATTCTATTACCAAAAGGGATGCTAGCGCCCTTATTTAACTCCTCCTCTAAAAGGTCTAATAAACTAAGGATATTCAAGGATAATCCCCCCAACCAATCTTTTTATTAATCTTTTTGTTTTTGTTTTAATTTACGATAAATATCAGGTATTATACCATCTGGTACTAAACCGGTTATACAACCACCTAAGCTTGCAACTTCCTTAATCATACTGGAACTTAAAAATGAATACTTATGATTCGTCATAAGAAAAACTGTTTCTACATTGGGATCAAGTTTTCTATTCATCAATGCCATTTGAAATTCGTACTCAAAATCTGATATGGCTCGCAAGCCCTTTACTATTACTTGGGCATTCTTTTTGTGTATATAATCCATTAATAGACCTTCAAAGCTTTCCACTTCAACATTGGGTAAATCCGTAACGGATTTACGTATTAGCTCTACTCTTTCTTCTGTGGTAAAAAGGGGTTTTTTATTATAATTTCTAACTACTGCAACTATTACTTTATCAAACATCTTTGCCGAACGTTTAATAATATCCAAATGTCCATTGGTAACTGGATCGAAACTTCCTGGATATACAGCTATTCTCACGAATGTCTCATTCCTTCCTATAAAAACTTACACCAGTTCCACCATACTTACGAAAATCAAAACGGCAAAGCCCAGCTGTCCTATCCGGCAATATTGTCTTAGCGTCATGCTCTACAATAACAATAGCATCATTATGTAAAATATCGGCTTCATATATCCCTTGCAATAAAGATTCTTCATAACCTTTTCCATATGGTGGATCCATGAAAACTATATCAAAAAGAATATCACGTTTGGATAGCTCCGTCAATCCTCTTGCAGCATCATTACGATATATCTCCACTTGCTCTTGGTAACCTAGATTATAACAATTCGTCCTAATAGTTTTTACAGCGTTAATATCCCTATCAATGAAAATTGCCTTACTAGCACCTCTGCTTAGGGCTTCTAAACCAAGATTCCCTGTCCCTGCAAATAAATCCAAAACAAGGCTATTGGGAATTCGAATTTGTATAATATTAAATATAGCCTCTTTTACCTTGTCTGAGGTAGGTCGGGTATTCCTTCCTTTTATGGATTCCAATATTCTACCCTTTGATCGGCCTGCAATAATACGCAATCTGCCGCCTCCTGTTACTTTTAATGACATTTTTTATAATATTTAAATTTTATCATATTTAAATTTTGCAAACAAGCATTATACAATAAAAAAAGGAACAGGTTTTGTAAAAACCCGCTCCTTTTTTTAATATATTACCTACCACTCATTTGTCTCTGAGCCTGCTCAATCATTCTCTTAACCATCTGGCCACCTATATGACCAGCTTCTCTAGAAGTCAGATCCCCATTGTAACCCTGTTTTAAATTCACACCTAATTCGTTAGCAATCTCGTACTTCATGTTTTCAAGGGCTTGTTTAGCTTCTGGTACAAGATTGTTTTTGCTTCTGCTTGGCAATATATTCACCTCCTAGTGTCGAATGTACTATTAATTTGTCCAATATTATATTTTTTACACTAGTAAATTAAGGAATTGCCAAGCTTAATTAAATACTATTTCATCTATTTTTTTGAATACTTTTTCATGGGCTTGATCTAATATCTTTTGTTTTTTGTCTCTATCATCTAATTCCATAATCCATTGTGCTGCTGTTTGAACTTCTTTTAAAATATCCATATCTCTGATTAGATTGGCTATCTTAAATTCAGGCAGACCATGCTGTCTTACACCCAAAAAATCACCAGGTCCTCTAAGCTCTAAGTCCTTTTGAGCTATTTCAAAACCATTGTTGGTTTTGACCATAATATTCATTCTTTCTCTGGCAATACTGTTTTTAGTATCAGCTATAAGGATACAGTAGGCCTGACTATCACTCCTGCCTACTCGTCCTCTCAGCTGATGAAGCTGAGCCAAGCCAAACCTTTCAGCATTTTCTATAACCATTAAATTTGCATTAGGCACATTGACTCCTACTTCGATTACAGTAGTAGATACTAAAACATCTATCTCCCCATTTTGAAATTTTTTCATAACCTCGTCTTTCTCGTTTCCATTCATCCTTCCATGAATTAATCCCAAACGCAAATCAGATAAGAGGTCTTCTTTTAGAGAGTCATACAGCTCAACCGCTGATTTGACGGAGATTTTGTCAGATTCTTCTATTAGAGGACAAACCAAATAACTCTGATACCCTAACTTAGCCTGTTTTCTGATAAAAGCATATACCCGCTGCCTCATGGAGGATGGTACATGATAGGTCTTTACAGGCTTTCGGCCAGGAGGCAATTCATCTATTAATGATATATCTAAATCCCCATAAAGTATGAGAGCAAGAGTTCTAGGTATAGGTGTTGCCGACATTACTAACATATGGGGGTTGGTTTTTCCTTTTTGCATTATGGCAGCCCTCTGCCTTACCCCAAACCTATGCTGTTCATCAGTGATTACTAAGCCTAACTTTTTAAACTTAACATCCTCTTGTAATACAGCATGAGTAGCAATAACTATATCCACTTCTCCTTTATATATTCTGTCCTTTACCTGCTCCTTTTCCTTATTTCTCATTCCACCTATTAAGAGGCATATGTCAATTCCCAATCCATCCAAAATACCCTTTAGAGTTTCATAATGCTGCCTTGCAAGAATTTCTGTAGGAGCCATCATCACTCCTTGATAACCTGCCAAAAAAGCTACATATAAAGCAACAGCAGCCACTATAGTTTTTCCTGATCCTACATCCCCATATACAAGGCGATTCATGGGAATTCCCTTTTTAAAATCTGCTAATATCTCTTTAATAACCCTTTTTTGGGCTCCAGTTAAAGAAAAAGGAAGTTTATTTATAAATCTTTTTAATTTACAACTATCCCACTCAAATATTAATCCTTCTTTTTTGGCTCTAAAATTTTCTCGAACCGCATAGAGAGCCATTTGCATAAAAAACAGCTCCTCAAACACTAACCGTCTCCGAGACCATTCCAGGGCTTTTTCATCTATTGGGAAGTGAATATTATTTATTGCATATCCTTTCTCAGATAAGGTGAATTTATGCCTAATTATGTTGGGCAACTCATCTTTTATATTGCCTTCTAATTTATTTAAGATTTGCTTTATAAGATCCCTTAAATCTCTTTGGGTTAATCCTTCCACCAAGGAATAAACTGGATCTAATCGGCCTTTATTATGAACTTCCTGCTTGTATTCCTCAACCTGTGGGTTTTGAATCTGAACTTGCCCATATGCAAAAACTGCTTTACCATATATATAATAAGCTACACCTTCCTTATACTGATTTGCTCTATAAGGCTGATTATACCAAACACAAACTACTGTTCCAGTGTCATCCTTAGCCCGCCATTTTAATATTGACAAATTCTTTCGTTTTCTAACAAGCTGTGGCTTACCATAAAATTTAACGCAAAGGGAAACCTTTTGATTCCTTTGAATGGATGCTATATCAATTATTCCTCCATGTTTTTCATAATCCCTAGGAAAAAAATATAATGCATCTTTTACTGTATAAATGCCCAGTTTAGATAGCAATTTGGCTTTTTTAGGACCTATTCCCTTTATTGTTTGTACTGATTCATCTAATAAATCCATTTTTATCACCTGTTTAATGCTTTTATACTAGCAAAAAAGCTGGAATCAAGTCCCAGCTTTTAGTTTGAGAATTATACAATTAGTTTATTGCCAATATGTTACATTTTATTCCACAGAAATAATATAATAGTATAATGGCTGTCCTCCAAAATGGACTTTCACGTCTAAATCAGGATAATTCTCCTCTATATACTCAGCAATCTCTTCAGCCTTATCTGCTTCCACATCCTGACCATACAATATGGTTACAATTTCACTGTCTTCATCTAGCATTTTTTCCAATAAGGATATGGTTGTCTTAGTAATATCATCACCAGCTACAGCTATTTCTCCATCCACAAGTCCGATGATATCATCCTTTTTTATAGAAATCCCGTTATACTCAGAATCTCTGACAGCATAAGTAACCTGACCAGATTTAACATATTCCATTGCTTCTGTCATATTAGTGGTATTGCTGTCCACATCGGATTCTGGGTTAAAAGCTAATATTGCAGCCAGCCCTTGTGGAATTGACTTACTGGGTATTACAATAATATTTCTATCACTTATTTCCTTTGCCTGTTTAGCTGATAATATTATATTACTATTATTGGGTAATACAAATACATTCTTTGCATTGGTGGCTTCTACAGCATTTAATATATCCTCAATGCTTGGATTCATGGTCTGTCCACCCTCGATTATATGATCTACAGCCAGATCCTTGAATATAGTACTTATACCATCGCCCATGGCTACAGCTACTACAGCAAATTCTTTTTGCTTTTTGGCATTTTGATGATTTTCATGGTTTTCCATAATAACATGGCGATGTTGTTCTCTCATATTATCTATCTTTATTCCAGACAGCTCACCAAACCTAAGAGCCAATTGCAAAGCCTTTCCTGGCATATTTGTATGGACATGAACCTTAATTAGATCCGTGTCACCTACAACTACGATGGAGTCACCCAAATTTTCCAACCTTTTCTTTAGCTTCTCTATATCCTCTTCTTCAACATATGGAAATAGATTCTTTATAAAAAACTCGGTACAATATCCATATTTAATATCTGTTTCCACGCCTACATCAACAGGAGCAACTTTAGCAGGAGTCTCATCTTCCATTATAGGCAAGGAATCAGTATCATAAGCTCCCGTTAGTCCCTGAGTAGCACCCATCAAAATATGTAAAATACCCATACCTCCTGAATCCACTACGCCGGCTTCCTTTAAAGGGGGAAGCATATCAGGAGTTTTATCCAGGGTATCCTTGGCTACTTTAATAATCTCTCTATTGAATGACTCAAAATCAGTATACTTTTTGCATAGTTTTAATGCCTGCTCACCAGTTACCCGTGCAACTGTTAGCATTGTCCCTTCCACTGGTTTCATAACTGCTTTGTATGCAGTTTTTGCTCCCTCATGTAGAGCTTCAGCGTATTTCCGGGTGGACATCTTGTCCACATTTTGTAAGGCTTTTGCAAAGCCCCTAAATAATTGGGATAGAATAACCCCAGAGTTTCCTCTGGCACCTTTTAAAGCTCCCTTGGAAGCTGCATCTGCTACTTTGGCAACGGTATTCTCTTTAGTAGCCTGAATTTCTTTTATGGCTGCCATCATGGTCAGGGACATATTGGTACCTGTGTCTCCATCAGGAACAGGAAAAACATTTAAGGCATTTACAGCTTGCTTATTTTTCTCCAAGTACTGAGCAGCTGCAAAAAACATCTTCCTTAATTTTATTCCATCTATGTATTCTCTACTCAATGCACTACCTCCTTCGGCGACAGAAGAAACTATACCCTGACACCTTCTACCGTGACATTAACTTTTTTAACATTCATTCCAGTAAAGTTTTCAACATTATATTTGACTGTATCTATTATATTTTCTGCTACTGCAGCAATGGAAATCCCATATTCCACTATAATAAAAAGATCTATGATTATTTCTTCACCTTGCGTATGTACTTTAACACCTTTAGATAAATTATCTCGGCCTAACAACTCAACAATTCCATCAGTGGCGCGTTTTGACGCCATACCTACAATGCCGTAGCATTCTATAGCAGATATACCTGCTAAGGTAGCTATAACTTCATCAGAAATTACTATCTCACCCAAGGCATTAGTCTTCCTAGCACTCACTAATGTTCCTCCTCTCCTATCCCATTATTGCCTTCTACTTTCTTCTAGCCCTGTTATACCTTACTAAATAATTACAATTTCCAGCGCCATTACATTTATATTATATTCTATATTATTACTACCTATCATGCAACATGAAATTTATCTTTTATTTCTTGTCAAATCTTCTCCTTAATGGTACAATAGTAATGTTTTAATTGGTGCATTAGATAAAAGTAAAAAGTACCGACTTTTTATGCCATAGTATCAAAGGAGGTGTTAATAATGGCTCAAGTTTGTGATATATGCAACAAAGGTAAATTGTCCGGACACAATGTTAGTCACTCAAATAGAAAAACCAATAGATTTTGGAAGCCAAATCTTAAAAAAGTAAGAGCGATAGTTAACGGAAGCACCAAAACAATTAAGGTATGCACTGAGTGCATCCGATCAGGTAAGGTAAGAAGAGCTCTTTAATATTTAAGAAGAACATAGAAAAACGTGCACATTTGCACGTTTTCTGTCTTTTAGCAACTATTTTTTAGTTACTATTCCTGCGAAATATTCTAATCAGTTTACCAAGGAAGCTTGGTAGCTTTATAACATAGATTCTCATAGGGTCACCTCCGCCCCATAACAATGAGAATACCTAAACCTACTAGAAACATTCCAAATAAGACCATCCAAGCCCATATAGGGATATATATAAGTATCAATAAAACTCCCCCACCAATTAAAATTATGCCGATTAGGGTATCAATATAAGAATTTCTTTTTGGACAACGTGACCGTCTTTTAATCATGGCTTCACATCCCTATATAGTAGCATCTACTCTAGCTTATGCACTATTAAAGGGATATGTGCATTTAATCTTTGGTGAGCACCCCTATAAGCCAGCCTTTTTTTATCTTTACCACTGCTTTTTCTTCCTCAAGTATATTGCTAATACCTAATGGAAAATCTAAAGTCAAAGTTCCATTATAAAGAGGATAAGCCAATCCTTGAGTATACTCAACAAGTACATCTTGAGAGAAGGGTATTAACGACACAATTTGACCTACATGCCCTTCTATTTCCAAAATATCATTGCTCATCATGATAGTATTATGACTATGCAAAATCTTTGCTTTAATTCCTCTAGATTCCAGACGATAAAGTAGCATTATATTAGCGAAGGAATGATCCCATCTGCTGCCCAGAGCACCTATAATATAAACACATTTAGCACCCTTTTCAATGGCTATATCCACTGCTATATGGGTATCCGTCCAATCTTTTTCCTTTGGATAGGTCTTAATGGCAATGCCCATGTTCTTGTATTTTTGTAACAGCTGAGTTGGGATTGAGTCGAAATCCCCCACCAATAAATCAGGTATAATACCAAGTTTTTCTAAATGCCTGGCACCCCCATCAGCGCATATAACAAAATCCCAATCCAGGGAGTTTTTCTTAATATATTCTACATCTCCTAAATGACCACCAGAAATAATTAATACCTTCATAACGAGCTTACTTCTTTCTTCATATCTTTTATCATTTTTTTGGGATCTGGTGCATTAAATACTGCAGAACCTGCAACAAAAACATTAGCACCAGCTTTAGCTACCTCTTTAATATTATCAAGGGATATACCTCCATCCACTTGAATATCTACGTTCAAATTCATAGAATCAATCTTTCTTCTCAATTCTTTTATTTTATCCATCATAGCAGGAATAAACGTCTGTCCTCCAAAGCCAGGATTGACAGTCATTAATAAAACCATGTCTAAGTCTTCTAACACATAATCCAATACATTTAAAGGCGTTGATGGATTTAAAGAAACCGATGCTTTAACACCCTTTTGCTTAATGTGTTGTATGGCCCTGTGCAAATGTGGCAACACCTCTGCATGTACAGTTATAATATCAGCGCCTGCATCTACAAACTCATCAATATAATCCATTGGATTGGTCATCATAAGATGAACGTCAAAGGGAAGTTGCGTCCTGTTCCTTATGGATTTTACAACTAGCGGACCAAAGGTTAAATTGGGCACAAAATGCCCATCCATAATATCTATATGTATATAATCTGCACCCCCCTCATCTAGCATTTCTACTTGTTCTCCCAATCTGGAAAAATCAGCTGAAAGTATAGACGGTGCAATCTTAATCACCATATATTCCTCCTAAACTCTCTTAATTCGTTTAAAATTCTTATATATCGTTCATATCTGCCTTGAGATATAACACCTTCTGCCACGGCTTCTTTTACCTTACAGCCAGGTTCCTGATCATGCATGCAACCATTAAATCTGCATTGATGCATATAATCTAAAAAATCTGGATAAAGATAAGATAAGTCCTCTGGCATCACTTCATTCATATTCATTGTGCTAAAGCCGGGAGTATCAACTATCATACCCCCTGATGGAAGTATTAGTAATTTCGTATGCCTAGTTGTATGCCTGCCCCTTCCTATCTTTTCACTTAATTGTCCTGTTTCCAATTCCTTTTCTGGGCAGAGTACATTGATAATAGAAGATTTTCCAACACCCGATTGGCCTGCTAAGGTTATAATATTATCTTTTATTATATCTTTTAGCTGTTCAAATCCTCTCTGTTCTTTACAAGATAAGGTAATAATGGGATATGGAGTAGATTTATAGATATCCTTAACATCCCTTATCTCTTTCTCGCCTACCAGATCTACCTTATTTATCAAAAGTATTACATTTATACCATTATTCTCAGCACTGACCATCAATTTATCAACAAGATAAAAATCAGGTTCAGGATGAGTAGGGGCTAGTACTATTCCCAATAGATCTATATTAGCTACAGCGGGACGCAGCAACTGATTCTTTCTTGGATGTATCTCTACAATTGCCTTGTCCTTATAAGATATGGTTACCTTGTCACCTACCATAGGAACAATATTGTCCTTTCTAAATATGCCTCTGGGCCTACAGCGAACAATATCCCCATCTACTAAAACATCGTAAAAGCCTCCTACACCTTTAGTAATAATACCTTGCCTCATTAATCTGTATCATCACCTTTCTTAGTAAAATCTATAGTTGTCCTATAAGAAAGTTCATTGTCTATATAGATTTCATACTCTGCTACTCCTTTTCCTTCCAACCTAATGGTCAGCATTTCATCATTCACAGTATGGAACCTGTTATAAACCTCTGTAGTTTGACCATTTTGTATCTTTTTGACCACTATATTTACCGTTTCCTTATCACTACTTATACTGGATAAGTCAATATTTATATCCTTTGGATAAGTAGGTTGTGGTCCTAAGCTTACCACAAGATCAATAGATCTATATTCCGAAACAGTTTCACCTGGAGCCAGACTTTGCTCAATTACCGTACCTTTGCTAGCTGTATCGCTGTATTCTTGGCTAATCTTATTTAGCTTCAATCTGTCCCCATTAATCATTTGCTTTGCAACCTCAAGCTGTTGTCCAATATAGTTTCCCACTGTTACCAGCTTCTCTTCAGGACCTAAACTTATAACCAAACTTATTTCTGTACCCTTAGCAACCTCAGTATTGGGAGGTATAGATTGTCCAATGACTGTATCGCTAGGATATTCACTATTTATATATTCATGTTTACCTAATGTTAAACCTTGATTTTCAAGGGCTATCTCAGCTTCCCTTTTTGTACTTTTTTCCACATTGGGCACCAATACAGTTTCAGGTCCAAGGCTCAATACTACCCGTACAGTATACTCAGGTTTAACCATAGTGCCCTTATCTGGATGCTGAGATATAATATAATCCTTCTCTATCTCATCGCTATGGGTTCTGCCCTCTATACTAATGTATAGGTTATTCTCTTCTAAAAGAGCCTTGGCATCGTCAAAAAACATATTCTCTATATCTGGCACTTCTATTTCTTGACTTACAAAATTATTTTCAAAGATACGAGCTCCAATAAAAAATGCCAATATCATTACTATAATAGATGGAATGGCTATGAGAAGTATCTTTAGCCAAGGCTTTTTCTTTGATTCATTTGGACTAGAATCAGGTTCAACTATCTCATCCTTTATGGGTTTTATCACCTGGGTTGGGGCATCGCTGTCATAGTTGGGTACAACAAAATCTCCATTGGGCTCTTCCAGAGCTCTTTTTAAGTCTTCAATCATTTGGCCAGCACTCTGATACCGTCTTTCTGGCTGTTTTTCAATAGCTTTTTGGATAATATCTTGAAGGCTTTTATATATTCCAGGATTTATCTCTCCCGGTGGCTTAACCTTTTCCTGTATATGCTTAATAGCTACAGATACGGCTGTATCGCCTTCAAAAGGTAAAGTACCTGTCACCATTTCATAGAGCACTATCCCTAAAGAATAAATATCTGATTTTGCGTCTGTATATCCTCCCCTGGCCTGTTCTGGTGAAAAGTAATGAACTGAGCCTACAACATTTGAACCTGCCAGGGTAATGGTGGTGGAAGTGACAGCCCGAGCTATGCCAAAATCTGCAACCTTTACCGTATAATCGTCCCCTATTAAAATATTCTGAGGCTTAATATCTCTATGGACAATACCATTTTTATGGGCATGTTCCAGGGCAGCTGCGATCTGCAATGCTATTTTTATAGCCTCCCTAGAATCTAATTTTCCCTTTTCTCGCACATAATCCTTAAGAGTTTTTCCACACACATATTCCATCACAATATAATATATTCCATCTTCTTGCCCAACATCGTAGACATTGACTATATTGGGATGAGATAAGCTGGCTGCAGCCTGAGATTCCCTTTTAAAACGTTTGACAAAGTTTTCATCTTCTACTAGTTCTGGCCTTAAAATTTTGACTGCAACATATCTATTCAAAAGATGGCACCTGGCCTTGTACACAATGGCCATACCACCTGCACCTATCTTTTCTATTAATTCATATCTTCCTCCTAGAATCTTACCTAACAACGGCATCACCCCTCTTTCACCATGCCGTAGTATTTAATAGCCACAACAGTAATGTTGTCCAGGCCTCCCCTTTCTAGAGCCTGATCAACTAAAGTGGAAGCAAGCTCTTGCATAGAACTACTAGATTCAAACAACTCTATACTCTCCTGCAGATCTACATGTAGAACTAGTCCATCAGTACATAGAAGAATTATATCGTCCTTTTCAAGAGCTATATTATAACAGTCAATTTCTATACTCTTCTCAGTACCTAAGGCCCTGGTAATGATATTTTTTTGGGGGTGATTTTCAACTTCTTCAAGGGTAATGGTTCCATTATCTAATAACTCCTGTACCAATGAATGATCCTTGGTTATCTGGATGATTTCACCATTTCTAATTAGATATCCACGGCTATCTCCTACATGGCCTAAATAAACCTTTCCTTCATCAAAAAAGGACAAAACTAAAGTGGTGCCCATACCTTTACAATCTTCATGGTCTTGGGCATAGCTAAATACTCTATAGTTGGCTTCTCTTATGGACTTCTCTATTAGATCTGTAGGATTTTCATTGTATTCATCAATGCTGTTGTCAAAAATTTCCACTATAGTCTCTACTGCCATACGACTGGCTATTTCCCCAGCATTGTGACCACCCATACCATCAGCTACAATAGCTAACTTTTGATTCTTTTGATGAGCTGAAATATAGTAATAATCTTCATTAGTTTTCCGAACCATTCCCCTATGACTACACCCACCATATTCTAATATCATGTACCTCACCTCATTTTCTTAACCCTATCTATTTGTTATTTTTCTAAACTTTCTAAATATCTTCTTCTTAGCTGGCCACAAGCCCCCTCTATATCCTGACCTAACTCTCTACGCCTTGTAACTTGAACTCCTAAGGATTTTAGTGTATGTATAAAGGCCTGGATTCTAGATTCACTACTTCGTTTAAAAGATGCCCCTTCAACTTCATTTATTGGAATCACATTAACATGGCAGGGGAAATCCTTCAACTTATGAGCTAATTCCTGGGCATTTTTCACATTATCATTTAATCTTTCTATAAGAGAATATTCAAAGGTTACTCGTCTACCAGTTTTTTCAAAATAATATCTTCCAGCTTCAATAACTTCATCTACACTATAGGCGGAAGCTACCGGCATAATTTTCTTTCTAAGCTCGTCATTAGGTGCATGAAGAGAAATAGATAGAGTAATAGGAATACTCTCATGGGCTAACTTTCTCATTTTTGGTACTAATCCGCATGTAGAAAGGGTTATGTTTCTGTAGCTTATATTTAAGCTTTCAGGATGGTGAACCAAACGAAGAAACTTTATCACCTTATCATAATTGTCTAGAGGCTCACCACTGCCCATAAGAACTATATTGCGTATTCCCCGCTCTCCCGCCTGTCCCAATTCCCTATTTGCCATCAGGACTTGGGCTATCATCTCTCCTACTTCTAAATTTCGCACCAATCCCTGCTTTGTAGATGCACAAAAACTGCATCCCATCCTGCACCCAACTTGGGTGGACAAACACAAGGTATTGCCATAATTATATTTCATCACAACACATTCTATTATATTATGGTCTTCAAGTAAACACAAATATTTTATTGTATCTCCTCTTTTTGATACTCGCTTATCTAGCAGCTTTACACTACCAATTATATATTTTTCTTCAAGCTCTTTTCTAGTGGCTTTAGGAAGATTTGTCATATCTTCAAAACTATTGACTCCTTTATATAGCCAGTTTATCACCTGTTTAGCTCTGAAGGTCTGTTCTCCCATCGCTTGCAGTTCTGCTACAATTTCATGGGGCATTAAACCTAGAATGTCCACCTTTGTATCTGTCATATTTTTATCCTCCTTAGCTTTGCAATAAAAAACCCATCTAGCCCCTCTTTATTAGGCATCAATTGAATCATTCCATCCTGGATCACAAAATCCTTTAAGCCATTTGGTAGTTCTTTATGAAATCCTTCCAATACAAATTCAGGATTTTCATTTAGAAATCTTTCAATCATCCTATTGTTTTCCCAAGGATTGATGGTACAAGTACTGTATACTAAAATTCCATCATATTTTAGATATCTACTACAATTTGTGAGTATATCCCATTGTAGTTGGTATAGAGAATCCAGTTCTTCTTTGCTTATCCTAAGTTTTATATCAGGTTTTTTGTGCATCACTCCCCAGCCTGAACAAGGTACGTCTAATAAAACCCTATCTATATTTCCTTCAAATTCTGGATTAAATATAGTTGCATCCTGAATCCTAGTATGGACTATAGAGGCTTTCATCCTTTCCCTATTTTTATTAATAAGCTCTACTCTATGTTCATGATTATCAAAAGCGTATATCTTACCTTCCATATTCATAAGCTCAGCCAAATAAATGGCTTTTCCCCCTGGAGCACTGCAAGCATCTAGTACACATTCCCCAGGATTAGGGCCTAATATATGGCAAGCCAGCATAGAGCTTTCACCCTGGACGGTAAATAAGCCTTGTTGGTATAAAGGGTTGTTTTGAATATTACCAATCCCCCTTACCCTCAAGGCATTATCAAAATAGATACCTTCTTTTACGTCTGCACCCTGATCTACTAGACTTTCTATAACTTCTTCCCTGCTTGTTTTCCTTCTATTTATCCTAATAGTGGTCCAGCTGGGACCTACAGAGTTTTCAACTATCCTTCTGGCAGCCTCCTTTCCATACTCTTTTATCCACATTTCAACCAGCCATAGTGGAAATCCATACCAGGAGGCTAGAGACTTTGCATCCATCGGACTTTCCTTTAAAATTCCCAAAGTTTTTTTCTTACGAGAAATATTTCTTAAAACACCGTTTACAAATCCCTTCAAGGAGGCAAAACCAAAGCCTTGACATAACTTTACCGATTCATTGCAAGCTGCAGAATCTGGTACCCTATCTAAGTATAGGATTTGATAGCAGCCCATTCTTAATATATTTTTTACCCATGGATTGACCCTGTTCATTTTAGCAAATTTTCTTAACACTTGATCTATAATACCCTGATTTTCCAAAGTCCCATATACTAGCTGCGTGACAAAAGCAG
>Ga0209537_1002565_pt1 | contig 17966 bp, 28 predicted proteins | sample BioPla4DNA1_FD_187698 | JGI IMG/M metagenome (GOLD analysis project Ga0209537, IMG submission 187698) | Biogas fermentation microbial communities from Germany - Plant 4 DNA1 (SPAdes) (version 2) | ecosystem: Engineered > Bioreactor > Anaerobic > Digestate | place: Bielefeld, North... | reverse complement strand
CGGTGTATCCACTAAGGCTTTCAATAAGCTCAATACACTTTTCTTTTTCTCCTCGTTTTAACACCTTATCAACCAACTGCCATCCCGTAACTACGTCTGCTTTTGCCCAAAGGTCTTTATTATCCCAAATCACCTTTTTGTCATCAGGATGGGTAGCAGTATAGATTACCAAACTGTTGAACTTTGCCGAATTGAACTCCCGTGGCACGGCCAGACTGCCCAACCTGCGGTCTTTAGCCACTTTTGTAGCATGGTCTCGGCATTTTTCAAACTCACTGTCATCAAGACCACGAACCCGGAAGGAAAACAGTTTTTTACCGTCCCGGATCACTTCAAAGAGTTTGTATTCAATAATTGTTTCCATCGCCTCCAGAACGCCGCCAACATCCCGGAGTATCGCATCTTCATTACCCAAAAGCATTTCCTTCTTCTCTTTGTTCATGTTATCCCTCCATTATTGAGCAGGTGCTCGGAGTACACCCATGAAGTTCAACACCGCATCAGGAGCATTATCACGTAATCCGTCAATAACTTTCTGCAGCAACCGGGCATCACGGATTACGGTCTCGGTGAAGGTCAAAGTCACCGTATAGCTTTGCGGTACCGCCCATGTCAACTTGCTCCCAGCAGGCTGGTAATCGGTATTGGTGTAGTTTACCTGAGCTTGCCATTGATTGACTTCAGCCAAAAAGTTTCCATCGCCGTCGTACAGTTCGCCGTTATAGCCTCGCAGAATACTTCTCGGATCAAAAGTACCACTATCTAACAGCTCCTGCAGTTCAGGCGGCTCATTTACCCGAAATGACCAAGACCGGTTAATAATGTCTCCCGAAGTTACGTTTGCAATGTCAATAGCTCCGTCAGGCACGCATGACCGGAAAATATAGCGTCCATCAGACATCTAAAACACCTCCATTATTGATTTTCAGCAGGCGGAGCAAACCGGAACTGGAAGTTAATGTAGACTTTCTCAGCGCTGTCAAGGTCATCAACCTGAACCATAAACCAGGCTGAATCTCCCGCCGGCGGGTTGTTCGGGTCCTCAAAGATGGAACCCTGCAACAAGGCTCCTTCGGCAATCATCCGGTTGATAATGCCTTGCGCAGCAGCAATCAACGTTGCTCTACCATCCGGGCTGTTGTTGATTTTTCCAATCAGCGGGTCCCATGTGGCCGCAATCCTGTCCATCAAGTTATCCCTGGTTTTTACCCGGCGAATTTTCTTCCAGCCGGCGTCCATGTCGGCAGTCACGGTAATGAAGGTGTTGATGCCGTATTCGATATGCACTTGCTTTTGTGCCGACATCGTAAACACCAAGGCGCCGCTATTGATTGACTGTTCGATTTCTGCATTAGTTAAAGCTCCAACAAGTTCAGTCGCCCCTCTAACCACGTAGTGAGTCAACGATTCCGTGATCTGCGCCGCCGCCGTCATACCGGCCACTCTTGCAGCAGCCTTATAACCTTCCCTGGTTACGCCGTCACTGCCCTTGAAGCCGTTAGCAACATAGATGATTGCCGGATCATTGAAAGCCCTAGCATTGGCTAGTCTCGTCGCAAGAGGAACACTGGTCGGTTCGCCGACAACCCCCAGCACGCGCTTGCCTTCATTCCGTACTCGATCAATGTAGGTCTGAACAACAGCATGGGTAACTGGATCCTCGGAGTCTACTGTCAACACATTCCAGTCAATAGCTTCAATCGCCGCAAGACCTGCGCTGTAGCTTTCACCGTTGACAGTTGGATCCGCGCCATCGGTCAGCGGTTGCTGAGCGATCACGGCCAGTACACCGTTACCGTCTGCTAACTTGACGCCGGTAATATAGGGACTGTTGGATGCGGCGATTGCATCTACCAGGGCCTGCGGCTCCCCGGTGCCCTTAGTAAAGCTGATAGTCTGTCGCAAGGTGGCGCCTTCGTAAAGCAGCAGTTCCCGTTTTGTATCGTCAGCAAGGGAATCCCTTATGGTTACTGTAAAATCATTGCCCCTCGCGCCTTCGTATTTGGCAGCTAGGGTCACCACGTTAGCCCCCTCGCCGTCCTGCAGGGTGAGGGTAGCTTTTTCCCCGCCGGTTCCCAGCCGATATCCTACCACCCGTCGGCAGCCTCCCCGGAACGCCTCCAGTGCCGTGTCAATGGTACCATCAACGCCATATGTGTTGGTTACCGCGTCGGCGCTTTCAAGGTAAGTCACCTCCCCTAAAGGTCCCCATGAAGCCCGGAATAAAGCCGCCACAATCCCCTGAGGAATGATAGCTTCCGGTGGTTCCCCGATGTTGGTCACCCGGACGTATACGCCAGGCCTAATTTTTTGTTCACCTACTTGAAATACAGATCCAGCCATTCAGCTTACACCTTCCTTTCCAAAAATGCTTTAATCGCCTTTTCAGCTTCTGTTTTAGTCATACTTTCTTTGCCAGCCAGCTTCAAAGCCCCGACCATGACTTCCGGCTTCACCCCAAAAGAAGAAGCCGCTGCAATGAGCTCGCTGCAGCTGTAACGCGCTTCCAGCCGTTGAAACGTCATCGTTCTATCCGGTTCCTTTTTCTTACTCAAGCTGTCCCACCTCCATATCAATATTACCGCTTGCAACGACTTTCTTTAACATTACGTACTGTGCTATGGGCTGCAATACCCCAAACCTGGCAGTTAGTTGTATCTGCCCCCGCCGCATCGGATCTGCTTCACTGTCGGCCACCACTCGCAGTAACTCCAGCGGGCCGCCATCATCCATCTTAAGCGCGCGTTGTTTTGCAATCCCTTCGGTCACCTTCCGTACCCAGCTCAACCGAACAGCAGCACTAGGTGACAATATGTGGCCGTTTATCTGTGCTTCCATCCAGTTTACTGCAGCTGTGATTTCCGTCGTTGTCAAACGTACCATTCGCCAATAAATCCCCGGTGCCACGTCAGCAGGTGCCCATGTCCCTGGGTCAGTATGTGCTTCTGGCCAAGTTTCCTTTGTCCAGTTTTGTAATGTAGCTACCGGATCCGGCTCATAAGTTAATCCATTCAGCCAGCCCAAAGCGAATACCCTGAACCTAAGGCCCCGGGTGATGGCGTCCCATTCTTCGTCTACATAGTCCTGCCCGGCACTGCCCAAGTAATCAACCATGTATTCCTCGCCGGCATGGGAGAACCTTGCCCGGTGCAGGGTGTTAATGATAGCATTGGCTAGGCTGTCCACCTGTTGGAAGGTGGTCCGCTTGACGTAGGGCCAAACTTCAATCACAGTCGAAAAAGCCGCCCAATCCGCCTCCGGATCTTGAACCCCTTCTCTTAGTACCAGGTAGGGCTTCTGCGTATTCGGCCCTGCAGTATGGGGTTCATAAACCCGGCCCTGGACCGCTGTAATGTTATCAACCAGAATCTGCCTTAATGTTGTTCGCATGATCAATCTCTCCAGTAATCAATCACTGTTCGCCGGATACGGGGAAGGTGAGCATCAGCGGTCGGTCTTACAATGGCATAGTTCCCCCCGTGGGCTAATTCCAACCAAATCCCGTATTCCACACCATGCGACAAGTAAAGGACAAACCGGTCGCCGTCAGTATCAACACCGCCATGCAATCCCTGTCTGGCATTACCCGTTCGATCCGTCCATGGGGCATTAGACTTGGCATACCCCTCCATCGTTCCAGCCCAATTTAAAAGCAGAGCATTCAACCCTGCTTTTTTCCTTTCAAGATACTCTCTTGTTTGATCGCCAAAGGCCATACGGAATCAATCCTCTCGCAGGAGATTATTCTGCTTCAGCACCATGTAAACAGCCCTCTCCAACCTTTCTACCTGCTCTTCAGTGAGGCCAAGGTGCATAAATACATCCATACAGTGCAATAGTTCATGGATGAAAACAGACTCCAGCTTGTCCTGGTCTAAAGCCTTTTGGAGACGTATTTCTTTATTTTTAACTCACCTTTTCCAAATCAGCTTGATAACCGACTACCTGCCCTTGTATTATTTGCGGGTATACGGCCAGCACTTGGAACTTACCCAAACCATCAACTTCAAATTCATCAAGCACATTTGTGTCAGCTTTTATCTCTGCTTCATGGGCGGCCAACAACCCCCAAGCAGCTTCAACTTGTTTAATCCCGGCCAATGTTGATACTTCCTGAGGAATCCTGCTGCTTCTTTGATAAATCCGCACAGTAAAAGGGCCTACTTCGCTGCATACTTCATCGAAATAGCCCCCTGCGTCAATCTTTTCTGTACGGTTGATAGTAATGGTGGTAGGGTTCTGCTGAATAGCCCAAATAATATGTTGCCGCCGGAGTGCAGCCAAGTCCATATCACAACACCTCCGGCGGCTTGAATTTTAGAATCACGCTACCCATGCCGCTTGCGGCCATGCGGCTGTAGGTTTCGGCCATCTTCAAAGCGTATTCCATCAAGTCCTTCGGGTTAGACATTTCATAGCGTTCTTGCCCTACGGAATAGCTTTGAATTTGCCCAACTTCACGTTGAAACATCGTGGCTTTAAGCGTCCACCCCGCGGCGGCTGCTTCATAGATGTTCGCAGCTTCAATTAGTAATTCATCCATATCCGCATCCAAAAAGCGCGTATCAGTATCACTTCCGCCTGCGGGAATTTGTTCGTCCAGAAGTTTCCGGAGCTTTGTTCTCAGTTCTGTTGTCGGCGTCATTCTCTTTCACCGCCTTAGGCCCTTCATAATACGGACAGTTGTGTTCAAGGGCAGCGGTTTCTTTAGTCCACCGCCGGGCCTCTAACTCCTTAGCGCATTTCATTGGGGGCAACATGGAATAATCAGCGCCCGGAATCCACGGAAACCGGGCGCAGTCAATACAACGAGCCATTTAGCTCACCACCTTATGCAGTTAAGCTGATTTCTTGTACGTTTTCTTCTACTGCTGCATATACACCCCGATAAGCGTACCCGACAATTTGACTTTCAATAAGCCTGGACAGGTCGCCAGTGGTCGCTTCAATCCGGAGGTCTTGCTTAACAAGTTCTTTGAATCCACGTTTGGGTCTGATGAGGTATGCTTTACCAGGAGTTACGCCGGGATATTCAAAAGTTCTCCGACCTACCTGAACAGTCCAGCCATCGTAGTAAATCACGGATTCAATACCGGATACAGCGGGGTAGGTAGTACCACCAATCTGGTATCCGCCTTTTAATGCCATCTCGATGTTATCCCGGTCATAGTTAGAAGCTAACAGTACAGTGCCCGGTCTTTTTGCTACCCGAGCATCAGACAGAGCTTTGTTTAGCGTCTTGTAGAATCTCACCCACAGGTCATCGCTGGTGTCGCCTTGGAAGGCAGTTTTATTGGCTGAAGGATAGTTAAAGCTCAAAATCGGGTATAAGTGAATATGGTTCAGTAAAGCGTTATAGGCTTCGCCCATTGCACGGTTCAGAAGTTCGATAGAGAAGGAATCATTGAAGTCTCTCATTTCCCGGGTGTATTCAAACCCAGCAGTGTAGGTGAGAATCCGAGCAATCGGTCCATATTCAGCCTGTAAACGACCGAATTTAACTTCTTCTCCTTCCATGTGTTCGGAAAATACAACAGTTCCATAAAGTGCCCATTTAGCATCAATTACCTTGGGCATATTTACGTCTTGAAGTCTTTCGTAAATGGGCTGATACAGGAGCTGAACCTGCTCTCTTCCCAGTTCAACGTCCAGCACTACCTTCCTCACTAAATCCTTGAACTGCTCCACCGAACCCGAGGTCAACATTTCACCAACAGGCTTGGCAAGCTCAAAGGTTTCCATTTCGCCATTGACAATTTTCTTTTCGACTTCGTGAATTTTCCCGTTGACCACAAAAGGAGTTTTATCGGTGTAGGTTCCCTGACGACGTTCAGCCTTTAAGGCGTCTTGGCTGTAAACTTTGTACATCTATTCATCCACCTCCATCAAAATTTAAAATCTTCAAACAACAACCTGCGGACCTAGGATGAAGCAAATTACGTTGTTAGCTTTGGCTTGAGTTACTCGACCCGCTAATCTGTTACCTTCAGCAGCGTTCTCAGTAAACCTCTTATTTGCCTCATCCCAATAAATGAGAGCGCCTTTGGCGTAGGTATAGGTATATGATATCTGGTCTGTTTCGTATTCCGCCTGCTCAATGTTGAGTATAACCTCTGCAGTTTCTCCGGGCCCGGTTTGTACCGACTGGAAGGCGGCTCCTAGGAAACCGTCTAGCAGATAGAATTTCCCAGCCTCAATGACAGTATTTTCAGGCACAGTCACCCTTACGCTTTTTCCATCGCTAACCTTTGCGGTATTGATATTAACCACAGTAGACGGAACAGGCTGTCCTACATAAGCCATAATTCAACACCTCCATAAAAATTTATATTGTTTGGCGTTTTACACGCAAAGCAGAAGAAGTCCCGCTGTTATCGCTAGTGTTGTTGATGAAAGGCGGTTTGTCGATGTGGAATTTGCTGATTGTATTCTTAACCACATCATCGGCCAGGAGATTGTCAATCTCTCCAGCAATGACTTCCTTGGTCAGTTCGCCTTCGGGGAGCTGAAGCATCTTCTTAACCAGTGCTTGAGCCATTTCGCCGGCTACTTTTTCCTTGATGGTTTCTTCGATAAGTTTTTCCCTAGCGGCTTTAATGGATTCATCAAGAGTTTTCTTTGCATCTTGAGCAACCTTAACAACGTCCATCTCCCCGGTAACTCCAAGGACTTCTTTTACTTTGCCCAAGGTTTCAACTGCATCGGTGACTTCTTTGAGCCAATTGGAATCAATCTCTCCGGCAATATCTTGGGCTTTCCATCCCATTTCTCCCGCTACCTGGCCAAGAGTAACTTCTTTATTGTTTAGCATCTCCTTTAACTTCACCACATGTTCTTTCCAGCTCATTTGTCCACCTCCATCTCCATCATTTAGAATTTCATCCATCTCACCCATCAGTGGCTCAAAGATTTCTTTTCGTGTTACCTCTGTCTTCTGCCCTAGCTTTAACTCACCTCCTTCCACCTTATACGGGATGCTGTACAGCTTTGTTGTTTGGCCTTGGCGGTACTCAACTATGACATAGGTGTCAAATACCTTGTACAGCCAGGCATTACTATCAGAACCGTCCTTGACCCCAAGAGCATTCCTCACTGCATCCAGCAAGGCGTGGTGAAGTTCTTCATGGCTACCATCCAACTCTCCGATAATCTCATCCATCTCACCAATTGCAACGACAGAAGTTGGCATACCTGCTCTGTTTAGTGGCGTCCAGTCAATGCTCAAAGGTTTATAGTCTACCACATGAGTTTCTCCGTTGACTCTCTGAAGTTTGGGTATGCCGAAAATGCTGACCTGACGAATGGCTTTCGCTTTAATCCAACGCTTGAGGTCGGATGCTGCCTTATCAACTACTCCCCGGAAATATGCCTTGCCATCCTTCCACAAGGCGCCTACCCAATGAGTTACGGGAGCGGGAAATTCATAGTCAATGTTTTCCGGCTTTTGGTGCCCCAGGAAGCCAGGAAGCCCTTGATTCATTACTTCACCGACAATCTTTTGCAAGGCTTCGGGTCTATAATTCCATCCCCGTTTTGACTTGCCGGTAGGGATTTCTACCACAATCTCCATCGGTTCCGGGTCACCAGCCTTGAGCGTTTGCAGGTCCGCCCACTGTGCTAGAGGAACATCTTCTACCCGCATTTCACCGGAGATAACAGCCTGCACGGAAGAGATTTCCCCCACAGCTTCCATTAGGGATTCCGGTGGTTCAAGTTCAAGCTGCCGGTAGTGCTTTAGTAAATGCCTTGCCGCCAGGCGCTTGTGCCGCAGCGTCAGGTTGGGTTCGCTTCGGGCCCCGGCAAGCGCGGCAGCTGCGGCGACGAGACCAGCGCGATTGAGAACAATCCGGCCGTCATCCCTAATCTCATGGTGAGGGCCCCAGCAATGGCTTTGAGTAAGGTCTTCATTAACCATACCTTTAACCACTGCGTAAACCTCCCGTACCGCCGCCGTTATACCTTCTACGCCTTCTTCAATGCCCTGTTTTAGCATCTCCCAAATGCGGGATTTGTCAACATTTCCCCAATCGGCAGTACTGACTGTATCAGTAATCGTGAACTTGTCCGGCACTCTCTCACCTCCTTTCCTCTTCTGTTTCCATTTCATCTAAAATTTCAAATGCCTCTTCTACTGTAGACATCCTTATTTCATCGCCTTTCACCAATATAGTTAGCGGCGGACCCACATAGTGTACCTCATTCCCTTGGAATACCGGTTCATAAACATCGTAACTTCTCCATTCGCCGTTATATATTATATCATAATACCCTTTGCTTTTAGCAAACTGTACTATAACAGCTTTGTCCATTTATTTTGCTCCCTCCAATACCCTATTCACAACGTCCAAATTAAATTCCTTATCGTCAATCCTCATGATCTTTGGCCTTGTAGGCATTTTAACGCCTTGTACTGTTTGGACATATTTAATTTGTCGCAAATACCTTCCAACAATATCACCTGAATAAGTTTTCCCGCATTGTGGGTCATATATACGTAATAAATTATTTTCATCTCTATCCAGACTCACTATATGACCCATTCTTGACTTCCCTTTCCAACTAAACTGCAACGTATACCGCTTACCTTTCTCCACCTTCTCTTCGAGAAATTTTAAAAACTTTTTAGCTGTGTCTATTTTGTCATCGTATATATATTCCGGATGTTCCCCGGTTAATGGATCAATCCATGCCAAATTAGTATGTGTTGCCAGCCTATCCATTATATCATCTGCTCCATATGGCCTTGCCATAACATCATAGCCTCGTAGTCTTGCTTCGTAAGATACAACGCAGGATTGGCAATTCGATTTATACGCTTCGTTCAATTCATAATTAGGATTTGGTCTGCCTTTGTTAGCTTCATCTCTCGTCATCGGTTTGCCGCGTTTTACCCCAGCTATTTCATCTGGTGTAAAATCTTTCGTCTTTCCTACCGCAACAGATTTACCTGTTTTTGCTCCAACTTTATATATATCGTTATACCACTTTTCCAACTCCTGGTCACTAGTTGGATCATCCCGCCATTTCTTCAATCTTTCCACAAACTTTTCCGGCTCTTCATGTACCGGAACAAGCGTACAAATGCAATTTGGGTGAGCAGGTAGGTGCGGCTCATCCCCCGGGGAATAAACTCCGCGGCCTAATCCTTCATCATGTTCGGCCAGGGTGTCGCACATATCGACCACCGGGTGATTGTGAGATAGTACCCACTTCATGCCGATATAGCTTGGGCAGACCCTTGCCGATGCTATAGTTCCCTCACCAAAAGCAGCGGTCATCTCTGTCCGGGCCAGCCTTAAAGCTTCATAACTGATGTCACCGGGAATACGTCCTTTCATCCGTTTCATCATTTCTGGATAGTTCCGGGCAAGCGTCATCGCTCCCTGTCGAACATACTGCTGTAGCATCCTAGATGTTTTCACGGCATCTTGACCGGTGGCCACGGCTTCCTGGATGATATCCCGCATGGCATTCCTGAAGTTTTCTCCCTGCTCCCAGATACGGTCCGACAGGAACAGTCCTTTCTTTGTCCTCGCCCAGCAAGCCTCTACTGCCTGGCGATTCACAGTGGCGAACATTGTCCGAAGTCCTGCGATATCCATGCCAGCTTTCTTAAACAGGTCTAGTGCAATAGCTTGACTGTGTCCTCCACCGGCTTCAACTGCCTGTTTAATGTATTGCTCAAAAGCTTTAGTAAGGCCTCCAGTCAGCCGGTCTGCTTCCGCCCTCAATGCCACCTCCAACTCTTCCAACTGTCGCTTGCGTAAATAACTTGACGGTGTTTTTAGGGCAAGTTCTCGCAGCTCCTTTGCCACTCTATCTGCAGCCCTAATATAAAGACCTCGTATTTCTGGGTCTTGGCGTAACCTTAACTCGATATATTTTTTCCTGGCTTCCAATGCCCATTTACGATAAGCACCGGCAACGTCTTTGATTTCGTCTATTTCCCGGGTCATCAGTCTTCAAGCTCCCTTTCAATTTCCTGCCGCTGCTCTTCTAACCCTTCTCCGTCCTCCAAGCGTCGCCGCATGATCCAGGACTTTATAATACGCTCCCTTTCCCCGGGCAGTTCCGGATCATCGGTAGCATACTCCTGCATGGTGTCAATGTACTGAGCCAACAGGTCCACAGCAGCATCCAGACTGATGAAGCCACCAAACAAGGCCGTATTAAGCGCATTCACCAAGGTGTTGATGGTATCTGCGTATTCCTTTTCATCCCTTTCAATAACCGCATCCCAGGTGATTCCTACTTCGTAGCTCTCAAACTTTTTGCCGGTCTTTTTGCTATTCATAACTAGCAACATCCGGGCTAAAGTCTGCCAGTTCTCTGTCACCATTTCACGTTTTCTCGCTACCCGGCGAATGAGCAAAGGCATCTGTTCTTTTACACTGGCATGGCTGCTAGGAGTGTGCACCCCGAAGGCAAACTCAGGTACTTCAGACACGTCTACAATGCAATAAAAGAGGAGCTTCAGTAAAGATTCTGCATCACCAATTGCTGACTGAGCCTCGATAAAGCTGGCATCTTCTTCATCTGTGAAGATGAGTAACTCATGGCCTTTTAAATCGATGTTTGCCTGTTCGCCCCGTTGAACTGCCTTTAACGCCTCGGGAAAATTATTCTGCAAAAAGGCCTGCACATCTCGAAGCTTGAGCTTTAGTCTAGGAGTGGAATGCATTTTGCTTCCCTGCATTGCATGTAGCGTTACATCATGGTATACCTTCAAATACGGTTCCACCGCCTCAAGCTCACTGGTACCGTATATCTCCGTTTCTTCTGGCTCGTTCTTGAAATGAACAATCGGAATAAACCCCCAAGGGTTAGACCGTATTTCACTAGTCAGACCTTCCGGAGCGTCACCTTCAACTTTCAGTACAACCCTGTCGGCAGTAAACTTTTGCAACACCGTATATTCTTTTTCCTGTCCTGCTTCATCCTTCCACTTTGCCCGCGCTTTAATAGCGTAAGCCTTTGGCTTTCTAGTAATCGGGTCAATTTCAATATCCGCTATCTGCTCTGGCGGAATGATAATAAAATCAATCCGGTTTTCTTCATCTGGATAAAGCGGATCATCGTTCTCCAGGTTGGCCAGCATCACAAAACAGTCACCATCCCGCAGGCAGAGCTGATGTACTCTCTGCATTCGGCTAACCCAGCGGCTTATATGCTCATCCAGGACTTCCTGACCCTCTTCATCATGGCAACGGAACCTTGGTACACCCATGAATCCAGCCAGGGTATTTATGATAGGCTTGGCAAACCCGGCACCCAGCTTGTAATCATCATGAGTGTTGTGATACAACTGCCGGGCCAGGTCATAGTCTACCCGGCTACTGTTCAGCACATATGGCACGTTCCAGCGGCCACCAATAAGACTGCCAAATTTGCTGAAAATGCCTTGTCTAAATTTTGATATTTCCCCGACGGCTTTTTTAAGCCATCCTTGTTTAGCCATATAATTTCGCCCCTCTCAATAGCTCCGTACCATGCATGTTATACCCAACCATAGCATCTTCCAATGCGTACCTTACAGCATCAATGGAATGATCGTCTTTATCAGGGAATTTGTTTTTGACCATTCCGTTTCTATCCGTTTCCAATGAGTAATTGATAAATTCCTTTGCAGCTAATGGACAACGCTGAGGGTCAATGATAATAGCCTCAAGGTCTTGCAACCATTTGATTCCGAATTCTACTGAACCCGGGCCTTTCTTCGCAGCGGCTACCCTGATGCCGTAGCTTCTTAATTCATCAATTGATTTCGGTTCTGCGCTATCTGCGACGGTGATTACATCGTTGTATTTTTGAATTTTCATCCATAACAAACGGTTGGACAAGTTCAATCCAGCAACTTCTGCGAATAAGTATAACCGACGTCTCGTACTATCATAATGCAAACGTTCAAAACAAGCCGGGTGAGCTGCATAACCAAAGTCCAATCCCTGACGTATTCGGTCAAACCGTGCAATTTGTTCATCGGTAATGGTTTCAAGTTGTACATTGGTGAATACTTCCAAACCTGTTCCGATTTCTTCTCCGAGGTATTCATGTCTGTATGCAAGTTCATTAACTTGTTTCAAATGCTCTGCATCAGCTAAAAATCTTTCGCCCAACCAATGCCGGGGTACATCCAAGTATGTTGAATGATGAACTCGTTTTCCCGGTTTCGGTATTTTCGCCTCTTGGTTCACCCATGAACGGGATGATTTGGGAGGGTTATATGAGAAGAATACTACCCGCCTTTGGTCTCCTCCTCTGAATAATGATTGCAAGATGTTTCGTATTTCGTCCATTGAACCGAATTGGTCAAGCTCTTCAAACCATGCATACTTGATATACCCATGTCCTAAATTAATTGATTTCAACTTTGAGGGTTTGTCTGCTCCACGAAAGATAATCCGTTGCCCAGTGGGTAGGTAAACAATTTGCATAGGACTAACTTGTACGTGGAACAGATGACCCATATTCATCTTTGCAATTACCCATTCAAACTGACCGATGACTGAATCCCGGAGTTCATTTTGATACCGCCGAAAAACTACTGCATTTGCATCCGGGTCTCTTAACATTCCTAGAATTATTTCAACACTAATAAAAGTGGACTTGGTTGAACCACGTCCGCCTTTGAACCAATGTTCATCATACCGTTCCTCTTTTAACTCCCTATGCAATTCGTAAAAGGATGGTGCAATTAATTCCGAAAGCCTGACATCTATCACCGGAGCCTTCATCATATGCATCATTCCTCGATTTCGCCATTGGTCTCCGTTACATCATCTTTTGAATCGCTCAGGTCATCCACTATCCTTACCACTGCATCGGCTGTTATATTCAGCTTATCGTTGAACAACCCTAAATGTTTACCAAGCAACTCCAATGCGCGAATCTTATCATGCAACTTTATTTCCCGTTCTACTCCAAAACCTTCTTTGGAGGGAATTCTTTTTACCCGGATGGATGATATTGCGGCGGTATCTTCTCGTGTTGCTCCGTTGCATAATGATGCATCGTATGAATTAACTACATCCGTTGGATTGATGAAGGCTATTTTTGCAAGTTCCTGAATCACCCTGTCCTGAGTTACCTTCGTCCTTTGTTCCCGCTCGTACATAGCTAATTTAATGGCTTGCTTCACTTTGGGGTTTTTTAATAAACAATGCGCCTGAAACTCCGCATTTTTTACGCTGTATCCCGCCCTTATAGCCGCCTGGGATGCATTAAGGTCTATCAGGTATTCTTGCACAAATAAATATTGTTTTGGAGTGAGTTTTAAGCTATCTAATATAGACTTTGACGGGGTAGGCAGTAATGCTTTTTGTTTTCGGTTTTGATTTTTTCTTTTTATATCGTCACTATTACCGAATTTAGTACGAGTCAGGCCTTTCTTAGACATAAATTCCACCTCAATTCGATTTTTACCCGAAAGAAAACTACTTGACACTATGCAATATGCAATAAGCTAAAAAAATAATGCCTAAATTAGGCATCTAGAAACAAAGCGCTCTTTCTATTCCGGCTGTACACTTGATTATTTATATACAATGTCTGCTTTCTTTTTGTTAATGATAAGATTGGTTGCATTATATGGAGTAAGGTCAAGCACGTTGAAAGCGTTCCTCCGGCTCAATCGTTCTTCTTTCTTTCTTCGTTGTCCGAGTTCTCGAAGTTTCCTCCGAAAGCCTTTTTTGTCAAAATTCCCGCTTTCATCAATAAAATCCTTTAAATTTGCCAAAAAAAGTCCCCTCCCGATGGCTGGCACAGCTTTTTAAGCAGTCGAATCAACCATGGCGGTTAAAAGCCGTTCCAAAAGATTTTCTGTCAATATAATTATATCGAAAACCGCCCAGCCGAGTAAAGTTTTTTCTTAAAAAAAATTTGAACAAAGTCAAAAAATTTTTTCAATGATGTCTTGTTTACATCTTGGGCCCGTAGAGTTATCCCTCCTGCTGGCACTCGATACATACATCTTCCCATTCGCCCTTATGTTTCTGGCTTTTCCAGCCGTTCATCTTTTTGTATTCTACTGCATCATAGAAGTCGTAGAAGGTTACATCATCCTCAGTTCCGCATATATCACATACCAGGATATATCTATCCTCGATTTTACATATCATTGTTCTCCCTCCTTCCGACTCAAACAGCATCTCGTATAGGTACCTTGATTTTAACGAGTCTCCATAACGCGTTCTCTATTTCACATATAATGGCCTGCTGTTCAAGGAGATTTAGTCTTTCAATTTCTTCCATTGTAAGGTTGTTTACCAGATTGTTGATACGGTCTTTCTCGTCTAGGACTATATTGAGTGCTTTTTTGAGGTTATCGGCTTCTGCCCCTGTTACGCGATCTTTACATAGTCCTGTTCCAACTATCGTGTACCATGGTTGTATACGTTTTTCTTCAAAAATGCCAATTGCTTTTGTTCGTGCATCCATTTCAAGCATCTTTCCCCACCTCTTCACCATAGCGTTAGTTGTTTGGGTTTATTTCGCACTTCGCCTTCTTTTTGTTTCTCAACGACCAATTCTTCTTGAAATAGTCTTGTCATGATTACAGTGTCAATGTTTCTCCAGACTTCTTCGGGAAGATTGATTCTTATTTCTTTTTTCTCTGGTTGGTAATCCACTTGGAATATGTAGTTTGTATTACTCATCATTCATCCTCCTTTCATAATGTTAATCACAGCCATTATAAGCAGTATTGCCATATATATTAACATCCATATTTCAACAACGCTCCGGCGAATATTTTTTCTGAAAACCTATACAATGCCGTTATTATATAAGCTATAAACATAACGCCAACTACAACTAAATCCATCAGCCATCCTTGCCCTCCTTTCCGTTTTTATCATGAGACCCTATAAAAAGCATAAGTTCATATTCATTTTTTGGAACTATACCATGCCAATGCCAATTTTTATACGTACCCACAACCCCTAAATTTCCGTTAAAGTCAATCACTGGCCTAATTGTTGCAAATTTTCTAGGCATAACCATTCTGTTATTTCTCTTATCCCATACTCTAAATTTAATTTTCATTACTCTTCCTCATCCTCAAAAAATATGCTTCATCAAAATATAATTTGTACGCTTCTTTTTCTTTCATTTTTGAATTGTATTCTTTAATTTTGCCTTTCTTTAATAAACTCTCTGCTTCCGTATCAAACCTTTCCTCGTCTTCTTTTCTAATCAAATATGGTCTTGGAGGTGTAATATTCATCAATACATTGTTTTCCTTTAAAATGTTTGTTATCTGGTTGTACACGCTTTGCAATCCTTTCATACTTTCTCATTCCTCGCTTTACTCAAATATAGATATAAACCTCCATGAAAGTTGTTTGAAATGCTGTATAGTTTTTATGCTTATTTTGTAAACCACCATCAAAGTTGTTTACCCAAAAAATATTACTTTGTTTTATCTGAATTCCTTTCTTGTTTTCTTATCCCTGATTTCAATTCTGCCGATAAGTTCAAATCCAGCCCAATCAATGATGGACCTCAGAACACTTATCAGGTCACGAACCCTTTTACCTAGTTCTTTTTCTTCTTTGATTACGTTACTAATTGCTTCATAAGCTGTTGGGTCAACATACCCGCTTTGATTATACTTTAGATCTCTCTTATCCCCCATCAAACAACACCTTCAATATCATCAAATACAACTGGAATTTTTACTTTCAACTCTTTCAGAAGTAAGCCAGCAACTTCCCGCATTTGTGGGTGCGCTGCTGGTGATGTTCTCAACTTCAAGAAATGTCGCCACTCTCTAATGTTGGCGGTCATTACCAGTTCGGTTTTCAAACTGTTTGGAAGAACCGCCCTTGCTTCTTGTGGGCTGCATCCCCAATCCAGCATTGAAAAATAATATTGTTCAGCCACTTGACAAGCCCTATACCACATATCATAACCTTCTGTTCCGGGAACCAAGAAACAAGGTTCAATTACAGTTATTTCACCATTAAATTCACCTTTTGAATAATTACAATACCTGGTGGATTCCTGTGAATAACTTGCTATTCTATGCCTAACTATTTCATGGGAAACACCCCTATCACAAACAAATTTTACAGTGAAGCTGAAGTGTTCTAATACTGATTCATGCCCACGTTTAATGATGTTTTCAACGAATTTATAAGCCGAATCATCAGTAATTTTATCTTCTGACTTATAACAAACCCGTCCACATAATTCAAGTTTTCTGATTACATCCAGTCCATCAAACACATCCATAATTTCAACACTTGGTTTAATAACTTTCATACTTTTAGCCTCCTTTCACGACGCAATCTCCTTAAAGGGAAGGGGGTTAACCCTTCCCTATTCATCAAACATCCCCTCCGCGTCCTCTAATGAGGAAATTAATCCATCAAAATCCTCATCCTCGCCTAGTACGGAGGCAAGTGAATAGACAATGTCAAGCGGTACGCAATAGTCTGCAGCCAAACATTCCAAATAATCTTTCCTGTTCTTATAGCCTTTCTTTTGGTAGATATTTTCTTCCATTTTTTATTTCCTCCTTATTGTTTTTATTTCCTTTTCCTATTATTATTATATATCCTAGTTAGCGAAAAGTCAATGAGGAAAATCTTAAAATTTTTTTAAAAAAACTTTTATAAAACTTTTATAAAACTTTTACATGGCTAACGCCTTTCTTATCCAGGGCCACATGAAACACCCAGTCTGCATTGGCAATTATATCTTCCCGGGAAACCCGTTCATCACTTATCATTATGATTTGCAATCCTAATTTGTGGCTAATTTCTTGAATGATTGATAAAGCCCGGCGGTTTGCTGTCTCCCCTTTTAGTTGAGAAAATGGCTCATCTAATAGCAGTAAAGGTCGGATTTTCTTGTCTCGTCTCATACTCCAGTATGCTATCCGTAAAGCTAATGACGCAACGTCTATCGTCCCGCCGCCGGCATTACCTAGCGGTGGAAATTCTAGGTCTCCTTTCACGAACAGTATTTCAGCCTCAGTTCTTCCGCGTTTTTCTTGAAAGTTTACCTTCAATTTGTATGGATTGTCGAATACTGCTTCCATCGCTAGGCTTACTTGCTCGGCCAAATGATATTCCAACTGTTTTTGTGTCAGTAACCCAACCTGCTTCACTATCTCAAGTGCTCGCTCGTATCTTATGAGCATCCGTTTATCTTCTTTGATTTTATCCTTCAGGTCATCTATGGTTTTCTGAAGCTGGTCACGTTGTCCTTTTAGGTATTCCAGCTTGTTTCTCAATTGCTTAATTTTTGAATTCATAAATGTCATTCCTTCACGATTTTGTTTTTGTAAATTTTTTCAATCATTTCTATCCTCCTAGCTCAGCTTTCGCCCACACATGGGGCAGAAGTTGATTTTATGATTATCGCAAAATCCGGGATAATCTTCGTCGAATATTTGTAAATATTCACCGCTTATCCCTACAAAAATCCTTGTTTCATAATTCTGACAGATAGCCAAATAGTCGGATGGGTTTTTACAGTATTTACATTCTCCCTCTCCATCCCTCCAATCTTCTTTTTCCCTGTGCAAACAATATGGGCTGTTGATTATATCAACATTCCATAATGCTTTATATGTTCCATCATGTACGGTATGTCCACAATGTATACGGCCAGCTAATATCTTCCTATGTTTACACGTCCAACATGTGTTGCAGTTTTCCCATTCTTTTTTGGTCATTCTTCTTCAACCTCCTGCTTCAACGTTTCCCTCTTCTTCAATTCCTTGTGTCCGCAGTATATGCACTCCTGCGCTGTATCACATGCTGTATATTGATTCCCTCCACAGCGCGGGCATTTGAAGCGGTTCATAGTTCATCCTCCTTTGAATAGTTCAAATATTGGCTGCTGCATCAAATACGGTTCAATCCTCTTTTCTGCCATCTTGCAATATTCCGGGTTCAATTCAAAGCCTATAAAATTACGTTGATACATAGCTGCCGCCATACCTGTTGTACCGCTGC
>Ga0209537_1002564_pt1 | contig 17968 bp, 14 predicted proteins | sample BioPla4DNA1_FD_187698 | JGI IMG/M metagenome (GOLD analysis project Ga0209537, IMG submission 187698) | Biogas fermentation microbial communities from Germany - Plant 4 DNA1 (SPAdes) (version 2) | ecosystem: Engineered > Bioreactor > Anaerobic > Digestate | place: Bielefeld, North... | reverse complement strand
AACATCCGTTGAATGACGGATACAGAACCCGGCTTATAGACCTGCTGCGTATTTTTTGCAAAAAGAAATGGTTGCCGACAAAAATAAAAATAATACGACGGAGAATAAGGAGGAAAACAAAACAGGCAAAATCACCAACTGGAAGGAAAAAATAACCGACCTGATCGAATTCCTCACTTATGGCATTTGGCGCATCGACTATAAATCGTTGTCCAAAAAAACCAGTGTCTTTTACAACATCATCAAAACCATTATTCTAACTGTCAGGAATACGCTGGAACTCGAATTGGGAGTGAAAGCGGCATCATTGACTTACCGGACGGTTTTGGCCATCATTCCTTTTTTAGCCGTATTATTTGCCATTGCCCGCGGTTTTGGATTTGAAAATATTATTCAGAGCGAAATTTTGGATTATTTGGGGATGACGCCTATCGGCAATGTCCCACAAGGCGAATCGAATCTTATGATAGAGATCATTACGCTGATTAACAACTCGTTGGAATACGCTAAGGGAAGTGGCGTTTTTGCAGGTGTAGGCGTGGTTTTGTTGTTGTATACCGTATTTACACTGTTCAGGGATATCGAAAACAATTTCAACCGAATCTGGCAAATAAAAAAAGGACGAAGCATGCATCGTCGGGCTGTCGATTATTTCGCACTAATCCTTTTCTTGCCCATACTGATTATCCTGAACTATGGGTTATCCATTATGTTGAATTCGTTCACGAAATACATCTTTATCTTATACCCTGCAACGCAATATCTCAATATCTTGCCCTATGTCATCACTGTGCTTGTTCTTACGCTTTTGTATAAATTGATGCCGAATACGAAAGTCGAATTTGTCAACGCTTTCATTGCAGCACTTCTTGCCGGTGCGGCATATCAAATTGTTCAGATGCTGTACCTCAACGGGCAGATATGGATTACCAAATACAACGCCATTTACGGAACATTTGCCGCCATCCCGTTGTTGTTGCTGTGGTTGCAATTATCATGGTATATTGTTTTGATCGGGGCAACATTGTCTTTTGCGGCTCAGAATGTGCGAAAATTTTCTTTCGAACGAGAAACCCAAAACATCAGTCGACGTTACCGCGATTTTTTCACATTGATCATTACTTCGGTAATCGTAAAACGATTCGCAGAAGGAAAACCGCCTCTCAGCAACGACGAGATATCGGAAAGCTGCGAAATACCGATAAGACTCACCAATGATATTCTGGACGATTTACAGAACATGCAAATCATAGCTGCCATACCTATACCCAAAAGAGAGCCTTTGATGGCTTATCAACCCGCTTTGGATATTGACCTGATAACGGTGAATTTTTTAATGAAAAGCATCGATCGGTTCGGCTCGGAAGATTTCAATATCGATACCGAAATAAAATTTGCCAATCACTGGAACGCTTTCATGGAATCGCGAATGTGTTTTTATCACAACAATAAAGACAAGTTGTTGAAAGACCTTTGAAATAACCTTTATTGTCTCAAGGTGGCAAAAAAGCTTCATCATCCTTTCCATGAAATATCAAAAATAGGAAAACAATACCTATATTTGCACCAATAAATTAAAAAATCAGCTTGTTGATATATGTCTCTTTCAGGATTATTGGAAAGCATAGGTGAATATGCATTGCTTATGAAACAGGTGTTGACACCGCCTGATAGAGCGAGGGAGTTTTTTAAGGAGTTTCTCAAAGAACTTTATAAGCTTGGAGTTACATCTATATGGCTTGTCGTTCTCATCTCTTTTTTCATTGGTGCCGTTATCGTAGTGCAACTGGCATTGAATCTCAACTATCCTTTCCTTCCCTCCTACACGGTGGGAGTGGTTTCACGAGAAATTATACTTTTGGAATTTTCTTCAACCATTATGTGCTTGATTTTATCGGGCAAGGTGGGATCGAATATTGCATCCGAAATAGGAACCATGCGCATCACCGAACAAATAGATGCACTTGAAGTCATGGGTGTAAACTCGGCCAATTATCTTATCCTTCCCAAGATAATGGCGTTTATCGTTTTCATACCTGTGTTGGTTGTATTCAGTATTTTTGTCGGTCTCATGGGAGGTTACCTTATGTGCGCTTTGACGGGAAATCCACCGGTAGCAACTTATATTTACGGTTTACGTGCTTTCTTTCGCGAATTTTTTATCTGGTATTCTATTGCAAAATCGATGATTTTCGGATTTATTATTTCCTCCGTGTCGGCCTATTTTGGCTACACCGTACAAGGAGGAGCATTGGACGTGGGAAAAGCAAGTACCGATTCGGTAGTGATAAACAGTGTATTGATTTTGATGGCCGATTTGGTTTTCACGCAGTTGGTAATGGGATAAAAGCAACAACAAATGATCGAAGTAAGAAATCTTTTCAAAGAATTTGAAGGCAATCTTGTGCTAAACGACATATCGGCTACTTTTCATAAAGGAATAGTTAACATGATTATCGGGAAAAGCGGATCGGGCAAAACGGTTTTTTTGAAATGCATGGTAGGTCTTATTCGTCCCACATCGGGTGAAATTCTTTACGAAGGGCGCAATTTGCTCACCATGAAAACGAAAGAAGTAAAACGGTTGAGACGCGAAATGGGCATGCTTTTTCAAGGATCGGCCTTGTTTGATTCAAAAACAGTGCTCGAAAATGTCATGTTTCCACTTGATATGTTTTCCCGAATGAATAAAAAGGAACGACAAAAACGAGCAGAATTTTGTCTGGAAAAAGTAAATATGTTGCATGCGGCACATCTTTATCCTTCTGAAATAAGCGGTGGAATGATGAAGCGGACAGCCATTGCTCGTGCAATTGCTTTAAATCCCAAATATTTGTTTTGCGACGAGCCCAATTCAGGACTCGACCCTCAAACATCGCAATTGATAGACGAACTTCTCTTGAATATTGCCAAAGAGTTTGGGATAACCTTGGTTATTGTTACTCACGATATGAATTCCGTGATGAACATTGGAGAGCATATCGTTTTTCTCAACGAAGGAGTCAAAGAATGGGAAGGGCCGAAAGAACAACTTAAAGATTCGGATAACGAAGCAGTGAAAAAGTTCATTTTTGCTTCCGATGTATTTAAGAAAATAAATGAAGCCGAAAAAATTGGCGTTGAAGGTAAAAAAGAGGGAACAAACGATTGTAGCTCCAAAAAATGATAAGTGGGAGTAAAAACGAAAATAAGAATAGAATTTATGGAAAATTTACTTGAAATAAAAAATCTGCATGTATCCGTAGAAGGAAAAGAAATATTGAAAGGCATCGATCTGGAAGTAAAAAAAGGCGAAATTCATGCCATCATGGGACCTAATGGTTCCGGTAAAAGCACGCTGGCGTTGGTTTTGGCGGGTGACCCCCGATTTGAAGTTACCAAAGGAAGCATTCTTTTTGATGGGAAGAACTTGCTGGAAATGAAGCCGGAAGATCGGGCAAGGGAAGGTCTTTTTCTCAGTTTTCAATATCCGGTGGAAATTCCGGGCGTCAGCATGGTCAATTTTATGCGAGCAGCAGTCAACGAACATCGGAAATACAAAGGGGAAGAACCCATTTCGGCAAGCGATTTTCTGAAACTCATGCGCGATAAACGGGAGATGCTGGGGATGGACAGCCAGTTGGTAAATCGTTCGGTGAACGAAGGTTTCTCCGGAGGCGAAAAGAAAAAGAACGAAATATTCCAAATGGCGATGCTCAATCCCAAACTTGCCATTTTGGACGAAACGGATTCGGGTCTCGATATCGATGCATTGCGAATAGTGGCTTCAGGGGTAAACAAATTGCACACCGACGATAATGCGGTGATTGTAATCACCCATTACCAAAGATTACTCGATTACATTAAACCCGATGTAGTTCATGTGTTGTACGACGGTAGAATTATCAAGACTGCCGGCCCCGAATTGGCGTTGGAGCTTGAAGAAAAAGGCTACGAAAGCTTGATAAACACCGCAAATACGAAGTAACAATTTGTGAAGAAATGATTGAACAACAATATATTGACCTGTTTGAAACGTATCGGGAAGAAATTGATAAAAACGCTACGCCGGGTCTCAACAAGGAACGCGACGCTGCTTTCGAGTCATTTAAAAAATTGGGATTCCCAACTTCTGAACCGGAAGATTACAAACACTCGGACATTTCTCGTGCTTTTGATACCGAGTTGGGATTGAATCTACGAAACATTCCCATCCCGGTAAATCCTTATGATGCTTTTAAATGCGATGTTCCCAACCTGAATACCCATGTTTTCTTTCTCATTAACGACCGCTATTACGACAAACCCCGAAGCAACCCGTCACTTCCCGAAGGGGTGTTCGCCGGAAGTTTGCAAACATTTTCCGAAAAGTATCCCCGTGTTTTCAATGCCTACTACAATAAAATTGCCGACTACTCAAACAATGGTGTTGCCGCATACAATACCATGTTTGCCCAAGATGGTTTTGTGGTGTACGTACCCGAAAATACGGTTGTTGAAAAACCATTGCAGCTGATCAACATTCTTCGTGGCGGTGTGGATTTGAACGTTAACCGACGTATTCTGCTCATTGTAGGGAAAAATGCCCGAGTGAAATTGTTGGTTTGCGATCATACGGTAGACGATGTGCATTTTGTCGTAACACAGGTAATAGAAATTGCCGCAGAAGAGAATGCCCAAATCGACCTTTACGAATTGGAAGAGAATTCGGAAAAAGCAACCCGCATAAGTTTATTGTATTGCAATCAGCAAGAACGATCGAAAGTAACAGCCGCGGGAATCACCCTTCACAACGGTTATACCCGTAACGATTATCGATTCAAATTGTTGGGCGAGTATGCCGAGACGCATGTGGGCGGATTGGCAATAAGCGACAAAAAACAGCATACCGACAATTTTGCCTTTCTCGATCATGCCGTGCCGCACTGCACCAGCAACGAATTGTTTAAGTATGTCTTGCAAGAAAAGTCGACAGGCGTTTTCTGCGGAAGGATTCTGGTGGAAAAAGGAGCGCAAAAATCCAGAGCTTATCAAAGTAACCACAATCTTTGTGTTTCGGACGATGCGCATATGTATGCCAAGCCTCAACTGGAGATTTATGCCGATGATGTGAAATGTTCGCATGGGCTGACCACCGGACAACTCGATGTGGACGCCCTGTTTTATCTTCGAGCACGGGGAATTCCCGAGGAGGAAGCCCGCATGTTGCTTATGGTGGCTTTCACTAAGGATGTGGTGGATATGGTTCGTATCGATATTTTGCGCGAACGGTTGGAATACTTGATCGACAAACGATTCAGGGGTGATTTGCTGCGATGTGGAAACTGTAATGTATGTAAATGATGCTGAACGTAACCGAAATACGAAAAGATTTTCCTATACTTTCACGCACGGTTTACGGTAAACCGCTTGTTTATCTGGATAATGCCGCCACCACCCAAAAACCCCGCTGCGTGGTGGAAAAAATAGAAGAAATGTATTATAGCCTCAATGCCAATGTGCATCGGGGTGTGCATTTTTTGAGTCAAGAAGCCACCAATGCCCACGAATCGGCACGGGTAACCGTGCAGAAATTCATTGGTGCAAAATCTCCCAATGAAATTGTTTTCACTCATGGGGCAACGGAATCCATCAATTTGGTAGCGTCATGCTTTTGCCGGGCATTTTGCAAGGAAGGGGACGAAATTCTTATCACGGCAATGGAGCACCACTCCAATATTGTTCCGTGGCAATTGCAAGGCGATATCATGGGAATAAAACTTCAAGTGGTTCCTATCAACGAAAACGGCGAATTGCGCCTCAATGAGTTGGAGAAAAAAATTTCTTCACGTACCAAATTGATTGCCTTAACACATATTTCAAACGTACTGGGCACTATCAATCCTATTGAAAAAATAACGAAAATTGCGCACGACCGCAATATTCCCGTTTTGGTTGATGCGGCTCAGTCGGTGCAACACCTGCCGATTGATGTACAATTGGTCGATTGCGATTTTCTGGTTTTTTCATCCCATAAGATTTACGGACCTACCGGGATTGGCATTCTGTATGGGAAAGAAAAGTGGCTGGATGCCTTGCCTCCTTATCAGGGTGGCGGCGAAATGATCGCCAGCGTGAGTTTCGAAAAAACCACTTACAGCGAGATTCCCTTTAAATTTGAGGCCGGAACACCCGATTTTGTAGGGTCTGCCGCTTTAGCCGCAGCATTGGATTATGTTTCGGAGATTGGATTGGAACATATTGCCCGTTACGAGGGCAAGTTGCTGGAGTATGCCACTCGGCGGCTACAAGCCATCAAAGGTTTGCATATATATGGCAATGCCGCAAACAAAAGCAGTGTAATTTCGTTTCTGGTGGATGGTGTTCATCCATATGACATGGGGATGTTGCTCGATAAAATGGGGATAGCCGTACGCACAGGGCATCATTGTGCAGAGCCCTTGATGAAAGAATTGGGCATACAAGGAACGGTTCGTGCGTCGCTGGCTTTTTACAACACTTATGAAGAGGTTGATGCGCTGATAAAAGGGATTGAACGAATTATCAAGATGTTTTGAATACGAAAACAAGGCAACATAAAATAAGCGGCCAAACGCCGCTTATTTTATGATTTATATTTCCCATTTCTTAATTCGTTCAATGGCTTCCCGAGTTTTTTCGTGACTGTTGAAAGCCGTGAGACGAAAATAACCTTCGCCGCTTGGGCCAAAACCTACCCCCGGAGTACCTACGATGTGACGCTCATTGAGCAACCGGTCAAAAAACTGCCACGAATCATTTGTATCGGGGCATTTCAGCCATATATAGGGCGAATTTACGCCACCATATACAGTCCAACCCTTCTCTTGGAGTCCTTCGCGGATAGTCTTCGCATTTTCCAGATAATAATTTACCAATCCTTTAACTTCCTCTTTTCCTTCCGGAGAATACACGGCTTCTGCTGCCCGTTGAATAATATAGGCTGTTCCATTGAATTTGGTGGACTGGCGTCTGAGCCATAATTGATTCAGAGAAACATAGGTGCCGTTGGAAGCTTTTGTTTTTAGTTCTTTTGGCACCACCGTGTAGCTGCAGCGCAGACCGGTGAAGCCGGCATTTTTGGAGTAGGAACGAAATTCGATTGCGCACGATTTTGCTCCCTCAATTTCGAAAATACTGTGAGGAACGTCATCTTCTGTAACATAAGCCTCATAAGCTGCATCAAATAAAATGAGGCTTTTGTTTTCGAGCGCATAAATTACCCATCTTTTCAGTTCCTCCCTTTTCATGACCGTACCGGTAGGATTATTGGGATAACACAGGTAAATGACATCTACTCTTTTTTTGGGTATCTCAGGCAAGAAATTGTTTTCGGGATGGCAAGGGAGAAACACAATTTTACTGTTGGTAATGGAGCGCTCTTTTATTCTCATTATATTGGAATCCAAATACACCGGGTAAACCGGATCGGTGATTCCGACCATATTGTTTTCGCCTAAGATATCTACAATATTTCCCGTATCGCTTTTCGCTCCGTCACTCACAAATATTTCATCGGTAGAAATATCGATACCGTGTGCACGATAATCGTTCTCGGCAATTTTTTCAAGTAAAAAATCGTATCCTCGCTCCGGTCCGTAACCCCGAAAAGTTTCTTTTACCGCCATTTCATCTACGGCTTTATGCAAGGCTTTAATAACAGCCGGCGGTAAAGGCAATGTCACGTCGCCGATCCCTAAACGAATAATGTTTGCATCCGGATGTTCAGATGAAAATTGTTTGATTTTCTCGGCAACAGTAGTAAAAAGATAATTTTCGTTCAGCCTAAGAAAATTTTCATTTATCGTAAACATATTTTACTGAGTTAATGGTTGATGAATTCTTTTTAATCGGGAATTTCTCCCTTAAAAACAAAATGGGCATCGCCTGTCAGATATACTTGGTTATGAACTTTATCCCACTCGATGTGAAGATCGCCTCCTTTTAATTTTACAGTGACAGAGGTATCGCAACGATCATTTAGGACACCCGCTGCCAAGGAGGCACAAGCACCTGTTCCACAGGCAAGGGTTTCGCCGCTACCTCGCTCCCATACGCGCATTTTGAGCGTATGGCGATCAATGACTTCGATAAATTCCACATTGGTTCGTTGAGGGAACATGGGGTGATTTTCGATTTTGGGTCCTATCTCATCAAGTTTCAATGCGTCAATGCCCGACATGAAAATAACGGCGTGAGGATTACCCATCGATACACAGGTTATGCGATATGTCTTTTCATCGATGGTCAACGGTTGGTCGATTACTTCGGAAAGTTCGGAAATAACCGGAATGGATTGAGAAGAAAAAGCGGCTTTTCCCATATTTACGCGTACGCGTTCGACGGTATCGGTTTGCGGATCAATAAAAAGTTGAAGGTATTTTATACCTGCCTTGGTATCCAAAGCAATCTCCCTTTTTTTTGTCAATCCTCTTTCATATAGGTATTTTGCCACACAGCGTGAAGCGTTGCCACACATTTCGGCTTCACTGCCGTCAGCATTGAACATGCGCATGGAAAAATCGCCTTCGTCCGAAGGGCCTATCAGCACAATGCCATCGCCGCCTACACCAAAATGCCGGTCACTTAACTTTATGGACAATGCCGAAGGGTTATCTATTTTTTCTTCAAACAAATTAAAATAGATATAATCGTTACCTGTCCCCTGCATCTTTTCAAATTTCATACATCCCTATTTTATTTGAAAAATGATTAATACTGCTTTCAATAAATTTCTACCGTTTGAAAAGAAAAAATGCCGAATTCCTTTCAAAAACGATTTTATAGCCGGCAAAAATACGACTTTTTGTCGATTTTAGCAATAAAATAGTTTACATTTATTTATATTTTGCCCATTTTATTATTTCTTTTACCGTGGGTTTTTTCCCATACATCAATATTCCTACACGATAAATTTTGGCAGAAAAAATCGAAATAACGACAAAAGAACCGTATAAAATGATCACTGAAAGAATTTTTTCCCAAGCCGGAATCCCAAAAGGAATGCGCACCATCATCACCACAGGTGAAGTAAAAGGGATAAATGAACACCAGAAAGCTAATGGACCGTCAGGATTTTCTATGCTGTAAAAACCGGCATAAAAAGCAAATAAGAGAATAATCGTTATAGGCATCATAAATTGTTGAGTATCTTGTTCATTGTCGACCGAAGCCCCGATCATAGCAAAGATAGATGCATATAACACATATCCCCCAATAAAGAAAACGATGAAATATAAGATGATTTCCAACCAATTTATCGTTTGAAACATGGCAACAATTTCCGACATATTTACCGGCTGCATTGAGTTGTTCATCAGTTGAGAAGAGGTAGCTGCATCGTTAGAAAAAACCGGCAAAATGCCTAAAACCATGGTCAGACTACCCAGCAGCAATGCCCAAATGAAGAGTTGTGTTAATCCCACTAACCCGATTCCGACGATTTTTCCGATTAGCAAATTTACCGGTTTAACGGAAGATACCAGTACTTCTACAATTCGACTCCGCTTTTCTTCCAGCACAGCTTGCATCACCATTCCCCCGTAACTCATAAGAAAAATGTATATCAACAGGGTGAAAGCGATACCAACAATAGAGGAAAGCATTGAAGAAGAGGCAAAGGTTTCTCCCTCTTTGTTCAAACGCAACGTCGAAACAGTCACATTAGCACCCGATTCAATGATGTGGCGAACTTTTACGATGGTTTGAGCATCCACATTGCCGGAAGCAGATAATTCGTCGAGCTTTTGTCGCGTCACTTTTTCTGAAAGTACTTTTTCGATGTTTTTCAATAAACTCATCGGAACTTGTTTTTCGGAGATCAAGAATACATTCTGCGGTTTTTTACTCAAATCGTCCGTTATTTGAAGAATGGCAAAAAAATCTTTTCCAAGCCGAGGAGTATAATTAGCTGATTCGTCTGCTTTACCGACGATTTCAAATCGGTAGTCATCCGTGGATTTAAATTCAGGAGCATAAATTCCTGTATGATCAATCACGACAATTTTTTTGATTTCGGAATCTTTTATTGTCGATAACCAAAGAGGAACAAAAGCCAATGCTAAAAAAAGGACCGGCATGAATATCGTGAAAAGGATAAACGTTTTTTTTGTGACGCGAGAACTATATTCGCGTTGTATGATTAATCCGAGCGTATTCATAAGTCAGTTGTCTTTTATGGACTGAGATGTAACCGCACTCACGAAAACCTCGCGCATGGTAGGAAGTTCTTCTTCGAAAGAAATTACCGGATAGGCATTCAAGATCAGTTTGATAAGTTCCGTATTTTCCATCTCGACCTTTTTTTGAATTCTCACATCGATATATTCGTGTTTTTTTTCTTTGGATAGTACAGTAAATGATTCATTCTCCATTTCAAAATCATCAGAAAATAATCTGAAGCGAAGAACATGTTGCCTGTAGGCGTTTCTGATTTCAAAAACATTTCCATGCAACACCACTTTCGATTGATTGATCAAAGCAATGTTATCACATAATTCTTCCACCGATTCCATATCGTGAGTAGAGAGAAGAACAGTTTTTCCTTCATTTTTGAGCCGAAGTATCTCGTTTTTGATGATATCGGCATTTAAGGGATCGAAACCGCTAAAGGGTTCATCTAAAATTATCAAGTCGGGATTGTGGATAACGGTAGCAATAAATTGCACTTTTTGCTGCATCCCCTTCGACAATTCTTCAACTTTACGGTTATACCAATTCGTGATGTTGAACTGACGGAACCATTTTGTCAGTTCAGTTTGTGCATTTTTTCTCGACATCCCCCTAAGTTGAGCAAGATACATCACCTGATCGCCTACTTTCATTTTTTTATACAGGCCTCTTTCTTCGGGTAAATAGCCGATACGATACACATCTTGCCCGGTAAACGGACGGCCGTTAACGAGGATTACACCACTGTCAGGCGCAATGATGCGGGTAATGATGCGGATGAGCGTGGTTTTCCCTGCGCCGTTTGGACCAAGAAGGCCAAAGACAGAACCTTGTGGCACAGCGATGCTCACACCATTTAATGCCAAATGTTCGGCATACTGTTTTACAATATCTTTCGTTTCGAGATAATACATGTAAATAGGAGTAAGAAACCTTAGCTAATGAGAAATCCGGGTTTAATATTTCAATACAATGCGTTCTCCCAATATTTTTGCCAATTCTTTTTTGATATTTTGCAACTGCCGTAATTCTTGAAGTAACGTTATCATTTGGTCTGAATCGGCTGTTTGCATAGCTTTTTTTACTCTCTCTATCTTTTGGAGAACATATGCGTTTTTCAGTTCGGTAGTAGCTCGTGGAACCAATGTTTCGAGTGAGTTTTCTTCTATAAGGCAAGAATCTTTATCATTTGTATTTTCGCTTAATAATTTAGCATGAATCTTACTGAGACGATATTTGTCGGTCATCACCTCTGAGGCAAGTTCGCTGATTTTTGGGTCAGGATGATAGAGAAAATACTTGTCGGGGACAAAATCGGTTTCGCCCGATTTCTCAACGGCTTCTTCAAATACCTGTCGATATAAAGGATGAGTAAATTCAATATGATCACGCTCAAGATCGTATTTGATAAAATGAATGACCAACGGACCTTCCTCAACAAGAACATCAACTTCGATTGCTTTTTTTCCTTCACGTCGTTTTTCTCTCTCGAAACGCCGATAAATCGGGTTCATGCCATAACGGATAATATAGTGGATAAGCTGTCGCTCATACTTTTCATAAGGATCTGCTGAAAAAACATTGCGAAACGCTTCATCGTGTTCAACAGGGAGAGTTTCTTTCTTTTCAGGAGAACGTTTTTTTTGTTTTTCAACGTTTTTCAATCGAATTTTATTGACTTCCCTAATCAGCATTTTTTCGTCTATGCTCAGCAGGTTGGCACAATCGTGAGTATAAACGGAACGGGTAATATTATTGGGTATCACTGAAATACTTTGCACAAGATTGGCAATCAATCCGGCCTTTTTTATGGGATCACTTGCAGCTTCTTCAAGCAAAAGTTGGGTTTTGAAGCGAATGAAATCGACCTCATGGTCGTTGATATAACGAGTAAAACTTTCCGCATTCTGCTTGCGTGCAAACGAATCCGGATCTTCGCCATCGGGCAGCAATACCACTTTCACATTCATGCCTTCTTCGAGCAACAAATCAATGCCGCGCAATGCCGCATTAATTCCTGCAGCATCGCCATCGTACAATACCGTAATGTTATTGGAAAAACGACGGATCAAGCGTATCTGTCCGTGCGTAAGCGCTGTTCCCGACGAAGCAACTACATTCTCTATTCCGGCCTGATGCATAGAAATTACATCGGTGTAGCCTTCGACCAAATAACAACGATCTTGTTTAACAATGGCATTTTTGGCAAAATAAATTCCATAAAGTTCATTGCTTTTGGAATAGATTTCGCTTTCGGGCGAATTGATATATTTCCCTGTGTTTTCGACTTTTTTAAGAATACGCCCACCAAAAGCCACCACTTTCCCCGAGAGGGTATGAATCGGGAAAATGACTCTTCCGCGAAAACGGTCTGTAAGCGGTTGCATATGTTCTCCACCGTAAGCGAGTCCGGTTTTTAACAAATACTCGCGCTGATAACCCGATTTAAGTGCTTCGGTGGAAAAAGCATTGCGTTGTTCAAGGCTATAACCGAGCTGAAACTTTTTGATAATATCGTCACGAAAACCGCGTTCTCGAAAATAACTCATACCTACGGCTCTTCCTTCGGGATGTTCATGCAAGATTTTTTCAAAAAAATCGCGTGCATATTCATTTAGAATAAACAGGCTTTCGCGAATGTTTTGTGCTTGCTTTTCTTCATCGGTCAATTCCTTTTCTTCGACCTCGATATGATACTTTTTCGCTAGATATTTCAACGCATCGTAATAGGAGAGTTGCTCGTGTTTCATGATAAAATGTACCGGAGCACCTCCTTCTCCACAGGCAAAGCACTTACAAATATTTTTAGCGGGAGAAACGTAAAATGACGGAGAATGATCATCATGAAATGGGCACAAACCGACATAATTCGCCCCTCTTTTGCGAAGTGTAATGAAATCGGATACCACATCTACAATCCGAGCAGCATCCTGAATACGTTCTATTGTAACTTGGTCAATCATATTTTTGATACGAAAATAGTGATTTTAATTGTTAATTTTACATTTTTGGGAAAATAATATTACCTTTGTGGGTTTAGTAAAAACGTTTACAAAAATATAACACTCTCAGAAATTTTTTATAACATGGATACAATTGATTGGTCGAATTTATCATTCGGCTATATGAAAACCGATTATAACGTACGTAGTTATTATCGTGATGGGAAATGGGGTGAACCTCAACTCGAAACTTCCGAATATATAAACCTGCATATGGCAGCCACGTGTCTGCATTACGGACAGGAAGTATTTGAAGGGCAGAAAGCTTTTATGGGAAAAGACGGTAAAATACGCATTTTTCGTGTGCGAGACAATGCGTTGCGGATGCAATCGTCCGCACGAGGTATTTTAATGGCCGAACCACCGGTAGAATTATTTGAAGAAATGGTGTTGACGGCAGTCAAAAAAAACCGGCGATTTGTTCCACCTTATGAAAGTGGGGCATCCCTTTACATTCGTCCGCTACTGATCGGGACCAGTGCTCAGGTTGGTGTAAGACCTGCCAAGGAATACCTCCTTATCGTTTTTGTAACACCTGTTGGTCCTTATTTCAAAGAAGGGTTTAAACCCACACCAATGGTGATTTTGCGCGAATACGATCGCGCTGCTCCTTTGGGAACAGGAAGGTACAAAGTGGGAGGCAACTACGCAGCTAGCCTTGCTGCTGACGAAAAAGCCCATAAAATGGGCTATTCGGCCGTATTGTACCTTGATGCCAAGGAAAAAAAGTATATCGATGAGTGTGGTCCTGCCAATTTCTTTGGAATTAAAAACAATTCCTATATTACGCCTGAATCTACTTCTATTTTGCCGTCCATCACCAACAAAAGTTTGATGCAACTGGCAAAAGATATGGGTATGAAAGTTGAACAACGTCGAGTACCTGTAGAAGAACTTGCCACCTTCGAAGAAGCAGGTGCCTGCGGAACGGCTGCAGTAATCAGCCCCATCTCACGTATAGACGATTTGGATGAAAATAAAACGTATGTGTTCTGCAAGGACGACAGTCCCGGGCCGGTCTGTGAGAAATTATATCATAAACTACGTGCCATTCAATATGGTGACGAACCCGATCCTTATGGATGGGTAACGGTATTGGATTAAAAAAATAAATCAAACCCCGGGTTTTAGATCGATTTCCGGGGTTTTATTTTTTCCATTTACAATAAGGATATTTAGATAAATATGCGTTATAATATCGGATATCGTTTGTAACTTCTTCTCCTAGCCATTCGGGCTTTTCAAACGGCTGATTTTCACTTTCTAATTCAATTTCGGCAATAGTAAGTCCCTTATTGTCCCCATGAAATTCATCCACTTCAAAAGTACTTTTTCCCTCATTTACCACGTAACGTGTTTTTTCGATTACGGATTTTCCGCACAATTTCAGCATATCTTCCGCTTCTTTTAAAGGAATCTCATATTCCCATTCATAGCGGGTAAATTCACTTCCATCAACTGTGCTTTTTATGGTCAAATATGCTTTATCATCTGCTATGCGTACCCTCACAATCAGTGGCGAGTCAGTAGAAAGATATCCCTGCATGATACGATGAAATGCAGACGACTTTGATTTATAATCGCCCTTTACTAAGAATTTTCGTTCTATCTCATACTTCATAATAATGGATTTTGTGGCCACATGTAAGAAAAATAATCGACGGAGTATGTGTTTCGCTTCGACTAATTGAACATATCGTCGATTCCTTCGCTTTTTATCAATTCCTCATTGTATTCCGGAGAGTAACCCTGAGTTCCGGAACACGGATTTTTATATTGGGGTGGAACCTCAAAAACCCCGTTGTCGCTCATATTCAGCGTAGGGTCGGCGTATATTTTTTGATAAAATAATCCGTGGATGGGTAAAGCCATACTGGCTCCTTGACCATATGCCATACGGTCGAAATGAATGGAACGGTCTTCACCGCCTACCCAGCACCCCGCAACAATGGAAGGAGTGAACGACATAAACCAACCATCGGATTGATTTTGTGTGGTACCGGTTTTTCCGCCCATTTCGCCTTTCAGGTTGTACATCCATCGCAAACGACCGCCCGTGCCGCCATCAACAACAGCTTTGAGCATATCGAGCATTTTGTATGAAGTGCTTTCGCTGAATATTTCATGCATTTGGGGGATGAATGTCGCAATTATGTTACCGTAAGAATCTTCTATATGGGTTACCATCAGTGGTTCCACGCGGATTCCTTTGTTTACAAATGAAGAATATCCACTCACCATTTCCGATACAGAAGCATCGCAGATGCCCAATGCCAGTGAAATCACGGGATCAATCGGACTTTTAAGCCCAAAAGATTTGAGCAATCGTGCAAAAGCGTAGGGTGAAAACATTTTCATCAAATATGCCGTTACCCAGTTGCTTGAATTTTGCAATCCCCATTTGATGGTCACCGGTTCGCCGACAGCACGAGCACCCGGATTATGGGGAGTCCATTCGCGTCCATTCTCGTCCAATAAGGTTTGGGGAACGTGCAGCATTTGGTCGCATGGTGTCATTCCCTCTTCCATCGCCAGTGTATAAAGAAAAGGTTTGATGGTAGAACCAATTTGCCTTTTTCCCTTGCTGACCATGTCGTATTTAAAGAATTTGAAATCGGGACCGCCCACATAAGCTTTTACGTGACCTGTATAGGGGTCCATTGCCATGAAGCCTGAACGAAGGAACGATTTATGGTATCGGATGGAATCCCATGGTGTCATGACGGTATCGATTTCTCCTTTTTCCCAAGAGAAAACTTTCATCTCCACTTCGTTGTTTTTGAAATACTTCAGAATCTCTTCTTCGCTGTAACCGGCTTTTTTCATTCCCCTGTAGCGGTCGGTTTGACGCATGGCGTTTGTCATCAGTTGTTCCACTTTGTCGCTGACATGGGAAGAAAAGGGTGCATATTTTTTACCTGCTTTTTCTTTGTCAAAAAGAGGTTGCAAATAGCCTCCGAGGTATTCTTTGATAGACTCTTCGGCATATTTTTGCATTCGTGAATCGATGGTCGAATATATTTTCAACCCATCGGTATAAATATTGTAGTCCGAACCGTCAGCCTTTTTGTTTTTATGGCACCAGCCATATAAAGGATTGGTTTCCCACGCAATGGAATCTTCAATAAATTGTTGCCGTTGCCATGTTGCAGGATAATCTCTTCTATCGGGCTTGTTCGCCATCATAACCATGCCAAGGTATTGACGAAAATAGGGAGCCGGAACATCTATGTGACTCAATCGGTTAAAGTCTATTTCCAGGGGTGTTTGTTTTAGTGAATCGGCTTCCTGTTGGGTAATGCAGCCTGCTTTTCGCATTTGCTCAATTACCACATTGCGTCGTTGGAGAGTAAGTTCGGGGCGGCGTACGGGATTATAGAGCGACGAGTTTTTCAACATGCCTATGAGCATGGCCGATTCCTGTATGTTCAACTCTCTCGGTTTTTTATTGAAATAGGTGCGTGCAGCCGATTCTATACCTACGGCGTTGTAGTTGAAATCGTATTTATTCAGATATAAATTGATAATTTCATCTTTGCTGTAATAACGCTCCAATTTAACGGCGATTACCCATTCGATGGGTTTTTGCATCATTCGTTTAAATTTGTTTCCGGCTTTGGGGGAGTAAAGCAATTTAGCCAATTGTTGTGTAATGGTGCTTCCTCCCCCGCTGTCTTCTTGTTGGAGGAGGAGGGTTTTTACGATGGCGCGTCCCAAACCAATAACATCGATTCCCGAATGTTTGTAAAAACGAATATCTTCTGTGGCTATCAACGCATCGATAAGATGTGGTGAAAGATCGGAATATTTCACAAATATGCGATTTTCTTTGTTTTGTGAAAAAGTAAAAAGGAGCTGCCCATCGGCTGATACAACTTGAGAAGCGTATTTATCGATTGGATTTTCCAATTCCTCGATATCAGGGATGTATCCGATAGCTCCGATGGAAATGAGACCAAAAATAACGATGCCGACAAGGATGAGAAAACCAAATATCTTCCACATCCCTCTTACGATTTTGTATTTTGATTCCGATGAATTATCTTGTTTGTTCGTTTTTCTTTTACTCATAGTTTTTTAGAAAAGAGCATGATCAACTCTCGAAATTTCATTGCAAAGATACACCATAATTTTCAATTAACATACAAATGAATAAAAATGAGGTGTCCATAAAAATGGACACCTCGATGAAGTTAAGTATTTGATTGTGGCCGGTTTTCGGTGCTATTATACCTCCCATCCCAATGCACTTGCACCCAGAACGGCAGCATCATCTTCTTTCAATCCCGAGAAGAGGATCTTTACTTTGTTTTTGAATACTTTTAGCAGGTTTTTTTCCATATTTTCTTTGGTGGGCTTGAGAATAAAGTCGCCTGCTTTTGCCAGTCCACCGAAAAGGATAATGGCTTCGGGACTCGAGAATGCCACAAAATCGGCAAATGCTTCTCCCAATATTCTTCCTGTGAAATTAAAGATCTCTATAGCTATTTTGTCGCCGGCTACAGCAGCATCATATACGTCTTTGGATGTGATATCCTCGACCGGAATATTTCTTAAGAGGGAGGGCGAATCGGGTTTTAGATCCAATATCTCTCTTGCGGTTCGTGCCACACCTGTTGCCGAAGCGTAAGCCTCGAGACAACCATTTCTTCCACAGCCACATAACCGACCATTATTGCGTCGCATAATTACATGTCCGAGTTCACCTGCAAAGCCGTCATGACCATAAACCAACTGTCCGTTTATAACAATTCCGCTACCAACACCTGTTCCGAGCGTAATTTCGATGAAATCCTTCA
>Ga0209537_1002561_pt1 | contig 17973 bp, 13 predicted proteins | sample BioPla4DNA1_FD_187698 | JGI IMG/M metagenome (GOLD analysis project Ga0209537, IMG submission 187698) | Biogas fermentation microbial communities from Germany - Plant 4 DNA1 (SPAdes) (version 2) | ecosystem: Engineered > Bioreactor > Anaerobic > Digestate | place: Bielefeld, North... | reverse complement strand
GGAGGAAGATTTCCGGGAAGATCCCCGGCGCTTAAAGTACCTCGAGGCTACGGTCCGGGAGCTCAAGGATCTTTTCCAGCACCGCCAGGAACTGGTGGCTAAAGCCCGGCAGACCCTGGGCTCCCAATACACGGGGAGGCGCCGGATCTACTACGATACCGACCAGATCAGTGAGTTGCAGGAAGAAACCGTGTACCTCTGCGACACCTGCCCCGGTTATTTCACCATCGCCTCCGAGGCCGTCAGTTTCCGGGGGCATTACAAGGTCTTCTGTGTCGGCCTTCCCCGCCAGGCTTGCCCCGACTGCCAGCGGGGGGCCAGGGAGCATTACGCGAGAATGCGGGGGTCAGCGGCCCATTCCTTTGACTACCTCTACCTCCAGGACAAAGTAGCCGATGTCTACCGGCAGTATGATTGCCGGGACAGGAAGGAAATAGTATACGAATAGGGTACTTCCCCTGATTTACCGGCCGGAGGGTAAAGAGGGGCGGGCTGCCAAACCTCTTTCTTGCTGCCAACGCCGCCTGGCGATCCAGGGATTATTTTGCCCAAATAGGGGAGAGGACTTTTCCCTTGTAGTGAAAAGGAATATTTAAGCTTTGCTGGAAGAAGGCCAGGAAGGAGGAGCAACAATGGCAAAGGCGGGTTTCCCCGTGGGTAAAGGAAAATATCCCCTTGTTATCTTGTTGATGGTCTGCCTACTTATCCTTTTGCCGGCCTGTTCCCCGCCGGGCACCGGGAGAGGTGAGCTAGAGGGGGCGCCGGCGGAAGGAGGGCAGGGAGAAGAAAAAGGTGACCTTCCCGCCTCCGGCCCAGAGGTAGGTGGGCCTGAGGCAGGGGAGGAGAAGGATCTTTCCTTGGCTTTATTTCGGGCCAATCCGAGCCGGACGGGGGTTTTTGCCCAGGATGGCTGCCGGGAATTTACCGAGCTCTGGCGGCTTGAGACGGGTGATCCGGTTTACGCTTCCCCGGCGGTGACGGAAGAGATGGTCTATTTTGGTGGCCTCAACGGCATTTTCTATGGGGTTGATGGGAAGACAGGGGCCACCCGCTGGTCCTACCAGGCCGACAACGCCATCCGCTCTTCTCCCTGGCTGGAGGGAGGCGTCGTCTACTTCGGCACCCACGGGGGCAAGGTCTTTGCCCTGGATGGGAAAACGGGAGAGGAGCGCTGGGTTTTTGCGGTAGACAGTGTCCCTTCCTCTCCCGCTGACGTGGCAGTGGAATCTTCCCCGGTGGTCGCTGGGGGCTTGGTGTATTTCGGCTCCTTTAACGGCAGCGTCTACGCCCTGGATGCGGCCACGGGGGAACAGGTCTGGGAGTTTAAAACGGGGGGCGCCGTCGGTTCCTCCCCCTGTGTGGCCGACGGGGTGGTATACATAGGAAGCTATGACAAGAAGGTCTATGCCCTGGATGCCGCCACGGGGAAAGAGCTCTGGCACTTTGCCACCAGGGACAGCGTCTATTCGACGCCGGCCTGCCACGAGGGCATGGTCTACTTCGGCAGTCTGGACGGGAATTTCTACGGTGTGGCTGCCGCCACCGGTCAGGAAGTGTGGCGTTTCCCTACGGCCGGCACCCTTGTCTGGTCTTCTCCGGCCGTGGAGGGGGAGACGGTTTACTTCGGCGCCTATGATGGCAATCTCTATGCCTTGGACGCCAAAACGGGGGAGATTAAATGGCGCTTTTGGCGACAGAAAGCCTTCTATTCTTCCCCAGCCATCGCCGGCGACCTGGTCTATATCGGCTGCAACGACGGCAAGGTCTACGGAGTAGACAAGGAGAAGGGAACTTTGCTGGGCGAGTTTGCCACCGGGGACAACGTGGAAGCTTCACCGGTGCCCTTTGGCGGCGTCCTCTATTTTGGTAGCGGCGACGGGAATTTCTATGCCTGTCGGTGAGAAGATAATTTGGCCCAGCGGGCCTACCGGGGAGGTGTATGCTGTGCTTTTGGTCAGTGCCTGCTTGCTCGGCCTCCATACCTGCTACGACGGGGGGACCCGCTGCCGGCGGGAAATCCTCGGGCTTTTCCGGGAGGGCAAGGCCATTCCCGTCTGTCCGGAGCAATTGGGGGGTTTGCCCACGCCCCGACCCCCGGCTGAGATCCAGGGGGGGACGGGTCACGACGTCCTGGCAGGTAGGGCTAGGGTGGAAACGATAGCAGGGGATGACGTTACCGCCCAGTTCATCAGGGGAGCCGAAGAAACCCTGTACTTGGCCCAACAGCTAAAAATTCGGGCAGCCATCCTCAAGGCCCGCAGCCCTTCCTGCGGGAACAGGGAGATCTACGACGGCAGCCACCGGGGAATCCTCCGGCCCGGGGCCGGGGTGGCTGCCGCCCTGCTCTCCCAGCACGGGATCGCCGTCTATTCGGAAGAGGAGTTCACGGCGGAGCTCTTAGAGGAATTACTGCATAGGGAAAAGGGGGGCTGACAGTCCCCTTTTCTATTCCCAGGGCGTCGGCGATGGTGGTCACCCGGTGGGAGATCCGACCGGTGGCGGTGCAGGTACCAAAGGGGAGGACGGGGGAATATGCAGGGCTTGGCAGACCTCTTTGAGGCCTTTCCCGGCCAGAGAGAAGGCTTCCGTGGGCCAGCACCGATGGCGAGGGGACCGAGCCCTGCCCTTTTTGCTGGAACAAAGGGGAGGGGCTCCCCGTCTTAAAGGCACAGACCTATCCTGGAGGTGTTTGCCATGAAAGGGTGGAAGAGGTCCCTGGGCATTGTCCTGACGGTGGCGGCAATGACGGCGGCCACCCCCGCAGGGGCAGAGGTTGCGGAGTTGGCCCAGCAGCCTGCCCCGGTGGAGAGGCTGATCCTGGCCCCCGACACCCCCGTCTCCCACACCCCAAGCGTGGTACTGCCGGAGGAGAGCCTGGCCCCGGTGGAGGCGGTGCCCGAGGGAAGATTGCCGGAAATAATGCCCATTGAGAAGGTAAAATGGGCGGAGAAGGTCACCATTACCTGGGAGGGCAGGGCGATTGCCTTTGACCAGGGACCGGTGGTGACCGAAAAGGGAGTCCTTATGGTCCCCTTGTGCGGGCGGTGGTGGAAGCCGCCGGCGTCCGGGTGGCATGGGAGGCCGCCACTAGGCGGGTTTCGGTCAGTTTAACCGGCCGGACCGCTTCCTTTGCCATCGGGAGCCCTGAAGCTCTCCTGGCTGGGGAGGAGGGGCAGGCGCAGGTGGCCATGGCCGTGGCCCCGGTGCTCCTTGAAGGCCGGACTCTGGTTGCCCTTCCTGACTTGGCCAGTATTTTCGGCCTGGCCATCCAGATCCAAGGAGAAGACCTGGTCAACTTGACCCTGCCCTCCCTGGCGGAAGTAGGAGAGGAGCAGGAGAGCCTGACAGGCACCATCGTGGAGATCAGGGAAGAGGAAGGGAAGATCTTGGTGGAAGGGGCCCCAATGGCCAGCGGCGAGCCGAGTCTTACCTGGGTCACCCTTTTTGAAGATACCGAGCTGAGCAGAGGGGCCGAAGGGGAAAGCATTACCCTTGCCGACCTGGAGATTGGCCAGGAGGTGGAGGTTGTCGTCTCCGGCGCCATCCTAATGTCCTATCCGGCCCAGGCCGGGGCCTCGGCGGTGGTGGTATCGGATTAGAAAAAAAGAGCCTCCCCGGCTCTAAGCTCCGGGGAGGCTTCTTTGGTTTTAACAGGGAACATACATCCGCTTTTGTTCCAGGGCCTTCCTGATTCTTTCCTCTGCGTACAGGTCTGCTGCCTCGTGGGGTGCCATGCCCTTTTCTTCGGCCAGGGCGAAGATGTTGAGGAGGATGTCGTAAATCTTTCCGGCCTTGGCCCGGGCCTTTTCCTGGCTGTAGCCGCCGGGCTCCAATTCCGTGGCCACATTGATGACACCGCCGCCGTTGATGATGAAGTCGGGGGCGTAGAGGATGCCCCGCTCGGCCAGGGCCTTGCCGTGGCGCGGTTCCAGGAGCTGGTTGTTGGCGGAACCGGCGACAATCTTGGCCTTGAGCTGGGGAATGCTTTCGTCATTGATGATGCCTCCCAGGGCACAGGGAGAAAAGATGTCACAGTCGACACTGAAGATTTCCCCCGGCTCTATGGCCTGGGCGCCCATCTTCACGGCCTCTTCCACCCGCTCGGGGAAAATATCGGTGATGAGGACCCTGGCCCCGGCTTCCAGGAGGTGGGAGAGGAGGAAGGTGCCTACCTTGCCTGCCCCCTGGATGGCCACCGTCTTCCCGGCCAGATCATCGCTGCCGAACTTGTGCATGGCAGCGGCCTGGATACCCCGGAAGACACCATAGGCGGTATTTATCGAGGGATCGCCGCTGGTTTCGGGGAGGCCACCCACATAGGGGGTGACGCTCCTGATGATAGTCATATCATCGATGCTGGAGCCCACATCTTCGGCGGTAATGTACCGCCCCCCCAGGCTGTTGATGAATTGGCCGAAGGCCCGGAAGAGTTCTTCCGTCTTGTCCTTTTTGGGGTCGGCGATGATCACCGCCTTGCCGCCCCCCAGGTTCAAGCCCATGGCAGCATTCTTGTAGGTCATCCCCTTGGCAAGGCGAAGGACGTCGAACAAGGCTTCCTCTTCCGAGGCATAGGGCCAGATGCGGACCCCTCCCAGGGCGGGGCCCAGGGTGGTGTCGTGGATGGCGATGATGGCCTTCAGGCCTGACACCTTGTCGTAGCAGAAGACAACCTGTTCGTGCTCCTGCTTTACCATATCCCTGAATACTTCCATCCTAGCTCCCCCTTTCTATTTTTCCCTTCATCCTTTATTGCATTATATTCGCAAGATTTATACCAATTTGATTGCCAATAATGTCCCAATTAATGAGAATAGGGCGGGGAGGAAGGGCTGGGGGGGCCTGAAAAAGTTGCATACTGCAAATACTTGCAGGCAAAGGACTGCCGGGGGGACCTGAGGGACCGGTAGTTTCTTATCCGGTCCTTTTTGTGTCTTGTCCCGATTTCTCACCACCGCCGGACAACCCCCATCCCCATGGTGGTCTTATAACCAACCCCGGCGAATTCAGCATAATCAGCCAGAACCGCCAGCAGCCAGGGGACAAAGTCGGGCACCTTTTTCGGCACCTGGTAGGTACAGGTGCCGGTAAAACCGACAATTTTATAGCGATTAAAGGGGACCAGCTGGGTCCGGGCCCGGTACCTGGCCACCTGGATCAGGGAAAGGTCCAGATCTTCCGGCAGCCGGATGGGGCCGTGGGCGTTCCAGCGCTGGCGCAAACTGCCAAAGACATATTCCGGCAGGGGAAAGAGAATCTGGGTGCCCCGCTGGCGGAAGCTGGTGGGGGTGAGGAATTCCAGGGTGACGGTGGTTGCAGGACGGGCCCTGGCGACCAGATCCCGGTAATTGAGGTCCTCTGCCCTCGTTGTCCCGGCATCTACACAGGCCAGGGCTCCCGTGCCCAGCTGCACTTCCCGGCCGGGCCAGAGGGCTGCAACCTCCTCAAGGAGCCTGTACATCGCCCCGGTGAGGCTGGTTACGGTAAAGCCGTATTTTTCGCCGGCTTGAAGGTAGAAGGAGCCGCCGCGGCGTTCCCCTGCCCCCTCCAGGGGTCCCAGGGCAAAGGGTTTATCTTTGGCTCCATGGAGCTCGCGGGCGGCTTCTTCCTCCACTTCCCGCAAGAAGGAAAAGAAGAGGGCATGGAGCTCCAGGCCGCCCAGCCCCCTGACCGTCCCCGGTTCGGTGCAGGCCAGGGTAAAGCGAAATTTCTGCAGCATCTTCGACACACCTTTCTGTTCCCGGTGGGAATTAGTCTGGACAATTACTTCGGCAGGGAAGGCCGGTCTTCCTTCGCTTACAGCAAAATTCACAATAGTAGGAGGATTAGTATAGGAAAAGGTGAATATATGATATAGCTATATTACGCCTCCGGGTCCTCGCCACCCAAAGCCTCCCAGCCCCGTAACTATATATACGAGGAGGTGGTAGGCATGTAAGGAGGCAACCCAGTCAGGCATTGGGTGCTCAAGGGGTAAGCATCAGGCAAATAGTCGGAAATGTGTTGGCGTATTGAATTCCATGGCCTTATACAGTCACTCCTTTAACTGCTTGTCACTTATAGCCGGTCTCTTTTGTCTCAGGCATACTCCGGCGTAGTCCGGAGCAGTAACCGGAGGCTTAGTCTGTCCCCTTTGGACTTCACTGGAAAAGAAAATCCAAGGGGCAGGCGATTTAAAGGGCTGGAAGCCGATTATAGTGATAGGGGGTTATAAAATGAAAATAGATATTTTCAAAGAAATGGAAAAACACGGTTTTGAACAGATTATTTTCAATTACGACAAAACAACGGGCTTAAAGTGTATAATTGCCATTCACGATACAACCCTGGGGCCCGCCCTGGGTGGGTGCCGCATGTGGCCCTATGAAACTGAGGATGAGGCCCTGACGGATGCCATGCGGCTGGCCGTAGGCATGACTTACAAGTGTGCTGCCTCGGACAACAATTTCGGCGGCGGCAAATCGGTTATAATTGGCGACCCCAATAAGGACAAGTCGGAAGCCCTTTTCCGGGCCTTCGGGCGGTTTGTGCAGATGCTGGGAGGAAGGTATTACACCGGGACGGACATGGGTACCACCGGCATGGACTTCGTTTATGCCAGCCGCGAGTCCGACTGCATGACGGGATTACCCGAAGAATTCGGTGGCAGCGGCAATACAGCTTTACCCACCGCTTACGGCGTTTATAAAGGCATGAAGGCAGCAGCCAGAATTGTCTTTGGCAGCGCTTCCCTCAAAGGGCGGAAAATTGCTATCCAAGGGGTAGGCAAAGTAGGACAGGGAGTGGTGGATCACCTGAAGGAAGAGGGAGCACAGGTTATAATAAGTGATATAAGCGAGGAAAACATAAATAAGGTTAAAGAAAAATACCCCGATGTGGAAGTGGTGGACCCCGATAAGGTGTACGATGTGGAATGCGACATATTCTCTCCCTGCGCCAGGGGCGGCATCATCAATGACGACACTATACCCCGGTTCAAGTGCAAGATCATAGCCGGGTCGGCCAATAACCAGCTCCTGGAGCCCAAACACGGTGAAATGGTGCATGAAAAGGGCATCCTGTACGCCCCGGATTATGTAATAAATGCCGGCGGCCTCATCCAGGTTGCCGATGAGCTGGAATATAAGGATGCCGGCATGAGGCGGGAGCGGGTGCTGATGAAGACGGAAGCCATTTACGATATCCTGTTGAGGATATTTACCAGGAGCAAGGAGCAAAATATACCCACCTCCGAGGTTGCCGACAGGCTTGCAGAGGAACGCATAGAGACTATAGGCAAATTAAAGGCCAATTATGTTAAGAGGTAAGGGGTAGTATATAGCAAAGCTCAGGCTACCTTTTTTCAAACAATTGTTCCCGTGTGGGAAGGAAAAACAAGGAGAGCTGTTGCAAGTAATAACAGACTTTGTTATATCTCTGCAAGGGGACCGGCGGTATAAAACCGGTCCCATCTTTTTTACCCCGACACTATATGACGGACTTACCAGGTTATAATATGAACTAAGCAAATATTCCACCACTATCTAGCCACCTGTATCATGGAATGCCCGGCTTTCACAGCGGACGGATGGAACTGTGGGGCATTTCAGTGCCAGGGCAAACCACCGCAGACATATTCCGGCAGGGGAAGGGAATTGGTTCACGTTGAAATTAGCCAGGACAGCTATTATGCAGGGAAGGCCAACTATCATAAACTTGGGTCAATATTCACAATAATGGGAGAATTGGCGAAGACGTGAGACGAATGTAAGTTCTAATACAGAGTGGAAAGGGGGGTGAAAATGAAGATTACCATTGCCAGGACCGGAAACCCCTGGATGGACTGGGGTCTTGTCGCTTTCTACCACCTGCTCGAGCTGCAGGACAGGTACTTGCAGGGTCTTTCCCTGGCACCGGGGCAGCTGGAATTTGAAGTAGCAGACGATGCCTGGGCGCAGCTGCAGGCCGAAGTTTACCATTACCTCCGGGACCAGGCTAACGCCCTGATCCTGCCGGCGGTGGAGATGAAGGTTTTGCAGCTTCCCTACCTGGTTGAAAGTGGTTCTGGTTTCTATAATCCCAGGTACCAGGTGGTTCTTTCCGAACAGGAGCGGGCGTTGGCAAAGGAAAGGATAAAGCAGCCGGTTGCCAGACCCCAGGTCTCCCTGCGGCGGAACTATATCGGCCTTACCAGGGACTGGGACAAACTGACGGGGGAATTGGAACAGGCGGTTGCAGGCTTTTTTACCTTCTGCCGGGAGCCGGTGGTTGAGGGAAGGGAAGCCTGCCACCTGTGCGGCAGTGCAATCGATAAAGGTAGTAGCTGGGACATGCGGCAGAACAAAAATCCCCTTTTCAACCAGCACCACAACTACAAAGTCCGGGGGCCGGCCAACAGCGTCAATGTAGGGAAAATGTGCCCCATCTGCCATTTTCTCAACGTCGTCGCCGCCCTCCATTATAACATTCCCTATTATGTGGGCGATCCCAATACCCACCTGATCTTGCCCCAGATCAATGACCTGACCACCCTGGCCCGGGTTTTTACCAGGACCCAGACCAACTTGGCGGATCTCTTAGCCCCTGATCTCTTGAGTTACCGGTCGAATATTCCCGAGCTACGGCACCGCCAGCTCTTTCCAGCCCTCATCGCCCTCTACTTCGTCCTCCTCCACCGCTATACCCCAGAAAAAGGGGAATGGGAGTTTGTCCCCCTGGGAGAAGCAAGCTGGGAGAAGGAAGAGGTCCGTTGGGTAATCATCCGGTACAGGAAGGGGCAGAATGTGAACTTTGGCCAGTTCAATCAGGTGGCTGTCGATAACCGGCTCTTTGCTCTGGTCCGGTATTTGCCCTATGGTGCCGGGAAGGAGGGCAACATTCTCCTCGGTTTCTTGAACCGGCTGCAGGTGGGGGAGGGCCGGCTTTTGGATGACCTAGCCCGGGGAATCGTCCTGTCCGACTGGCACCAGGTGGCAGGGGCCCTTTTCCGGCTGCTGAAGGAGGGTCGGGACGGCAACATAAAGGTCTGGGGGGATGCCCCGGAATTCTTTGCCGCCTTTGTCCAATATGCTGTGGGGGAGGTTGATAAAATGCTGGCACCGGAATTGTTGGAAGATGTCAAGGTGGTGGGCAGGAGCATAGGGGCAAATTTCCCCGAAGATATCGGTCTCTTTACCAATCTGAACAATGTCCATGATGTCGCTTCCTTCCGGCGGGTCTTAAAGGAAGTGTTCTTGAAAATGCATAAGGTGAAGGTTGCCACCGGGAAGGGCAAGACTGAAGATGAGCTTTTTGTGCCCAAGGAGGCCCGGGTGGAGAACATATTGGAAAGTATCACCCGGGATACGGTGGCGGAGATCAGGGATACCCTGCTGATCTATGCTTGTCTCATGGCATTGCGGGCGTTGGCCGAGCAGAAGAAGGACAAGAGAAAGGAGGAGCAACAATGAAATGTATCAGCATGGTGTGGCTGACCAGGGCTGACTTGAGCAACCTCAATTCTGGCCAGGGCAGTGGGAACCTGACGGAACTGAAAACTTATGATCGGGGGCGCAAACCCTATGTCTCCGGCCAGGCAACCCGAACAGCTCTTTTTGATACCATAGCCCGGACATACCCGGACCGGTTCCGGTGCACCCCGGAACGTCCCTGCGCCGATGTGGCTGCCTGCTGGAGCTGCGACTTGCGGGGCTTTTTGGCCACTGAAGAAGGGGTGGGAGGCCAGCGGCGCTGGTCGCCGGTGAAGGTTACACCCGGCCTCGGGCAAATACCAGGGGAGATTGTTACCGACCTTTTGACCCGGACCAGCGTACTGGAAAAGGATGAACAGCGCCAGAGCAAGGACCTGCGGATTGCCCATGTGCAAATGATGGAAAATATCTACCGGTTCGGTATGGTCATCGATGTGGAAAACATTGGCCTGGTCCTGGAACCGGTCATCGAAGGCACCGGCAGCCAGCAGCAGGTTACCGGGTGGAAGACGGTAGTTGACATTGGCCCGGCAGAGCGGAAACTGCGGCTGAAGGCCCTGCTGGACGGGGTTTTCAACTTGAGCGGATTTGCCAAACAGGCACGGGCTGCGGCCTCCCTGTCCCCTGATTTTATCCTGCTGGCTCTCCAGGGCACCTATAACCAGCGGGGTCTCAAGGCCCTGGAACTGGATGAAGAGGGAAGGGTGAAGCTGGATTTGCTCCAGGCCGCCTTGCAGGAACACCAGGCCCTGGGAAACAAAGTCTTCTGCGGGTATACTCCCGGCACTGTAGTCAATGAAGGGGAGCTCTTGGAGCTTTTCAGCCAGGAAAGTATCACCCCCCTGCCTGTGTACCAGGTATTTGCCCGGGTGCGGGAGGAGATTGGTGATTGAGGGAGGGGATACTGTGCTGAAGGTTTTGTATGCCCAACTTGAAATCCCCTTCTGGTGCTCCTTCCGGGTGCCTTATGGGGTGAACATGCACTTTACCTACCCGGTCCCTCCCCTCACCACCCTGGCCGGGCTGGTGGCCGCCGCCCTGGGCTATCCGGCCGATTTCCTGGAACCTTTGGCTGGCCTCGTATTCGGGGTTGGCCTGGAAAGGGAGGGGAGGCTCATTGAAACCTATACCCGGATTATAAAGCGGGATTACAGGGATCAGTCCCTGCGCACCCTCCTCTGCCGGCAGAAACTCCTCCAACCTGTCTTCGGCCTTTATATAAAGGGGCCTGAACCAGAGGTAGCGAAAATTGGGGCCGCCCTCCGGGATCCCTTCTTTCCCCTCTTTTTAGGGGAATCCGATGACCCGGTGGAGATCAGGCAGATAGGCGTATATCCCTTAAAGGAGGAGCCGTCATCGGTGGTTGACAACTGCCTGCCTGTGGATGTGGCCCTGCCGGTGGAGACAGAATGCCAGGTGGCCAACCTGCCCGTCCGTTTCACCGGGAAAAAAAGGGGGCAGTGGACAGGGGTCGAGTACCAGAGCTACTATGTGGCTCCCCGCCTGCAGCTGGACCGGGAAGTGCCGGCCGCCCTAGTTGGGGGCAGGAGGGTGTACCTGTGAGATGTTCCCTCTTGGCCAAGCCCAAACAGACCATGGTCGCTCACCTGCGGGACTGCCTCCTGGCCTTTGGCTATTATCGCCGGGTCAATAGCCCGGTGATTGAAAAAAAGGTGGTGGAGCTGGGCTATGATCCCAACGCCTTCTGGAACCTGGCAGCCTTTGCCGTAGCTGCCCACGATTGGGGGAAGGCCACATGCACATGGCAGAACTATATCAAGAGAGGTCAGGGGAGGCGGATTACCCATGCCCTTTTTTCCGCTGCTGTAGCTGCTGATGCAATGGGCAACATGGGAAAGAGCCGGGCTCCAGACCAGCGCCTGCTTCTTGCTGCCTTTCTTGCCATCCTTTCCCACCACCAACAGCTGTATACCGGTGCCTTCACGGGGGAAGGGATCCGGGCATTGGGGGAAGAGGAGATCTGCCTGGAGGAACTGAAGACGGTTATCACTGATCTTCAGGAGGCAAGTTTGAATTTGGCCGTGTCACAACCGGTAATTCGATCCTATAATGGGGCCAGGTTAATCGGACTGGTGGAAAACCTGCGCCGGGGTGTGGCGACCCTGATCAAGGGTACGGGGCAGATCTTGGCCTTCAAGGCCATCTACTGCCTCTTGCGGCAGATCTTATGCCTCTGTGACAACGAGGCCAGCGCCTATCACGGCTCCGGTGCAGTTGGTCCCTGGGCTCCGGAAAAGGCCCACTTTATCTACGACCACCGGACAACCTTTGCCAACTTTGCCGGCACTCCGGCAGGGGCCAATCCTAACCCGATGCAGCAGAGAGTAAGGGATGCTTCCTCGCCTTTTCTGGTACTGCAGGCGGGCTGCGGCAGCGGCAAGACGGGAGCCGCCCTCCACTACGGGCACTGGCTTTTTTCCCAGGGATTGGCAAACCGGCTCATTTTTACCCTGCCCACCCAGTTCACCAGCAATTCCATGTACTGGGACTTCAGCAAAAGCTATGGCCTGCCCCCGGCCCATGTCGGCCTGTATCACTCGGAAATCGAAGAGGTTATTCGCCGGGAAGCTGAAGACAGGGTGGAGGACCCGGGCCAGTACCTGCAGGACCAGCGTTTTCAGAACAGCTTTTTCAATAAACCGGTTACCGTAGCAACAGTAGACCATCTTTTGTATTCCCTCCTCCACTGCCACCGTTTTGCCGACCGGGCCTTCGGCAATCTTGTCACCGCCGGAGTTATCTTTGATGAGATCCATTACTATGACACCTATACACTGCAGAAGATCGGTCAGTGCCTCGAGATCTTAAGGCGGCTCCGGATTCCCCATCTGGTAATGAGTGCCACCATACCGGCCAGTTTCAAGGAGGAGCTGCAGGCCCAGGGGCAGAGGGACGGGATTACTTACCAGGTTATTACTGCCGGTGGGGGAGGGGACACCATAGGTACCGCCCCTGATGTGCCCTTTATCATAAAGAAGGCCAGGGCTCCCCTGGTGACAGGAAAAGGGGAGGTGGGGGCGGAATTACTGGAACTCCTGGCAGACCATCTTCAATGCAGGCAGATGGTGGTCGTCAACCAGGTGGAGGCCGCCAAGGGTGTTGCCCGGGCTATTGGTAGGCTGTATCCCCGGGCCAATCTGGTTTGCTACCATTCCGAATTCACCCGCCGGGACCGGAACCGGAAGGAAAAGCTCATCAAAGCCCTCTTTCGCCCCTCGGTCCAAAGGAGCCCTGAAGAAAAGCACCTGATCCGGGAATGTTCCCTTGAAGATACCGACCAGGTTATTCTCGTCAGCACCCAGGTGTGTGAGTTGAGTTTGGACATCAGCGCCGATGTCCTCTATACCCAGGTGGCCCCTGCCGACAGCATTGTCCAGCGGGGCGGGCGGCTGCACCGCAGGGGCAAAGCCCCCCACCGGAGTCGGTGCGGCTGCGATTATTGCAGAGAAAGGGAATATTTGAACTTAGACTACCATTACCGGCTCTGGCTGTTTCCCCTGCCCTGGGAGGACCGGTGGAGCCTGCTGCCCTATGTTGTTCCCGGCGCCGGGGGGAATATTTTGCAGGCCAGTTGGGAAAACATTACAGATGAAGATGAATATTCCTTTCCCCGGGTGCAGGAATGGGTGGATCGATTGTATCCGGAACCACCCTGGTTGCGTGACACCGAGATGTTGAACCTGGTCCTGGAAGATGCCGTCTTTGGCCGGCGGCCGCGGGAGAGGTTCGGCGCTCCGGACCAGGGTGAGAGCCAGGGTTCTTTCCGGGCGCGCCAGAGCAGCTATGCCAGTTACACAGTTTTGCCCGGGCAGCTGGTTGCCACTGGTACGGAACTGACTCCGGAAAAGATTAAGGAGTTGGGTGTAAGGGTGGGCTGGCCCAAGCTGAAACGCTGGGAACAGCATCTGCGGCGGGAGGGTAATGTCCTGCTCCTGGATCTTCCCTACACCTGGGAATATGGTTTCTTGTTTCCCGGTGACCCTGTCGCCAACGGCTGAGAACCCAAAGGGGGCAGAGCCCGGGAAAAGGAGGCAACCCAGGGGGTGCAGTGTGGTGGTAGAGTTGGACAGTGAATTGAAAATACCTGTATCGGCAGTGGCGGAAGTCCTCTACTGCCCGCGCAATTTCTATTACCGGGTGGTGGAAGGGGCAGAGGACACCAATGCCCATGTCCTCCAGGGCAAATTGGAGGAAGAACGGCGCAACAGCAGAAAGAGCCTGAGCCGTACCGACTACCGGCAGAGCCGGGGCCTGTTTCTCACCAGTGATTATTTGCCTTTAACCGGTGTGGTAGATGTGGTGGAGGAAAAGGATGACCAGATTTACCCTGTTGAATACAAAAAGGGTCAGTTAAAAGATAACCGCAACGATGATGTCCAACTTTGCTGCCAGGCACTCTTGCTGGAGGAGCACCTGGGACGAGATATTCCCCACGGCTATGTGTATTACGCATCCTCCCACCAGCGGCGTCAGGTCTATTTCAGCCAGGAGCTGCGGGAACTGACCCTGGCCACCATCCGGGAGGCCCAGACCATCATCCGGATGGGGACTGTACCGGAACCCCTCGGAGACCAGCGCTGCCAGGGCTGTAGCCTGGCGGCCCGGTGTCTGCCGGAGGAGACCAAATTCCTGCAGGGTTCCGGCGAGACTCCTGTCCGGCCCCTGCCGGCCATCAACCTGGGGCGGACCCTCTATGTCGATACCCCTGGCGCCTATTTGCGCAAACGCCAGGAACGTTTGTTGGTGACAAAGGACAATGATATTGTGAAAGAAGTTCCCCTGTGCAGCATTGAACAGGTGATCATTGTCGGCACCGCCAACATGTCCACCCAATTGACCCGCCTTTTCCTGGAAAAGGGGATACAGGTCTTTTATTTTTCCGGTTCCCGGGGGATACTGGGCTGGCTCAACCCAGCCTGGGGAAAGAATGTACCCCTGCGCCTGGCCCAGTACCGGGCTTGTCATGATGAAGCCCTTTGCCTGGAACTGGCTAAAACAATGATTAAAGGCAAAATCAGCAATATGCGCACCTTCCTCCTTCGCTATAACCGAGCACGCCCGGATTCCTCGCTTGAAGAAGCCGCGGGTCAGTTGGAAAAATTGGCAGGTAAGACCGGCACCGTACAGGGGAAGGATTCCCTGCGGGGAATCGAAGGGGCAGCCTCCCGGGCCTATTTCCAGGTTTTCGGCCGGCTCCTGGGAGAAAAGGTGTCTTTCGATTTTAAACGGCGCAACCGCCGGCCGCCCAAGGATCCCGTCAATGCCCTCCTCAGTTTTGGGTACTCCCTGCTGGTTAAAGAGGCGGTGGCCGTCTGCCAGAGCGTTGGACTTGACCCTTATCTCGGCTTTTTCCACAGCATGGTTTACGGCCGACCGGCCCTGGCTTTGGATTTGGTGGAAGAATTCCGGACAATAATAGTGGATTCGGTGGTAACCACCTGCCTTAACAAAGGAATTATTAACCCGGAGCATTTTGAGGAACGCCTGGGCGGCTGTTTTTTGAATGAGGCAGGGCGAAAACGCTTTTTTAGCGCTTATCAAGGCAGGATGAATGAAGAAGTAACCCATCCCATATTCACCTACCGGTTGCCCTATCGCCGCACTATGGAATTACAGGGCCGATTTTTGGCAAAGGTGCTGCAGGGGGAATTGCCGGCCTATAAACCTTTCCTGGTCAGGTAGGAGATGTTAATTTGGACCTGCTCAATAAAATGGTAATTGTGTACGACATCAGAGACGATAAGCGGCGCCAGAAGGTTTTTCAGACCCTTAAGAACTTCGGCACCCCTGTGCAGTATAGCGTCTTCGAGGCCAGGTTGGGGGCCGAAGACATGGTTATGCTTCGTTATCTTTTAGAGCAAAATATTAATGCCAGGGAAGACAGCGTTATATTTTATCACCAGTGTAAGCATTGTCAGGAGCGAATTCAGCATTTAGGCATTATTCCTGAAGTGTTTGGTGAAGGGGATATAATTATCTGATTTACACCTGTGATCTTTGCTTTCCGGAGAGGGCTAGAGAAAAGTCAAGTGCGAGGGTCGCTGGTGTGCAAAAAACCCTGGAGATCCTCGATCCTTAATTTTCGCACAATAGGAGGTTTTTTTCCATGAAAGGCGAAGTAATTTGTGACGGAAATAAGAGATCCTCGCAATGCCACCTCCGGTCCCTTGCCGCTCAAGGGCTCCCAGCCCCGCAGTCCGAACACCATCTAATTCCCAGGGGGAATTGAAATTTAAAATACTGTGATTTGAGCTGAAAGTGCAGTTCTTTCGTCCGAACACCATCTAATTCCCAGGGGGAATTGAAATGAGTCTGGAGTGTGGAGTGCGACGACTATACCGCATGTCCGAACACCATCTAATTCCCAGGGGGAATTGAAATTCCAGAGCCGCCCGTCCGGCCTGACCACTGCCTCGGGTCCGAACACCATCTAATTCCCAGGGGGAATTGAAATTAAATTATTTCTACATATTCCCCAATAATCCTTAACGGTCCGAACACCATCTAATTCCCAGGGGGAATTGAAATCTGCTACCGCATCTCCAACGAAACACTCAAAAGCCCGTCCGAACACCATCTAATTCCCAGGGGGAATTGAAATGCTGTGAGCTCCATCCTCTGGTTGGTCGTCTGCTTTTCACGTCCGAACACCATCTAATTCCCACAGGGAATTGAAAGGGAGAAAGCTTCCACCCATCCTCGTCCGAGGGCAAGTGTCCGAACACCATCTAATTCCCACAGGGAATTGAAAGTCGTTGGGCCTATAAATCCATCTTGTCCTAACATAAGGTCCGAACACCATCTAATTCCCACAGGGAATTGAAAGACGCAAGTACTATCGAAGCGGGATACCATTTTTCGCTCGTCCGAACACCATCTAATTCCCACAGGGAATTGAAAGCTCACTGAACTGGTGTTGCCCGCTGTCGGCTGGTTCGAGTCCGAACACCATCTAATTCCCACAGGGAATTGAAAGTACAGCTTCTTGAGCTCGGCAAATTTCTTTGTGTCGAGTCCGAACACCATCTAATTCCCACAGGGAATTGAAAGGGCAAGATCCTGTCGCCTGGATCTCCATCTCCGAGCATGTCCGAACACCATCTAATTCCCACAGGGAATTGAAAGTTGTTGCATCGGCACCAACCATTTTGGCTAATTCTGACGTCCGAACACCATCTAATTCCCACAGGGAATTGAAAGTTAACTTTTTGGATATTGTACCTATCTATATCCCAAAGTCCGAACACCATCTAATTCCCACAGGGAATTGAAAGTTATGATAATAATAACAGGTTAATAGCAACAAGCGGGTCCGAACACCATCTAATTCCCACAGGGAATTGAAAGCCACTCGCTGATCCCCACCTCCTTCGGGTGGCGAAGTCCGAACACCATCTAATTCCCACAGGGAATTGAAAGGGGAAGCCGGGGGAGAACCGCAACGACTTGGAAGAAGTACGGGTCCGAACACCATCTAATTCCCACAGGGAATTGAAAGATATTTTTGATCTGGTTTTTGTTGTCTATGGCTCCCTGTCCGAACACCATCTAATTCCCACAGGGAATTGAAAGTTCGATTTTAGAACGTCTTAATACAGGCTTTTCTTCCGTCCGAACACCATCTAATTCCCACAGGGAATTGAAAGACTACTTCTTCAAGCCCTTCCTCAATGTCCTCTTCGTGTCCGAACACCATCTAATTCCCAGGGGGAATTGAAATATTAGCTGATATTCACTAGTCACGCCCATCAACATCAGTCCGAACACCATCTAATTCCCAGGGGGAATTGAAATTGCGTCACTGTGCTTGCACCTCCTGCCAATTCCTTGTCCGAACACCATCTAATTCCCAGGGGGAATTGAAATGATTCTGGCACATTCTAGCGCATCCCTCAACAATCCGGTCCGAACACCATCTAATTCCCAGGGGGAATTGAAAGTGTAGTTGCCACCGAAGAAAGTACGGGAGGAACATGTCCGAACACCATCTAATTCCCACAGGGAATTGAAAGAATACTCGTCGAATTTCAGTCACAGTAAGAGTTCCAGCGGGAGTCCGAACACCATCTAATTCCCACAGGGAATTGAAAGAGGCGGTAGGTGTGGTGTGACCACACCCCATTCTTTGGTCCGAACACCATCTAATTCCCACAGGGAATTGAAAGTTGATCTTGCGGAGACGTCTTGCTAGGGTTTCGTGTCCGAACACCATCTAATTCCCAGGGGGAATTGAAATTAGCGGCCCAGAGCACGGCCGCCTGTTCTTTTTTTAGCCGGAAACCTTATCTGTAATTTGACCAGGTCATATTTTGGTAAAACTGTAGCAATTATGAACTTTATGGCAGGGAAATAAAGTTTAACGACGAATTATACAAAAAAACAGATAATTAAGTGTATAACAACTATATTTATTTAGTTATATGTAAACTTATAGAACCTTTTCAAAGTTTTAATTGAGCAATATATGGTTTGGATGTGGTAGTTATCAGGTTGGGCTGGAGGGAAA